>JGI24721J26819_10003475_pt1 | contig 16832 bp, 15 predicted proteins | sample YelNatPaOPGAMG01_FD_26819 | JGI IMG/M metagenome (IMG submission 26819) | reverse complement strand
GCACTCACGGCTTCAATATTTATTCTGCATTCTTGACACTATATGCAAATCGCCATATCCTCACTATAAAACCATTCAGCCTGCAATTAATTCTGCCTGCGGCTGTTTTGGCAAAAGGAGCACGCATATGAAGAAATCATGGCCTGTGTTCGCTTCGGTCATTCTCATCGCCATCGTCGCGCTTGGCATTACAAGCCTTTCGTCTTGCGCCAAAAAACCCACCAAAATCACGGTCGCTACCGATGCTACATGGCCTCCCATGGAGTACGTCGACGAAAACAAGAACATTGTCGGGTTCGATATCGACCTCGTCAACGAGATAGCGAAGGCTGCGGGCTTTGAAGTCGAAATCAAGAACACCGCTTGGGACGGCATTTTCGCGGGTCTCGCCGCTGGCAACTATCAAGCCATCGCATCCTCGGTTACGATTACCGACGAGCGCAAGAAAACGATGGACTTCTCCGAGCCCTATGTTAACGCCGGCCAAGTGCTCGTCGTGCGCAAGGGGACTACTGGCGTCACCACACTGGCTGACATGGTTGGCAAAAAAGTCGGTGCTCAGATCGGTACCACAGGCGCCATCGAAGTCGGCAAAGTACAGGGTGTCCAGCTCAAGACCTACGATGAAGTCGGCCTAGCATTCGAAGACCTCGCCAATGGGAATATCGACGGCGTTGTTGCTGATTCGCCCATCGCTGCTAATTTCGCGCTCCAGAATGCTTCCTACAAGGACAAGCTCATGATCGTCGGCAAACCTTTTACCGATGAATGGCTTGCCTTTGCGTTCAAGAAAGGCGATACCAAGACGCAGAAGCTCTTCAATGATGGCCTTGCCAAGGTCAAATCATCCGGGAAGCTCGACGAACTCGTAAAGAAGTGGCTGCAATAGGATGATGAAAGGCTCTCCTCTTTCTGGGCGGGACTCGAAAAATCCCAATCAGACAACTATCAATGTCACCGATGGCACCCTCATCCCAATCAAGGATGAGGGGAGCCTTTTGTCGGCATGGAACATCTCGTTTTTCGGAGCTGTGGCCCTGCTCGTAGCCCTGCCTCTGCTGAGCCCCGACCCCTACCTGCACATCCTTTCATTCGTGCCGGATGGGCTTGTCGCGACATTCTCCGTTACACTGATTTCGATTTTCTTCGCGCTGCTCATCGGGCTCTTTGCAGGCCTCGGGCGCATTTCGCAGAAGCTGTTTATCAATCGTATCGCCACGGTGTATGTCGAAGTGATTCGCGGCATTCCGCTGCTTGTTCAGCTGTTCTATATCTATTACGCGCTTGGCCCCCTCCTCAGGCTGAAAGGGCCCCCTGCTGCCATTCTTGCCATGTCGATCTGCTATGGAGCTTATATGGCCGAGATTTTCCGTGCCGGCATGCAGGCCATTCCGCGAGGGCAGATGGAAGCCGCGCTCGCACTCGGCATGTCCCGTTCGACAGCAATGCGCAAAATCATCATTCCCCAGACCATCAGGATTATTCTGCCGCCTATCGGAAACGAGTTCATAGCGCTACTGAAGGACTCCTCCCTGGTGTCGATTCTCGCGGTTTCGGATCTTCTGCGCAGGGGACGGGAATATGCATCGACCTCATTCAGGTATTTCGAAAGCTATACGGTTATTGCGCTCATCTATCTTGTGATGACGCTCTTTTTCTCGCGCCTTGTGGGAATGATGGAAGAAAGGCTGAGGCATCGTGGAAAAGTACATTGAAATTCGGAACGCGGTAAAAAGCTTCGGCTCCGTAAAGGCGCTCCGCGGGGTCAGCCTTACCGTCAAAAAAGGCGAAGTGGTTCTCGTCATCGGGCCTTCGGGCTCGGGCAAAAGCACGCTTCTGCGTTCAGTCAACCGTTTGGAGCACCTCGACTCCGGGGAAATTCTTATCGATGGCGAGAGCGTCACCGACCCGAATGCCGACATCCGTCATATCCGCGAGGAAGTCGGCATGGTATTCCAGAGCTTCAATCTTTTCCCGCACCTGACTGTGATCGACAATATCACGCTCGCGCCTATCACTGTGCTTAAAAAGACCAAAGACGAAGCAATCGACCAGGCACGCAATCTTCTTGCAAAAGTAGGTCTCTCCGACAAGGAGAAGGCCTGGCCAGAACAGCTTTCCGGCGGCCAGCAGCAGCGCGTCGCCATCGCCCGTGCTCTCGCCATGAATCCCAAGGTCATGCTCTTCGACGAGCCGACCAGCGCGCTCGATCCCGAGATGATCAAGGAAGTCCTCGATGTCATGACAGAACTCGCGCACGAAGGCATGACCATGCTCGTCGTCTCGCACGAGATGGGCTTCGCCCGGGCTGCCGCGAACCGCATCATTTTCATGGATGCCGGGCAGATAGTCGAAGAAGCCCCACCCGAAACATTTTTTACTTCTCCGCGCGAGGAGCGCACGCGGAAGTTTCTGGAGCATATCCTATAAGCGTTGGAACACGAGCCGCCAGCACACGCCGGCGGCTTTTTTATTTGCAGAAGGCCGGCTCGATGGCTATTCTCTTGCAACCCTTACTTCTATATCGGTATCTGCGCGGATATTGTCCGTTACGGGACAGCGATTTTCGGTTTCCTTGACCCACTCCTCGATCTGCGCATCGGTCGCACTTTCGAAATCAGGTGTGATACTCACCATAATCTTTTGAAAACCCGCGCGCTCTTCGAAAGAGCAGCCCAGGAAGGTGCATGGATTCATGACACCTTCGATTCTCACCTTCATGCCGCGAAGATTGAGGCCTTTCTGCTTGGCAACTTCGTGGCCGGTGACATTCAGGCATCCTGCGAGAGCCATGAGCAGGACCTGCACAGGGGATGGTCCCTGATCGGTTCCGCCTAATGATTTCGGCTCATCTATTACAACAGCGAATTTGCCCGCTCGCACATTGATCTTGGTAGGGTTTTCGCTCTCTCCGGTAATGAGAACTTTCATTTCCCGTTTTGATGTTTCCATGTGGGACTCCTTAGAAAATATTTATATATAATAATATAGATATTTTTTAAAAGAATCAAATAATGTATGAAAAAATTGGCGTGCAAAATAACAGTGAAGGAGCAGATGCGAACATTGCATTGACCTGGTATAATGATGAAAAAGGATCGCTTTTTTGTTTCGCGTGATTCAATCGCTTCCCACGCAATATTGCGCAGACAAAAAATCATCCCGCGGCAAGTTTATTGGCAAATTTAATGGAAGGAACATCCATGCTCAAAAGAAAACACAGCCAGTTTTTGCTCGAGGCCCGGCCTCTTCTGGGTAAGGTCATCGAGCGCCTCGAGCCCCACTTCGACTACATCAGCGTGCTCGCCACGGACGACCGGGGGCTTTCGTATTTCGCGCTTCCCGGCGAGACGCGCACGGCGGAACCAATGTGGGTCCAGCGTGGTTTCGTTTTCAGGGCTCAGCGCGAGGGCAGGGTTGCTGAATATGCGTGCGCGGTCCTGCCGGGCGATTCGGCCTTGACTGCTGGCGCGGCCGCCGATGCCGCAACCACAGCTGGAAATGCCCGGGCCGCAGAGCCTACAGTCATTGCAGAGGCCGTGCGCGCCCGCCTNGAGCGCCTGCTTGCCGACNCTTCGCTCATGACATTCCCGCAGATTCCGGATGAGCNTGCTTCTGCCGAATTTCTCGGCGAAATCGAAGAAGATCCCTTCGCCGCCGACCCCGAAGACGTGCTGAGCCGCCTGGCAGCTCTGCGCGAAAAGCTCACTGACGGGAAGGTCGTCGTCATGGCGCAGTCGCGCTACGAGTGCGTCGATGTGTCACGGCTTTTCCTTTCGCCTCACCGCTCGCTTATGCAGAGCTTTTTGTGGTCGCAGGCCTATCTGTTCGGGGTAGCGCGCCGCGGCCAGCTATCGAAAATGTCCTACAGGCCCGCTTCCGGCAGAAAGGGTCTCGAAATTCTGCGCGGGCTCGAAAGCTCTGTCCCCGAGCTTGCGCAGGAACTTGCCGACCTGCTCGAAGCGGTCCCCATGGAGCCGGGCGAATACGAGGTCATCCTCGATCCGGACATGGCTGGAACGCTCGCGCATGAAGCCTTCGGCCATGGCGTCGAAACCGACATGTTCTTCAAAAAGCGCGCGAAAGCTGTCGAATATCTGGGCAGGCGCGTCGGCTCGGACCTTGTGACCATGTACGATGGCGCCGCGGGCGTCGATCAGACTGGCTCCTACCTTTTTGACGACGAAGGCACGCTGGCCACAAAGACCTGCATCATCGAGAAGGGCATCCTCAAAAGCGGCATTTCCGACATGCTCTCGGCGCTCGCGCTGGGAATTCCACGCACGGGCAACGGCCGGCGGGAAGCCTATTCCCACAAGGCCTATGCGCGCATGACGAATACCTATTTCGCGCCGGGCGACTCGACCCTGGAAGAGATGATCGCGTCGGTAAAGCACGGCTGGCAGCTCTCCCAGCTCAATTCGGGTATGGAAGATCCGCGCAACTGGGGCATTCAGCTCATCTGCATGGTCGGGCGCGAGATCAGAGACGGCAAGTTCACTGGCAGAGTCGCAAGCCCCGTCGTCTGTTCGGGCTATGTCCCCGATGTGCTTTCCGCGGTGAGCATGGTATCGAGCGATTTCGAGCTGGGCGGGTCAGGCGCCTGCGGCAAGGGCCACAAGGAGTATGCCAAGGTCTCGTCCGGCGGGCCCTATGTCAAGACAAGAATGAGGTTAGGATGATGATAACGACCATTCGCGAGGCGATTGCCTCAATCAATGCCCATAACGCAACAACCATTTCCGACTGGCGCCTTGTCGAGCGAAGGCTCGAGCGCGAGGAGCGCTACTATGTCGCCGGCAGGGCCGAACAGGCGCGCGCAGTCGACGAAACGCTGTATTCCCTTACGGTATATGTAGATACTATCGAAAACGGAACGCCTGGCCAGACTACCGGCAAATGGCGCGGCGAAGCGACCATCACCATTCAGCCCAGCTTTTCCAGGACAGAATGCGAGGCGAAAATCCGGCAGGCCGCTTTTGCCGCTTCGAAGTCGCATAATCCATGGTTCGAACTGCCGGGCCCCTCGTCACCTAAAATCTCTGTCCCCGTATCGGGATTCGAAGCTCTGTCCCCCGGGGAGCGCATCGAGACAGTCCGCCATGCATTGTTTTCGGTGGAAAGCGGCTTTGCCGGCAGTGCGCGCATCAATGCGCTCGAGCTCTTCATCACGAGGGAGACCAGGCGGCTTCTCAATTCGCGCGGCTTTGACCATGTATCGACCATGTGGCGGGGTTACAGCGAATTCGTGGTCGAGGCGGACAGCACCTCGGGTACTGTCGAGCTGTTCGATGATATCGAATTCTCCGAGCCCGATACGGACAGGCTTTCTGAAGCGGTCAAAACCCGCCTGGCCCAGGTGCGCGATCGGGCCCGCGCCGTGCCGATGCCTGCGCTCAAGGGCCTTCCCGTCATTCTGCGCGGAAAAGAGGCCGAGGAAGTATTCGGCTGGTTCTTTCAGAACTCGCGCACGGAGATGATCTACTCAAAGGCTTCGGCTTTCGAAGCGGGCAGGAGCGTGCAGGAATCGCCGGCAGGGGAAGTGCCTGTCGAACCGATCGATGTGGTTGCAGAGCCAGTCTTGAAGGGCTTGCCAGCATCGTCGGCCTTCGATACGGATGGCTTTCCGCTCGAGCGCACTGCGGTTATCGAACATGGCGTGCTCACGACGCTCATTGGCTCCATCCGTCATGCGGACTGGCTCGGGGTGCCTCGGAAGGGGGCATTTGGGCTGTTTTCGGTTTCTCCGGGTAAGATGAGCCTCGACGAGATGCATGCGGAGCCCTACCTCGAGCCGGTGATGTTCTCGGATTTCAGGCTGGATTCCGTAACTGGCGATTTTGGCGCGGAAGTGCGCCTTGCGTACTATTTCGACGGCAAGAAAGTCGTCCCCGTGACGGGCGGCTCGATTTCGGGCTCGCTGAGCACGCTCCGTGCGGCCATGCGGCGCAGCAGAGAGGTGGGCCTGGCGGCTCGGTCGCTCTGTCCGAAGGCAGTCATGTTCCAGGGAACGATTATCTCAGGGGCTTGCTGAAATTCGGGTTATCCTAGGCGAATCAATACGAACGGCCCGGATTTTACTGAATCGCTTTGCGGAGTGCCTCTATTTTATCAGTCTTTTCCCAGCTGAAACTGTCGCGGCCAAAATGCCCATAGGCTGCGGTTGCACGGTAAATGGGATTCTTGAGTTGCAGCGCTTCAATTATGCCTCGCGGAGACAAATCGAACACCTTGAGGATGGCCTGCTCTATCGCGAATTCATCGACCTTAGCAGTTCCAAATGTATCGACAAGCACGGAGATTGGCTCCGGCACACCGATTGCGTACGCGAGCTCGAGCTCACAGCGATCGGCAAGCCCTGCAGCGACCACATTTTTTGCGATATATCGCGCCATGTACGCCGCCGAACGATCCACCTTAGAGGGATCTTTCCCTGAAAATGCCCCACCACCGTGCCTTCCCATGCCGCCATAAGTATCGACAATGATTTTGCGCCCGGTCAAGCCGGTATCGCCGGAAGGACCGCCGATTACGAATCGCCCCGTCGGATTGATATAGTACCGTGTCCGCTCGTCAAGAAGACCCGTCGGCGCAAGCACTGGCCTAATCACCCTTTCGATGAGCGTCTGACGAATTTCTTCATATTCGAGATAGTGCCCAGAGCCATTTATCTCATCATGCTGCTGAGAAAGGACTACCGCAGATATGCGTACGGGCTTGTGCCCATCGTACTCAACCGTAACCTGGCTCTTGCCATCGGGACGCATCCAGGGGATCTCTTTCGCTTTACGGACTGCTGAGGCTTTCTGAAGTATCTTGTGAGCCAGGATAATTGGTGTTGGCATGAGCTCAGGCGTTTCATTGCAGGCAAAGCCAAACATCATGCCCTGATCGCCGGCGCCCTGCTTGCCTTCATATTCCTTGAGACCATGGCCCTCGACTCCCTGCGCAATGTCCGGCGACTGGTTATGAATCGAATTCAGCACAGCCATCGAAGCCCAATCGAGGCCATATTCGGGGTTGTCATAGCCGATTTCACGAACCACCGAGCGCGCAACTTCCTGGATATCGACATAGGTATGCGTCGTTATCTCGCCGCCCACGAGGACGAGACCAGTTGTCGTAAAGCACTCGCATGCAACGCGGCTATGCTTGTCTTTAGCCAAGCATGCATCGAGTACCGCATCGGAAATCTGGTCACAAATTTTGTCAGGATGGCCTTCGGAAACAGATTCGGACGTAAAAGGACGAAGAAGAGGTTGAGTCATTTGAGCCCTCTTTAGCTAGAATTTCTTGCCCGCCCGCAATTCGGATAACTCGGCGGGACCAGACCACTTCGAAGACTTCTGCTGGTCTGGCTTTCTTGTAAAGTGTAGCGAGGACCTCAAATTTGGTCAAGCCGCCCCAAAAGCAAAAATATTTCATTTTCATACAAGTACTTTCCGATAATAAAACTATGAGGCTTCTTCAAGGTGGAACCTGCGGGCAAAGCATTCGGGCGGTCAGGAGCATTTCGGTGGCACGTGATACTGCTGCGCGTTTCATTTTAGCGCGCATTGTCGCTATCGCGGTGCTCTGGTCTGCGCTGGCCGTTTTTCCCTCGTATGCTGCCGTGACAGCCCCACCTCTCCTTGGAAGAGCCTCTGCCGATTCTCGCCAGGCTGTGATCAAGGCTGCCGAATCTTTTCTGGGGGTACCATATCGCCTAGGGGGCGAAACAAAAAGCGGCATCGATTGTTCGGGCCTTGTCTATGTCGCCTTCTTAAAAGCAACAGGTATCAAAGTACCGCGCACTGTACGCGATCTTTCAAACTGGGTTCTTGTCATTCCGCGGCAGGACCTCGTGCCGGGCGATCTTGTGTTCTTCGATTTGGAGGCGAGCGCGGCCGCAACCTCTGTCCCCAATCAAACCTCTGTCCCCCAAAATGCCTCCTTTCTCTCCAAAGCCGATCATGTCGGCATCTATATCGGCGATGACGTCTTCATTCACGCAGCGAGTTCGGGCAGCCCAAAAGGGGTTATCAAGAGTTCGCTGAGTGAAGCGGGGTGGAAGCATCGCTTTCTCTTTGCGGGCCGTGTTCTGCCTGCTGCCGCTCTTTCTGGTATCGCTGCAGAATGGGGAGGAGGACTTGGTCTTGGCCATCTCGATTCGCTCTTGAGCTCGCCTTTAGTAGCTGCGTTCTTTCAATGGCTGGGGAGAACTCTCTTTGCCAATTACGAATAATTTTGCTGCAGGTATTCGCCTAGGTATCGCCTGGGACAGCTACCTTGGCATGGTAAAAGTGCCCGCTGAGCTCGACATTGGGCAGATTTCAGGTTTTTCACTTTTTGCTGGGCCAGCGCTGACATTTGGCAGCTCTGTGCACCTTATTGCGACAGGTGGCATTCGCTGGTCACCATTGCTCTTCTCTTCGGGCACCCAGCGCTTCGGTATCTATACCGAACTTCGGTACGACCATTCTGTACCTCTTGCTGGGCAGCCGGACAATGTACTTGCTGACATGAATGCCCGTCTCAGTTTTTCTATAGGGTTCAGGCTGAGGTCCGTAAAATATTGAAAAACAAAAAGAGCTGCCCTCTTTCAGACAGCTCCTTTACATAACGAATCTATTTTGCGCCACATCAATTCGCAAATGCAGCGCCCAATTCTTTTCTGCGCAATCAAAGTATTCAGCAGGTCTGAATCCGAGCCCGCCGCAAGGCCATATTTTCTAGCCAGCCGAGATTCAAGCCTGCGCCTGCTCCATCACCGGCACGAGCTTTTTTGTGCCAAAGACATCGACCTCGAGCATTTTATAGCACTTGGTCGGGCACTTTTCGACACAGATGCCGCATGATGTGCACTTGGCATAATCGGTAACGGGAATGCCATTTACCATGGTAATTGCGCCTTCCGGGCAGGATTTGACGCAGAGTTCGCATTTGATGCAGCCGACTTTGCAGGTTTTAATAACGCTCGCTTTAACTGTGCTTCTGTTCGAACACAATACGATCGAGCCCACGCGATCGCGCGGCACAAGCGTAAGAATCTTCTGCGGGCATTCCTCAACACACAACCCGCAACCAGTGCAATTGTCATAGTTGACATGCGGCAGGCCATCTTCTCCCATCGCCAGCGCATCGAACTTGCATACATTCACGCAGTCGCCAAATCCCTGGCAGCTCCATGAGCAGGTTTTTACGCTGCCCGTGGAAAGCTTGGCTGCGCGGCAAGTCTGAATGCCATTGTATTCGCCCTTGCTTACTGTTTTATCGATTGCGCCCTGACAGAGAAGAACGGCAACTTTATCTTCTGCAGTCGCCTCTATCCCCATAATCTTGGCAAGCGCTGCGGCCGTCGCTGAGCCTCCAGCTGAACATTTATTGACTGGCGCTCTGCCTGTTGCAACTGCCTCCGCATACCCATCGCAGCCAGGAAATCCACAGCCGCCGCAGTTTGCGCCGGGCAGAGCCTGTCGTACCTCATCAATTTTCGGGTCCCGTTCCACTTTGAATTTTTTATTGAAAAAAGCCAACGCAATCCCGATGACAAATGCAATTACCGCCGAAACTCCAATTGTATATAAAATAATCGCAATCATATTATTGTCCTTTTACTTGATCAGCCCTGACAAACCCATGAATGCGACGCCGATCAGTGCGGTTTCCATAAATAGAATTGGCGTTCCCTGGAGAAATTTCGGCACCGGGCTCGTTTTCATTCTGTCGCGAATACCTGCAAGCAATACCATCGCGAGAAGATATCCTATCGACACAGCGACAGCATAGACAATGGATTCAATAAAGTTATACTTCAATGAAATATTCTCGAATGTAATGGCGGAAATCGCGCAGTTGGTAGTAATCAGCGGCAGATATATTCCCATCGCCGAATACAGGCCTGGAACATTCTTTTTCAGATAGAATTCGACGAGCTGCACCAGGCTGGCTATGACCAATATGAAGATAAGAATTTCCATAAAGGTCAAACCGAGTGGTACAAGAATATAGTGGTAAATCGGCCAGGTTGCCGCCGTCGCAAGCACACCGACAAAGGTAACGGCAAAGCCCATTCCGATCGATTGCCCAACATCGCTTGTCATGCCTATATAGGAGCACAACGCGAGGAAGCGCATGACGACGACATTGTTTACCAGAGATGCGAGTATGAATATTTTTATCAAATCCATTATGCAGCCTCCTCTCTCGCTTCGAGCTTCTTTCGCTCAACATTTTCCATCCTGCGTTTCAGCCAGATATTGAATGCGACAAAGAAACTGAACACAAAGAATCCTCCCGGCGGGAGAACGAAGAACAGAATGGGCTGGTATGAAGCAGGCATAACCTGGATTCCAGCCAGCGTCCCGTTGCCGAACAGCTCTCTCAATGCAGCAATCCCTATCAGGACCCATGTATACCCAAGGCCCATTCCCAGCGAATCAGCAATCGCCGATCCGAGGCTCTGTTTCGATGCAAAAGCTTCCACGCGCCCCATGATGATGCAGTTGACAACGATGAGCGGTATGAACACGCCCATGCTTTTCGAAAGATCCGGGAAATATGCCTTCATAATAAGGTCCACTATTGTGGTGAATGCACCAATGACAATGAGAAAAATTGGCATTCGGATAATCGACGGAATGAGTTTTCTGAACAGCGAGACGATGACCTCAGAGAAAAAAAGTACAAAGGTCATCGCAAGCCCCATGCCGATGCCGTTCGAAACATTCGTCGTAACGGCAATCGCGGAGCAGAGGCCTATCATGAGCATCAGCAGAGGATTTTCGAATATGATACCCTGCCGAAAAACCTTATACAGCTTTTTCATTGTCATTTGCCTCCCGCATTGGGCTGTGTACCCTGCTGCTGCGTATTCTGTTGTTGCGAAGCATTGGAGTCGACCGTTTGAACAGCCATTTTCTGATCCATGTAGGCAATCGCTGCATCACCAGCGGCTTTTATGATTTTAGTCAGCGACCTGGAAGTAATGGTTGCGGCCGTGATCGCGACAACATCTTTCTTTACCTCGAACGGGTCGGTGAGGAATTTCCCCGCAAACTGCCCGACAAATGTTGTCTTTTTTGCTTTATTGACATAATAGCTTGGATTCGAAGCATTCATTCCAAGACCCGGCGTGTCTTTGAGTTCAATGACCTCAACACCAGCAATACTGCGATGCAAATCCACCGCAACAAGCAATGTTGCAGTTCCGCCGTAACTGGGGCCGACCGCCTTTATCGCAAGACCGAGTGGTATTGTTCCATTCTTTACTTCATATGCAGTTTCGAATTTTATGTTTGGGTCACTCGAGACGAAACCTTGTATCTTATCGAAAGCATTGGCTTGAGGGAAAAGCTCCTGCATCGATGCATTGAACTGCTTTTCAGCCTGCATTTCTATATTCTCTTTTGTAAAGGCATACACGACTGCAAGGCATGCACAGGCGACAGAAGCAAACAGAGCAAGCGTAATGCCTAGCTTTGCCATATCTTTTTTCATTTTGTCGCCTCCTTGGAAGGCTTGGCAGGCTTGGGAGGAGGCACGAAGCCGTATTTTTTCACTCGCAACTTATTGAGGAACGGTGTCAGCGTATTCATTATCAGAATTGCATAGGTCACACCTTCCGGGTAGCCGCCAAATTTGCGGATGAGCACGGTAATAAGCCCTATGCCGATGCCGAAAATTGCTTGTCCATATGGTGTAAGCGGGCGCGTCGCATAGTCGGTCGCCATGAAGAATGCGCCGAATACAATACCGCCGGTCAAAAGGCCAAGCACTGGATCCATCCCGAGCAACCAAGAGAACACAAACGTCGACGCGAGCACTGAGACCGGCACGATCCACTGAATTACGCCGATTCCCAATAGGAAAAGCCCGCCAATCAACACCAGCAGAATCGAGCTTTCGCCTATGGAGCCTGACCGATAGCCCATGAAAAGCTGACGGTAGAAAGCTCCGACATCGGTTGCGCCAAAATATTTCGCCACATCGGCGAGCGCGTTGCCTTGTTTGAGCAGATTGAGGGGGGTGGCGGCGCTCACCGCATCAGCCGGCAGCGCCAATCCCTTGGGCATGCTCCAACTTGTAATTGCCGCCGGAAAACTCATGAGCAAGAATGCGCGCCCAATGAGCGCTGGGTTGAATGGATTCGCTCCAAGTCCTCCAAAGAATTCCTTTGCGATTACAATCGCGAAAATCGCGCCCAACGCCACCATCCACAGCGGCGTCGAGGGCGGAAGAATAAGCGCCAGCAAAAGCCCGCTGACCACGGCGGAAAAGTCGCTAACTGTCATGCTGGCCTTGATCAGCTTGCGGAACAAAAATTCAGAGACAACTGCCGCTGCAATCGACGTCACCACAACGCCCAACGCTGGCAGCCCGTACAGATAAATGCCGTAGGCCGTCGCCGGCACAAGCGCAATGACCACCGACAGCATAATGCGCGGCGTATCAACCGGCGAAAATATATGGGGGCTCGACGAAAGGAGCAGTTTTCTATCGGACATTCTGGGCCTCCTTTTGTTTCAGCGCGCGCAGAACCTGCTTACCAACTCTGAATCGCTGAACAAGGTGTCGGTGCGCCGGACACACAAATGAGCAGCTGCCGCACTCGATACAGTCCATAAGGCCGATTTTTTCCGCTTCTGCATAGTTGCCGCTTTCGATTGCAATTGCGAGCAGCGCTGGGGATACCGAAGTCGGGCATGCCCGAATGCAGCGGCCGCAGCGGATGCACGTCTCCTCCTCGTACTGCAATGCTTCTTCTGTGCTCATGAGCAATACGCCGGAAGTGTTTTTCTGCACAGGAATTTCATAGCTCGGCACAGCGACGCCCATCATGGGGCCGCCGAAAATCACCTTTGCAAGCGATTCTTCGTCGGTCTCGACAATACCGGCTTTGACCAGGTCGGAAATAAGAGTGCCAATCGGCGCCACGAGATTTTTCGGCGTTTTGCATGCGCCGCCAGTCACGGTGAATCCCCGCTCGATGAGCGGCTTGCCTTCGCGGAAGGCATCAACGATTGCGCAGAGTGTTCCGACATTCGATACCACGCACCCGACATCCATGGGAAGCCCGCCAGACGGTACCTGTTTACCGGTGATTGCCGTGATAAGCATTTTTTCACCGCCCTGCGGATACTTTGTCTTGAGCTCCTGGATGCGGATCTTCATGCCCGCTTTCACCTGCGGATTCTGGTCTATAGCTTTCTGCACATATGGAATCGCGTGCTTCTTGTTCTCTTCTATTGCGATGACGCCTTCAGGGGCATTGACGGTTTTCATGACGATTGCGACGCCGTCGACGATTTTTTCCGGTGTTTCGATGAGCGTGCGCTCGTCTATGGTGAGGTATGGCTCACATTCCGCAGCATTCGCAATGACGAGCGAGATTGGCTTTGTCGGAGCAAGCTTTACATGCGCAGGGAACCCTGCGCCGCCCATTCCCACTATGCCAGCGGCACGAATTCGGCCGAGGGCCTCTTCCTTGGTGCATGCAAAGGGATCCAGAGGCGGCATGAAATCCTGCGAAGTTTCCCCTTCGGGAGGATCCTTGGGCTCGATTACAATGCACAGGCCTTCGGTGTTGTTCGATTGCATGCGTGGCTCGATCTTTTTGACGACACCCGCTACCGACGCATGCAGCGGTACAGTCATTCGGCCTTCTGCATCCGCAATCTTTTGCCCTGCTTTTACAAACTCGCCGACCTTGACGAGAGGCTGGATCGGGGCGCCAAAATGCTGGTTGACGGGTATCACAACCTGTGGTACCGAAGTCAGCCGTTCGATCGGCTTTTCCCCTGAGCGGTCCTTTCTCTCGGGCGGATGTGCGCCGCCTTTGAATGTCCTGATTGACATGGTGGAAAGGTCTCCTTTGAAAATTAGCGCTGATTCGGCGGAGAAGACCAGCTTCTTCGCATTCGATGCAATTTGCTGGAAAATTATAACAAAACCGCACTATACTACCATCAGTTTTTGCGTATGGTCAAGGCAAAAAGTGCATAAGTATTTGTCGCGCAACAAATAGATAAAAATTTATTGAATGGAAGGGCGCGCGGCGATAGTCTATAAGCAAACGCAGCGAATTGTGCAAATGGTTGCCATTGTAAAACAAAAAGACGCCACCAGCCTATGACCGGCAGCGTCTTGAATAAACCCGGGAATCGGCTTATCCAGCGTTTATCCAGAGCTTACAGACACCTATTTGCGCCCCTTCAGCATGACACGAACCTGCTTCATAAGGCCTTCGCCTTCGCTCTTTGTTTCGATATCGATGATATCGTTGAGCGTTGTGTGAATGATGCGCCGTTCGAACGGATTCATGGGCTCGAGCAAAACAGATCTTCCGCTGCGCCGCACTTCTTCTGCCGTTTCGTAAGCGATTCTGACAAGTGCTTCTTCTCTTCGGATTCGGTAATTCTCCGAATCGAGCACGATTTTCATGTCATTATGCCCAAGAGTGCCGGCATAGACATTGGCAAGCAGCTGCAAAGCATCGATATTCCGGCCCTTCTTGCCGATTAAGATCGATGCAGACTCTGTATCGATGCGCAGTCCCAGTTTTTTTGGCTCCCTAAAGGCAACCGATACGTCCGAAGAATAACCCATGCGCGCTATGACTTCCTTTGTCCATTCCACCATTTTCCGCTCGAAATCATCCATGGGTATCGGCTCCACATCGTGCCGCTCATGCTTTTCACGCTCTTCCTCCGGCATATCCTGCTGCATCTGCTTCGGGGCATCTTTTGTATGCACGCGGATGCGCACCTTCCCTTTTTTGAACAAACCTCCGCTTTGGTTTTCGATGATCTCGACATCGAACGAACTGGTATCGAGACCAAGCTCCTGGGCAGCAAGCTCAATCGCTTCGCGCTCGGTCTTTCCTTCAAACTCATATATCATCTGGATCGCTCCTCATAGAAAGATTCAATTATTTTTTCTTTTTGGGACTGTCCTTCGCTGCCGAGCCAGAGCCCGAATTGGGGGCGAATTTTCCTGCGGCTCCTCGTTTTTTATCCTTTTCGCTTTTCGCTGCCTGGTTTTCGAGCCATTTTGTCACTTTTTCAGAGAAGCCTTCTTTGGAACCAGCACGGCCGACCGGCCTGGCTTTGGTGTCGACGGCAGCATTCTTCCCGCTTGCGAGCTTTGACGCTGCGGGTCTCGAGACGTTTCCCGATGTACGAGAAGATGGCTCGCCAGTCCCTGTACTTATAGAACCTCCCCCGCCGCTTGCGGCTGCTTCTGCCCGAGCGAGTTTGTGTTTCTTCATGAGGTCGTTGATGACGATCTGCTGAAGAATAGTGAGCACGTTGTTCGTAATCCAGTAGATGAGAAGCCCCGATGGCACGTCGTACAGGATGAAAAAGAACATAATCGGCATGCCATACATCATCAGCTTCATCTGGCTGGCCTGCTGACTGTTGCTTTGGGCACTTTGGGGAGATTGGGTGAACTTGCCATACAAAAGCTGGCTAATCAAATAAATGATGGGCAAGGCTCGTAAATCATTCCAACCGACTATCGGAATCCTGAAATTGCCGAAATTGACGATGCTCTCCGGCAGGGAGAGNTCGTTTATCCAGCCTTTGATGAACATAGCGCCGCGGAGATCGAAATGGTTGTTGAACAGGTTGTACATGGCGATAAAAAGTGGGAACTGGATGAGCAAAGGCAGGCAGCCGGACATCGGGTTATAGTTTTCGCGCTTGTAGAGCTCGGCCATTTCTTGGTTGAGCTTCTGCGGATTGCCTTTGTACTTCGCCTGCAATTCCTGGATTTTGGGCTGAAGCTCTGCCATCCGTGCAGTAGACATCGAACTTTTCTTTGTGAGCGGATAGAACAGCGCTTTGATGAGGACCGTTACCAGAATAATCGCGATGCCATAGTTCGGTATGAGCTTATAGAAGAAATTAAGGAGAAATTTGAGAATATTCTCGAGCCAGCCCAGTATGCCCGATCTCTCCATGGCATCTTCCAGCTTGAGATTCGCCAAACCAAACCCATTCTTGTCGGCATATTCATATTTCCCGAGTTCAGCCGACGTCTTGGGGCCAAAATANAAGTANTAGGTATCGGTAGTGGACACGCCCGAAAACGAAGTTCGCAGGAGCGAAAGCGTATTCGTCTGCTTGATCAGCGGATCCTGGGCTGTCTCGATTTCATACCCCGAAATCGGCGCCTTTGGAACCGCTATAAAAGTGAAGTATTTGCCNGACATGGCAAGCCAGCTTGCGCTTGGCGCAATCATGGTCGGCGTATTCGCCTTGGGCTGTTCGGATTTCTTCTTGCCATCTACTTCTGCGATGTATTTGCGGTAATCGGCGTTTTTGGGCAGCTGATCGAAGCGCGGACCTATTTGCGGGCCCAGATCCAGCCGATATGCAATGCCGTTCGCACCCAAGGCTATCGGCTTTCCGTCAGGCTGCTCGATACTGATGCCAAGCGCAAACAAGTACTCGCCTTTCTTGAAGGAATACATTCGTTTGAGTACAAAAGGCACTTTCTGATCGCTGCCAGCCAATGGCGCTTCAAACATGCGCGAGAACTCAATCGCGGTTTTGCTCTCGTCCAGCCATTGCGCATTCATGAGTTCGCGCATCGGTGCGATTGCAGAGCCGAAAGAAAGCGATAATCCATCAGCGCCCGATGAGCCGGGCACGATCAAATCAACTGCACCGCTCTTGTCTCTATGCTTTTTCAGGGTCAGAGAGACAATTTCGCCTCCCTCATTGGTCAGGGTCGCGTGTATTACATCGGTATCGATGGTATAGGTTTGTTTCTCTGAGGGTACAGGAATCGATGAGCTGCTTGGCGTTTTTACAGGAATGGGCGATGCTACTGTTACCGCAGGCGTA
>JGI24721J26819_10003472_pt1 | contig 16836 bp, 17 predicted proteins | sample YelNatPaOPGAMG01_FD_26819 | JGI IMG/M metagenome (IMG submission 26819) | reverse complement strand
ATGAATTTTAAAAGCAAACTCTTTTAAACTAATTCCTTTTGGAACAAGAAAAACATCAGGCAAAACATTTCCTTCCTTATCAGTTAATTTTTTGCTATCAGCAACAGGATAAACTGCTATGTAATTTAACAAATCAAAAACTGCTTTATTCAAACAATTCTGAACTCCGGTGGAACCATACTTTTCTATTATCTCTTTTTTAATCAACTCTAAAACTTTTATTTGGCTTGCATCAAGCTTACTTTCATCAACAATCTTAAAATCATCTCCAGGCAAATAATCTATCAATTTTTTTTCTGCAGCTTTTCTTAAAGCAACTTCAGCTTCTGCAGAAGTTGGAATTACGTTTGGAAACTTTTCTTTCAATCTTTCAAAATTTTCCTTCGCTTCTTTCAAATCTATTTTATTTGCTGCTATTAGAATAGGTTTTGAAATTTTTCTTAGTATACGAGCAAAATTTTTCGTGTCAGCCAAAGAAGCCCTTTCTAGAGCTCTTTCTATATGTTCCTTCGAGATTTCTAGCCCACTAAGCTGTTGAGCTAAAATTTCTATTAAGTCAGCCTTTGTTTTTCCTACTAAACTTCTTTCAAATTTTTTTATTGCCTTTTCTATTATACTCGCAAACCATAAGTCAATTTCCTCTTCCAAAAATTCTATATCACGAGAAGGGTCATAACCAGAGGTTGGTCTTCCTTCTTCATCCCTTAAGCCAGAAAAATCTACTATATGAATTAGAGCTGAAGCTTGCCTCAAATCATCTAAAAACTGGTTTCCTAAACCTCTTCCCTCATGAGCTCCTGGGACTAAGCCCGCAACATCTATAAGCTTAACAGGAACAAACCTTTTCCCATCCTTACAAAACCCAGTTTTAGGGTTACATTTAACCCCAAATTCCTTACAAACACAATCAATTATCACATAACCTATTCCAACATTCGGCTTTATTGTGCAAAAGGGAATGCCAGTTATTTTTACATCTATCAAAGTTGCTGCTTTAAAAAAAGTTGATTTTCCNCTTGAAGGCTTTCCAACTAGGCCAATCTGCATCAATTAACATTTGTGATGCTTATATTTCAAATTTTCCAATCTTTACTTATGGGTATAAGAAGAATTTACTTAAAAAGTCTAATCGAATCTTTTAAGTTCAACAGACTTCTGCCTTTCTTCTTCCTCTATCTTCTACTTTCTTCTTTTTCTCTTCTATTTTTCCTTCCTATACTGAGCCTTTTACCAAATATTTTGAGTTTAAAATTCACTCAAGAGAATCTTAACCTTATTATTTTGAATTCTTCAATTCTTCTAACAATTTTTTTAATAGCTTTTATCTTCAATTGCTGGTTTGCAGGAGCACTAGTTTATGACGTTTGGAGAAAAGAAGGTTTTAAAGCTGGACTTAAATTCTCGAAAAAACTTTTAACCCAAATTTTAGGTCTATATTTCATTTTAGCTTTTCTCAATCTTTTATTCACCTTTCTCGGGACTTTAGGTCTAGTTTTAAGATTTCTAGCAAGTTTTGTTTTTGTCCTTTCTCTCCCTTTAATAATCATAAAAAGAGAAGAATTTCTCTCAGCAATGAAAAGAAGTTATGAGCTTGTTAGCAAAAGTCTTTTGAACTCTTTTCTCTTCTGGCTTTTTCTTTATTTAATTTACTATTCTATTATCTTTCTTTCAATTTTCCTAGCAATTTTTTCAATTTCACCTCTTCTTTCTCAAATAATTTCTTTCTATCAAATATTTTCAACTTATGCTGAGTTTTCCCAAGCCGGTTTGATTCAAATTATTGGGCTTATAACAAACAATCTAGAAGCAATAACAATTTCGCTAATAATTTTTTCATTCTTCTTCTCTTACTCTTACGTTTTTCTAATAACAACAAAAACTTACTATTTTCTTTTCCTTTCAGGAAAAAAACTTATTTCTTCTAAGCAATCTTAATGTTATGGCAAAAAGAATAGCTGTAATAGATAAAGACCTATGCAAGCCAAAAAAGTGCAATTATCAATGCATAAAAGTCTGCCCGAAGAATAGAGCTGGCGAGGAGTGTATAGTAATAGATGAAGTAGGATTTCCAAGAATAGATGAAAAAATTTGCATAGGTTGTGGTCTGTGCATCAAAGCTTGTGAAAAAGCAGGTTTCAAAGCCTTAAGTATAGTTAATTTACCAAAAGAGCTTGAAGAATCTCCTGTTCACAGGTTCGGGCCAAATGATTTTGCTCTCTTTAGATTACCATTTCCTTCTCCTGGAAAAATAGTTGGTTTAGTAGGACCAAACGGAACAGGAAAAACAACTGCTTTAAGAATTTTAACAGGAGAAATAAAACCAAACCTAGGAATTTTTGGAAAAGAAGAAGGTTTTTCAACTTTAATTAAGATGTTTCGTGGTACAGAACTTCAAGCTTACCTTGAGCAAATGAAAGAAGGTAAGATTAGAATTTCTTACAAACCTCAAAGAGTTGATCAAATTCCTAAGTTTTATAAAGGCAAGGTTTCAAAACTGATGGAAAAAATAGATGAAAGAAAAATTTTGAACGAAATTTTGGAAAAGACAAAGCTAGAAAAAATTTTAGAAAAAGAAATAAGCGAACTTTCAGGAGGAGAACTTCAAAGAATTGCAATTATTTCCTGCCTATTGAAAGACGCTGATATTTTTTATTTTGACGAACCAACAAGCTTTCTCGATGTTTTTCAAAGGTTGAGCATGGCTAAGCTAATAAAAGAATATTGCAACCAAAAATCAGTTTTAATTGCTGAACATGATTTAGCAACTTTAGATTTTCTTGCTGACAGAATTCACATTTTTTACGGAGTTCCGGGAGTTTATGGGATCGTTTCAAAACCTTATAGTACAAGAGTTGGAATAAACGTTTTTCTTGACGGTTATATAAAGGAAGATAATGTAAGGTTTAGAGAAGAGCCAATAACATTTTTCTCAAGTATTGTTGAAAGAGGAGTTTCTCAAGAAATTCTAGTTTCTTTTGAAAATATCGAAAAAAAGCTTGGAAGTTTTTTCCTTCAAATTGAAAAGGGGGATTTGAGAAAAAAAGAGGTTTTAGCAATTCTTGGAGCAAATGCCTTAGGAAAAACAACTTTTGCAAGAATTTTAACAGGAGAAATAAAACCAGAAAAAGGAAGAATAAGTTCTTCGGTTAAAATTTCCTACAAGCCCCAATACATCGAAATAGATTTTGAAGGCACAGTTAGAGAATACTTATCTTCAGTAGCGGATATAGAAAAGGAGGAATATAAAGTAGAAATAATTAGACCTTTAGACCTTGATAAGCTTCTAGAAAAAAATTTGAAAGAACTTTCAGGAGGAGAACTTCAAAGGGTTGCGATAGCTTATTGCCTTTCTAAGAATGCTGATTTATATCTTTTAGATGAGCCTTCAGCCTTTTTGGACGTTGAGCAAAGACTTACAGTAGCAAAACTTTTAAACAAGCTGGTTGATGTAAGAGAAAAAAGCTGTATTGTAATAGATCATGATTTGCTCTTTCTTAGTCAGGTAGGAAGCAGAGCAATTGTTTTCTCTGGCGATCCTGGAATAAAAGGTTATGCTGGAGAAGTTAAAAAAATTAAAGATGCTTTTAACACTTTCCTTAAGCAAGTAGGCATAACTTTTAGGAAAGACCCTCAAACAGGAAGACCTAGAGCCAATAAGCTAAATTCTCAACTTGATTTAGAGCAGAAGGAAAAGGAAGAATACTGGAAAGTCTAAAAACAACTATTTAAAGTTAATCGAAAGAATTTGATATGATGCAAGAGCCGTTATTACCGAAAATAGTGAAAATAAAGCCAGAAGAAAATATTTACGAAGGTGTAGCTAGACTTTTTGATGAAATACCAATTTCTAAAGATAGTATAGGTGTTATAAGCGGGAAGGAAAAAGGAACTACTTACAATATTGCTCAAGATTTGTGTAAAAATATTTCTGCTTATAAACTTGAAGGACCTTTTCCTGTTGAAGCTGCTACAAGTGAAGAAGGGAGCAGAATTGCCCAAATCATTCAAAGAAAAAAATATGACTTAGTTTTAAGTGTTGGTGGAGGAACTGTAGAAGATACAACAAAGTATGCTGTACAACTTGCAAGCAAACCAGAAAAAAGAGTATATTTTGTCCATTTTGCTACCGCAGTTTCCCATGATGGTTTGATTTCTCCAAGATGCTCTATTAAAAATAGAGGATACATTTCATTGGATGTTGCTCCACCAATAGGCTTAATAATTCCTTATAAGATAATTCAAGAAGCTCCTTATGCTTCTATAACTGCAGCAATTGGTGATGTTCTAGGAAAATTCACTGCTGTGAAAGATTGGAAATATCAAGAGCTTGAATCATTCAAAGAAGAAATAGCTTTTCCTTTATTTTTAAACTCAGCTAAAAACATGCTTAAATTAATAGATGAGATGGAAGATAAAAAAATTCCTGCAGGAGCCACAACCTCTTTTTATAAAGAAAGAATTGTACCAGAAGTAGTTGAAGCTTGCATAAAATGTGGCGAAGGTATGATAAAAAATAAATCAACCTTAGGAGCTTCTGGTTCAGAGCATGACTTATCTCATGCTACTGATAGGCTTGCTCCTAAACCTGGTCGTCATGGACATCAAGTTGCACTATGGACAGCGTTTGTGATGCGTTTATACGATGAGTTAGCTGACCCTATAGAAGATATAAGATGGGAAACTTTCTTAAAAAAGTTAGAGTACATGCAAATGCCAGTAAATTCTTTACAGCTTGGAATAGAATCAACAGTAATGGTTAAGGTTCCGGAGGAAGCTTTAAGATTGAGAAAAGAAGAGAGAGGAAGGCATAACGGAGTTATTGAAAGATATGTAGAAAAAGGCTTTTTGCTTGATTCTGTTACCACTGCAAAAATATTGTCTGAAATGAAAATAGTTTAAGTCTAATTTGCATAAGCTTTAAATATTTAAATTTTCTTTCTACCTTCATGAAAATCAAAGAAATGATAGGAAAAATTTTATACAAAAGGTTATTAACTTACCTTGATTACGATAGAGTAATCCAAAGAGAAATGGAGGATGCGATTAATGCTTTCTATTCAAGAGTATCTTCTCCAACAAAAGATGAAGAATTAAGAGAAATTTTGGGTTATAAGACAAGACTTTATTCTGCAGCCACTGTAGAAACTTTGACTATATGCGGAGCAAACCTTGGGTTTAAAGAAGCTCTTGAAAACCCTAAAGTTAAACAACTTGCAACAACTCTAAGACTTGCTTTTGGCTATGGTGATATTTTAGATACAGATAACGATGAATATGACCCAAGAGTGCTTTCTTTTAAAAAACTTGACCCAAAAACTTTAGAAGAAAAACTTCACAAGCATAAAATTTATACAAATATTGTTAGAAACCTAGATAATCTCATAATAGAGAGATTAAAATCTTTTCATCCTTCTTCTCTTAACATTTACCTTTCAGAAAAAGAAAATGTGATGGAAGGGCAGAAAAGTGATATAGAAGACCATTTCTGCTATCTTCAAGGTGATTTTGAAAGATTAAGGGAAAAATATCCAAACTATCAAGCTTGTATGGAGCTTCTTGTTAAAAAATTAGGTTTAATGGGAAGAGGTGCAGCCCACATTGCTTATCTTGAGAGCAATGGCAAAAGTGAAGCAATTAAAGAGCTAGAAGGAGAATTTTTCACAAACGCAGGAGTGCTTTTGCAATTTTGGATTAATGATGTGAAAAAAATTCAAAACGATTTAGAAAATCTTGAAACTAACCCAATAATCACTACAGCTCTTTGCAAATATAAAAATGCAAATGAAATAAACAGTAATTTGATAAAAAGGTTAGTAAAGGATGATCCCCAAATTCTAGACAAAATGGCAACTCCCTATCAAGAGAAAATGGAAGAGGCTTTAAAAGGAATTAAAAAGTTTAATTTTGACCCAAGAACCCATAAAGGCCTAGNTTTAATGGTAAAGAGCGAAGCAAAGAAAGAAAAGCTCAATTTCTTAAAGAATTTTGGATTAATTTAAAATAAAATCTCTTCTGGTCCAAAAGGACTTCCTATTATAGCTCTTTTAGTTCCAGGAGGATAAGANGTAAAACCAGCATATCTATGAGGTTTAAAAAGGTAGAAACGTCTATAATATAGCATTTCTTCTCTCAATTTTCTTACAGTCTCTGCTTCCTCTTTTGTATACTCTTTCCAGTATTGTGTCCCTAATTCATTAATTAACATNCTTCTTAAAGCAATACCAGCCAAGCAGACTTTTTGATAATCACTCCAAGTAGAGTTTGCTGAACCTTGCTGAACATAAACAAACTCAGTATTTTCTGATTTTTCTGGTGGTAATTGCATTCCTGTCGAAAACCTTAGTTTAGCATGCCTAATTGTTACAGTTATTTCAGGTAAATCTTCCCATAACTCTCTATTCAACTCTGCCCATTCAGGAGAATAGCCTAATAAATAAACAGAAGTAAAACTTTTATTGTTTGCAGTTTTTTCCATAAGTTTGTCTATTTCTTTTCCGAGCTCTCCTGAAGGGTCGATTTTATGGTAATCTCCTAAAAATACCATCTTCGTATCATTTTCTTTGGCATAATCCTCATAAATTCTTGGGCAACGCTTAAGAGCTTCAAGTATAACAGGCCAGTTTTTTCTCTGAACATGCTTTTCTTCTACTACATTAGTATACAAACACTTACTACCCAATTCTTTAAGAATATGGCCAAACTTAAGAACAAAGATTGCTCCATCAAAATAACTGTCAGCTCCTGTAAGTTTTGTGGTAGTTCTCATACCGTCTGTCATTTCGTAAACTACTAATCTTTCCATATTTTCTCTAGAAGGTTCTACTTCCAGCTTTTTACAAATTTCTTTAAATGTTCCATGAATATACTGTCTGCTCGGAAGCTCACATAGGGTATACAAATAAACCACTAATAATTAGATACCGTTAAAAATTAAAATCTTTTCTTTACATCAAATGAACAAAATTTATCTCCTTTTGTTAGGCTTGATATTTGTATAAGTGTATAATTTTCTCCAGCAATTTTTTCAACTATTCCTTTACAATATTCATTGCATATAACACAGAAAAAGGGATCTCTGAATTTTAAAACTTCAGCACCATAAGGACATTCTTTAATTATTGTATGATTATCAGCTATATCTAGGCTTAAACCAAGTATTAAAGCAGCAATTTTTAATGCTTTTGAAGCATTCTCAGGGGTTTTTTCTTCGATCCCAAGAAGTTGTATAATTTTTTCCGCATCATTTTTTCCTATTTCTCTAAGTTCTCTTTCTATTATTCTTTTTGTTGCGCTATAGCCTACATCTTTTATCAAATGTTTAGCTATTGTACATATGATTCTGCTTGTTATATTACCAAGCATTTTCATTCTTTCTTTTTCTTCAAATCTTTTGTAGATTTCACCCTCAATTTTTTTTAATTCTTTTATCTTTTTTTCCATTTTCTTCACTCCTTAGAAAAGGCAGGACATCTTGAGCATCTCATTTCATCATCATACCTTAAACCACAAGGTGCTACTTCATTATTTTTTGGATAAAAAAGTCTTATATTTGCAAACTCTGGTAAAGTTATAGTATTTCCTAAATTCACTTCTACATGTTTAATTCCAGGTTCAGACCTTATTTGTTTGTTAATAAAATCGTCTATAAGAGCAATGTCAGGAGCCAAAATGTTTATTATCAAGTTATGGTTTCCAGAGGTTTTGATTAAATGAAAAACTAGAGGACAATTTCTTAACTTTCTTATCAAAAGGTTTACTCCATCTGCATCAGTTTCTACGCCTATAGAAGCAGTTAAAGGATAGAGCTTTTGCAAGTTTAATAAAGCACCTATTTTAAGTATCTTTTTTTCTATGAGTCTTTCAACTCTTTCTTTTACTGCTGCTGGTGTAACCTTAAGCTCTTTTGCCAAAGTAGTGTATTTTGTTCTTCCATCTTTAAGAAGCTGCGACACAAGATACTGATTTTTCTCATCTAAAATATTTTTAATTTTCATTTAAAATCACTTAATTTTTTATATTTTTAAAGTATTTAAATTTAATTTTTTAGAGGAAAACCTTAAATATTCTAAAAATTAATAATATATCCCCTAGGAAGAGGGATAACATGGAAGAAACAACAATCTGCAGGATTTGCTTTGAACCTATAATAAACTTCCTTTGCACAGATTGCCTTAGTAAAACTATTTCCCGCTGGCTTTCTTCACAAGACAAACAATTACTAGTTGAGTACCAGAAATTCAACTCATTTTTATTAAATTTTTTTTCGAGTGATGAGCAAGAGTTTTGCGTGAAATGTAAAAGAAAATCAAACACTATTTTATGTCCTTATTGCTACACTAACGAAGTGTTTTGGTGGCTTTTTACCAAAAACATCAACCTTGCAAAAAAATTTGCCCATCTTTTCAACTTCGATTTTCTTGGCACAGGTTTCTATCCACATGCAAAAACTAGAAATTTGAAACCAATAATAATCACTGAAGACCAAGATAACTTCAATGAAATAGGAATTTGTGAAAGCTGTGGTCAACTTTCAGAGAATCTAAAAAAAGAAAACGGGCTTTGGCTCTGCGAATCCTGCAGAGAAGAAGGTTAAAATTAAACTAAAGAATTTTCTTTACTCTTCTCTATTTATTTCTTATAACTATAGTAATAGCTTCTAATCTCTTGAACCATTTGTTCTATATTCTTTATTCTTTCATTCATAGTTTCATACTGCGTCTTTAAGCTATCAACATGAGTTAAAAGCAAATCAATTTTTGCCTTCAAATTTTCTATACTAGAAGATTCTAAGCTTGGCTCTGGTTTTACTGGTGGTAAGGGTGGTAAACTCTCAACTTCCGGAGGTAATCCTAGTTTAGTTTCCTTTTTTCTTTTAAGAAATGAAAAAATTCCCATACTATTTTTTTGTTTTTTTCTGTTAAAATAATTAAGTTTTTTCTAAAGCTTCAGGAGAAATTCCCAAAACCTCTCTAAAAGCAGAGTTAAGCTTCTGTATCCAATCATTGCACATGTCTAAATAGCCCCTTCTAACCCTGTTGTAAAAAATTTTATGGTAAAGCCAAATCAGTCCTCTATAAATAGGAAGCTGTTGAAAAGCAGTTTCTAACGTGTAATCTGTTCTTAATCTTCCACCAATTTGAATTGTTATTCTCCCTTCTTTATTAGGGTCAGAAGGAATTTTACCCTGCATTATAACTTCTATCAAAGCTCTTGAACGTGAATCTATTCCTTTATCAACATAAAGTCTTGTAAAAAAATCTCTTGGGTCAGAGCTTATATCCCATCTAAAATCTCTTTCCCAGAAATCCATTGCTTCTACCTCAAGAACTTTTCTCATAGTATCTTTAGCAATTTTATAAGCCCTGAAAGGGTCTGTTCCTGTATATTCGATGGTTATCTTTGCTTCTGGAGCTAAACAATCGTCTTCAATTCTCCAAATTATTCTTACTGCCATTCGATCACTAACTTGTTTTAGCTAGAATGTTAAGGAAAGATTTTATTTCTTCTATAAACCTTAGCAAGTCTGTTCTGCAATCCTCAAGATATTTTTTCCTTCTTCCTTCATAGATTACCCTATGATAAAAAACTCTAAACATCTCATAAAGCAAACTTCTTTGCCATAGAGTGTCTTGAGGATACTCTGTCCTTAATCTTCCTTCTATCCTTAAAGTTGCTGAACCTTCACTCCCAAACTCTTTACTAGGTTTTGCTGAGCCACTTAGCTCAACTATAACTTGAATAAAAGAAAAAACATCCAAGTCTTTTACCATGTCAAAAGTTACTTTAAATCTTTCTTCTCCTTTGCTTCTATCCCAAGAAACATCCCTTTCTTGCAATTCATGTGGNTCTATTTTCCATATGCTTACGAATANCTCCTTTATTTTATCATAAAGTTTTTGTGGGTTTGGTCCCTTATACTCTAATTTAGTATAAGCTACTCCTGGATAAGGGCTTCCTGGTGCTGGAGACATGCAGTCATCATGAATAACAAGTTTNGCTCTAGCAAATATAGGCATTTTATCACTTTATATTATTTGGGATTTTAACTAAAAGATTTTAACTTTTTCGTTAAAATATTTCTTATGCAGAAAATAATAGGTGGAGCATTACTTTTTTTCGGAATTATATTTAGTTTAGGTGCTTTTTGGAATCAAAATAAGGAAATTTTTTTAGCTGAAATTCTTTTTGGTCCAGCTTTAATTTATATAGGTGTGGAACTAATAAAGTGATATAATGTCTAATCAAATAATCGGTGCAGGCTGCTTTGTAGCAGGTTTGCTAATTCTTATAGGGTTTCCCTATATTTCTAGATATCAACCAGAAGCTATGGGAAGAACAGGAATTTTCATAGGAATACTCTTGATGATAATAGGAATAATTTTAATGAAAGTTTAAGCGAGAAAAAATCTAAAATTAAATTATGATAGTATATCCAGAAGGGCCTTTTCCACCAAGAAGATGGAGGCCTGATGTCGAAACACTTGATCCAGGAAAAGGAATCAATGGTGCTCCACTAGAAGGAGAAGAACTTTTAGATTTTACAGCACCTCTTGGAAAGTGCACAGGAGTTTATTATTCACTAATGTTNCAACTACCAAAATGGGGTTTTGCTAGGTTTAAAATAGATGAATGGATTTTTGTTTCACCAGCTTTCAGAGAATATTATGAGTTAACCTTAAGACAAAAAGAAACATTAGAAGCTACGATAAAAGCTGGTTTAGCAAGTATCGGAACAGCTATTTCTGATTTAGAATTAGTTATGCATGATTTAAGAAAATACAAGGAATTTCTTGACTATTACACAAAAATTGAGAAAGGAAAAGAACTGCTAAAAGAAGGAAAGAAAGAAGAAGGAGAAAAATTGGTAAAAGAAGGAGACCAATCTCTTAAAGCAGTTTTCATAGATTTAGTTGATGCTCACACTGGCCCAGGAATAGCTTTAAGAGAAATTGCAATAAGGTGGCCAACGATAATCGCAGATTTTATGAAGTTAGGAGATGAAGATACAGAACCAGAGAAAATTGCAAAAAAGCTTAACGTTTCAGAAGCAGAAGGAGTTGTACTTGCTACAAAAAATAAACTTTACTTGGAATGGAGAGACAGGCTCTTTGGAGAAACTGTTAAAAGAAGGTATGAAAGTTTAAGAAGAATGGTTGAAGCAAGAAGAAAATCTGTTCAAGAATATAAAGAAATGCTTAAGCCTAGCATAGCAAGGTATAAAATGATAACAGACGCTCTTTCAAGTCCTACAGGAAGAGCAGAAATTTTCAAATCTTTTTTTAGACCAGATGCTCAGGCTTTATCGATAGACTTTATGAGAATTTATGCTTGGAAACCTTTTGCTGTTGAGGAAAAGTATAAGGTTGTAAGAACCACTTTCAACAAAGTTTCACTAGCAAGAGCAGGTTTCGAGGAAAAAGAGATAGAAACAATAGCTAAATGGAAAAAAGAGATGGGAGAAAAGTTTGATGGTTATGTGGATGCTTTACCAATAGAGCCTTCTATAGACGAGGTTGTAAGAAAAATGGTACCAAGAATAGAAGCTGAATACAACGTTAAGCTGAATGCTTTAGATTTTTATCAAGCAAGAGAGATGCTTTTAAAACAATTTAGAGATTCGATTGGAGGTTTGGGCATGACAGAAGCTTGGGTGTTCAGCCCTTATTATGTTTTTCTTGATATTCCAATTTCAAGAACTGTCTTAAGAATTCCTCCTGCTGGTCCAGAGCTTGAAGATGTTATGATAAACAATTTTGTAGCTTATACTCAAACTCAAAACTTTATAATATGTCATTGTCTTGAGCTAATAGCAAGAGACAAACAACTTGAAAATTATATAAGCCAAATGCTTGGCGAAGCTGGAGTGAAAGAAGGTAAGGAAATTAAACCTATTGAAGAATTAATAAAAGAAGAATTCCCAAAGATATATGGAGAAAAAAAAGAGGAAAAAGTTGAGTTTAGACTTTCCTCTAGCGATAGAGCTTATCTTGCAAGAAAAAAATCTCTAGAACAAATAAATAAAATAAAAAAAGCAATTAGCGATTTTTTCAAGAGTTTAGGTTTTGGGATGATGATTTTTAGAGCTTACGGACCTTATGAATTTATACCTAACGATAGAATGACAAAGTTTTATCAACCAATTACTGGAAGGCATTTTAACCTAGTAAGAGATTTTCTCAAGACAAAGTTTGAGGTTCCTGGTTTAGAAGTATATTGGTGATTTTTTGGAAGAGCAGTTTAAGGTTGGCGTCACAACAGGATTGCATGCTATAGCTGCTGCTCCTGAGCTAGCGAATGCTATTAGAAAGCTTGGTTATGCTTTGACAAGAGGAGCAAATGTCATTGAAGTTGCTGGCGACGTTCCGCATGAAATAGATTATAGCATGGGAAAAGAATTGCGNTACATAGCAGAAAAGCAGAATTTAGAGCTTACTTTTCACGGCAGCCTTACAGTTCCTATGGAAATGGGCGATGCTGAGCATTGGAGAGAGGCTGATGATCANNTAAGAAAATCAACAATTTCAGCAATTTTTGGTGGTTGTAAGTATATAGACTTTCACTCTTGCCTTTATCCTTGGGTTGAGCTTTTAACTTATGCTGAAGTTAAGATGATTGTGATAATGGTTGATGAAATAGGAGAACACATTTCTCNTAANCTTANNGAATGCGAACCTTTAAGAAAATGGTTTTGTAGAGTTAGCAGGTTTCCTTTGCAGTATGATGGAGAAATTTTAGGTCCACAGAAAGTTGACCAGATAAAATCAAACGTTGAAGCAGAATATAGAAGCGGAGCAATTAAGCTAGAAGAAACAGGCAAAGTTTTGGAAAAAAGAATAAGAGAGGCGATGGAAGAGCATTTGGCAAGAGGGGAAAAATGGTTTATGGAAGAAGTTGGAAATCTTAACGTAATTTATAGAATAATGTTTCACTTTCTTTATTATACTCAAGACCCGATTTGGAAAGAAATGGCAAAGCTTTATGAAGATGTTTTGAAAAGGTTGGAAGAAAAGCTTCCTCCTGAGGTTAAATCAAGAGCCTTTTCTCCTGTAGTGGAAGATATAGAAAGAAGTAAAGACTACATAGATGAGATGTTAGAAATAGCAAAAAAGGCTTCTGGCCCTGATGAAAGAAAGTTTAAAGAGTTCTACTATGCTTGTGTTGGAGCAAAATATCTATGTGGGCATGTAAAAAAATTGATTGAATTTATAATTAATGAGTTACAAAAAGAAATAGAAGAAAAAATTAAAGTTCTTTCACCAGATAAAGTTGAGGAAGAGAAAAAGAATTTTGAAAAAATAATTAAAGAATTTAAAATAGCAATAGAAAATCCTGATGCAAGGTCGCCAAGCTATGCAGGTTTATATCCCCTTTGGCATCCCAAGCAAATTTATGTTGCAATCAAAGTTTTGAGAGAGGAACTAGCAAAAGATCCAAAGACAAAAGATTGGGCAGAAAAAATTTTTATGATTATAGATGCTGAGCATTTGTCAACTCAAGGAGTTGACCCACTTTTTGAGTATTCGGAGCTTATTAAAGCTGTTCCTGACATTGGAAAATACATAATAACTTTGCATGTTACAAAACCTTCTCCTCTTCATCATCACATAGAAGTTGAGCTTGGCGACATAGAAGTTTATAAGCTTTTATGGACTTTAAGAAAAGCTGGCTTAGGAAAATATCACACAGTATATTTAATATTTGAAAGAGGAGGTGGCGATGATCCTTTCAAAAGGAGTGTGACTGCAATAAGAATCATGGCTGATTTTCTCCAAAAAGACATTCCTCCTGAACAACTCATAAACAAACCAGAATTTTTTGGTGTTGCAACACAAGAGATTGCTTCTCCAGAAAGACAAAGGGTTACAATAGTAGAGCATGCTTTTGATCCTTTGAAAGGCTTGATAGTTGCTCCAGAAGAAGAGTATACTTTTCTAGGAGGAGCAGCTATGCAAAAGCCTGGAGTTACTCCAGAGAAATGGAAGAAAGAAGAGTTAAGATAGTTACTTTAAAGTAGTAAATATTTAAATACAAAAGATAATATTTAACCTATAATCAACTATTAAATGTGAAACTATGATAGAGAAATTGGAAGACGAGCTAGAAGAAACAGAGCTAGTAAAAAAAGAAAAAGAGGAAATCAAAACTCCTAAGGAGATTTATTCTAAAGTCGTTGCTTTTACTAACGAAGCAAGAAAACAGTATGGTGATATAATAAAATCTGTTTTGATATTTGGCTCTGCTGCCAAAGGGACTATGGTTAAGGGAAGCGATGCAGATGTTTGGGTAATTCTTGACGATACAGCAACAAAAAGTTCAGAAGATTTGGAAAAAGTCAACACTCATTTATACCTTATAGCTCATCAGCTTAAAGACTTACATGTTCAAACAACTCCTCTAACAGAATTTTGGAGCTGGGTTAAAATGGGTTCTCCTGAGCTTGTAAATTTCTTAAGGTATGGTTTAATAATTTACGATACTGGTTTTATCAAGCCAGTTCAAAGAATGCTTCAGATGGGTTTGATTCCACCTAGTGAAGAAACTATTGGTTTGAAAGCAAAAGCAAGTGAAGCAAGGTTTAGAAAAATTAAAATCGATATGAAGTCAATGATTTTTGAATTAAGGTATTCTGCTACAGATGTTTGCCAAGCTGTGATTATGTATTATTATAAAGCTCAGCCAGACCAAAAGGCTATACCAGAATTTTTAGAAAAGCTTGTCTCAGAAAAAAAGCTTGAAAAAGAATATATAGAAAAATTTAAGGAGCTTGACAAACTTTGGAAGGATATAGACCATAAGATAATAAAAGAAGTAACTACAGAACATTTAGAAAAAGCATTAAAACTTACAAAAGAGATAATCGAGAGGTTTAAGAGTTTGCTACCAAAGGAGATAGTTAGTGAAGAATTACCAGAGGAGGAAGAATGATGCCAAAAGAAAAGAAGGAAAAAGAAGAAACTAAGGAAGAAAGATTAAAAGAAGTAAAGGAATTTTCTAAAAAAATTTTGGAAAAATATGGCAAATACATTAAATGCATAGTTATGATGGGAAGCGTTGCAAGAGAAGAATTTAAGCCAAAGAGCGATATCGATATTTTTGTTGTTTTAGACGATACTTCCTTCAAAATAACTCCTGAGCAGCAAGAAAAAATAGATGAAGATTTGGAGAAAATGGCTGAAAAAATTTCTGAAAAAATTTCTGTTCAACCAAGCTATACTCTAACAGAATTTTGGGATTATGCAAGAGTTTGTCATCCAATTATTTACAATTTTATAAAAGAAGGAATTCCAATCTATGACACAGGATTTTTTGCCCCTGTGAAAAAACTTTTGGAAATGGGAAGAATTCCAGCTACAAGAGAAGCTATAGAAAGTTATATGGAAGGCGCTCCAAAGAAGATAATGAGAGCAAAGACTGTTAAACTACTAATGCTTGCAGAAGATTGCTACTATGCTATGCTTAATACTGCTCAAGCTGTTTTGATGTTTATGGGTTTGGCTCCTCCTGTTCCAAGTAAAGCTTATGATGATGTGAAAAAGTTTTTGGTTGAGCCTGGAATTCTAGAGCCTGAGTATGCAGAATGGCTAAAAGAAATTATTGAAATAAGAAAAAAAATTGAACATAAAGAGCTTACAGATGTTAGCGGAGCTTTTGTTGATGAATGGATTGGAAAAGCAGAAAAATTTGTTGAAAAAATGTTTGGCTTGCTAAATGCTTTGGAACTAAGAAAAAAGGAAAAAATTTTGGAAAGAACTCATGAAGTTATGCATAAAGCAGCAATAACTGCTTTGAAAACTTTGAAAAAAATGCCTGAAAAAGAAGAAGAAGTTCCAGCAGTTTTCAAAAAAGAGTTTATAGATAGTAAGCTTATAGAACCTTATTATGCTGATATCTGGCAAAAAATTGAAAACATGAAGAAGCTTGCTGACGAGAAAAAAATTNCAGAAATTCCNGATAAAGAAGTTTATGAGATGAGAGAATACGTGAGAAAGTTGATTCGCGATCTAGCAAAAGTTCTGAAAGAAAAAGAAGTTAAAGAAGAAGAGAAATAATTATTTTATGGTAAAGTTTGGCTGTTTAACTAACCCAACTTGTGANATTCTGAAAGAGATAGAATCTATTAAAAAATATGGTTTCGACTTTGTTGAAATCGGAATAGAATGGCCTGAAGGTTCGGTTGAAAATCTTCTGAAAAAAAGGAAANAAATAGTTAAGCTATTGAAGAAAAATAAAATGTTTGCTATTGCTCACACCTCCTGGTGGATGGACTTTTCTTCTCCTTATGAATATGTAAGAGAGGCTTGGGTAAAAGAAGCAAAAAGAAAAATCGATGTTGCAAAAAAGCTTGGAATAAATCAAATAACTTTTCATACACATTCTAGGTTTATTCAGCCATTTTATAGAAAATATCAAAAAGAAATATTAGATAATTTCTTATTCAGCTTGAAAGAGTTAGTTCAGTATGCAAAGAAAAAAGATATGGAAATTTTATTGGAGAATGCTGGAGAAATTGGTGAAATCACACAATTTAACCTAATTAAATACATAGCTTATAGGCTACCAGAAATTAAAATTCATCTTGACATAGGGCATGCTTACTTGTTTGGTGGAATGAAAAGCATCAAAGCTTTCATTCTAACCTTCAAAGAAAGAATTTCTCATTTACACTTTCACGACAACCATGGAAAAAGAGATGAACATTTACCAATAGGTAAAGGAAAAATAAATTACAAAAGTGTTGTTAAGTTACTTAAAAAAATAAATTACGACAAAACAATAACTTTTGAAGTTTTTACAAGTAGAAAAGACGCAAAAAATTCTATGAAGAAAATAAAAAAA
>JGI24721J26819_10003470_pt1 | contig 16842 bp, 15 predicted proteins | sample YelNatPaOPGAMG01_FD_26819 | JGI IMG/M metagenome (IMG submission 26819) | reverse complement strand
GGGGTTAAGCATGTTTAGCTGTATCAGATAGCATTACAAACCAATCATTATCGTTGTCAGTTTAGCTTGTTTATGTAATCTTACAATGGTATGCGGAATATTCTTTTAATTTTAAATATTGTTTTTGTATTGATGATGGTCCCGAAATTAGTTATAGCTCAAGATTTTAGATACGCCCCTCCACAAGAGGTATGGTACACGGTAGAATCAGAACACTTTTCAATTACTTTTCCAAAACAGGAAAGAGAGCTTGCTTATAAATTGATAGATATAGCAGAGTATTACTATCCAATTATGACCGGGCGGATGAGATGGTTTCCTGAAAGGAAAACATACATTCTTATCTCCAATGCAACAGATTTAGCAAATGCTGAAACCACAACCTATTATTACAACCATATTGTGATATTTGCTGTGCCACCAGATGTTTACTCAAGTCTTATAAATTATGACGATTGGTTAAAGATGATCTTTGTCCATGAATATACACATGTACTGCACCTTGATCAAACAAGAGGATTTTTTGGTTTTCTAAACTCTATCTTTGGAAGAATACTATTTGTAAACCAGGTAGAGCCTGACTGGATTATAGAAGGCTATGCTGTTTATAACGAGTCTACCCTTACATCAGCAGGAAGGGATAATGGTAGTTACTATAATACTATTTTAAGGGTGCAGGCACTTAACAACAAATTGCCAGCTATTGATGAAGGTGACGGGATGCCAAGTAAATGGCCCTTTGGTGAATATCCTTATGTTTATGGTGGTAAGTTTATGCAGTATCTGGCAAATAAATACTCTGATAGAGCACTTGCTGATTATTCTGAACAATATACCTATCTACCATTATTACTCAACAACGATGCAAAGATTGTTTTTAATAAAAAGAGTTTTGTTTCACTCTGGAAGGAGTGGGAGACTGAATTACGAATGCAGGCAATACTCAATACGCTATCTGTGATTTTTTCAGGGAATACAGACTTAAAGCAAATTACCCATATAGGAGCATACACAAGGGGACCTGTATGGGAGCCAGATGGTAATGGCATATTTTATACCTCTTACGATGGTAAAAGTCAGATGGGAATATTTTATACGGATTTAACTACGGGTAAGAGCAAATGGGTTGTTAGAAGAAATAGTGGGTACACAAATTCTATCTGTTCACATTTTCTTTTTTTCTCACAGGATGAATTTTTTAATAATTTTTATCTATATAACGATCTGTATGAATTTGATATCAGAACTAATAAAGTAAAAAAAATTACATCTGGCTTGCGTGTTCATGGTGCAGATGCCTCTCCGGATTGTACAAAGGTTGTTTTTGTTTCTAATACCTCAATGACCTCAGAACTTATGGTATATCATATTGCAGAACCTGGTTTTATAACAACCATTGCAACACTCAAAAAGGATGGGCAGTTTCTTAACCCGAGATGGTCATGGGATGGTAGATATATCGCGGTTACAATAAAGAACAATACTGGAGAATCAAGTGTAAAGATCTTTGATACTGAAGGAAAAGGGTTTACTACTGTAATATCCAACGAACATCTAAATATTTTCCCTTGCTGGTCAAGGGACGATAAGTATGTAATCTTTTCATCAGATCTAACTGGTATAGCAAATCTTTACGCATACTCTATCACAGAACAAAGCTTATATAGGGTTACAAATCTCATAGGTGGTGCTTACGAATCTCAGGTTTCCCCTGATAATAAAGCGATCGCATTAATAAGTTACGATAGCTCTGGTTTCAATATTTATACAATGCCATTTTCTCCTGTTACCTTTAAAAAGGTGTATCCGGCAAAAGAGTTTACAGTGGAAGAGGTAGAACGATACAGGCATGTTAACACAACGGAAAAACCTTATTCACCGCTTCCAACCCTTATACCAACATGGTGGCTACCAACTATTTCTTTAGCAAATGATGCCTACTCAGCTGGCATTTATACAGCTGCTGCGGACCTGCTGGAACACAATAATTATACATTTCAGGCTGGTTATACAGCCTATCCTCGCTCACAATGGAGGCCGGGTTTTTCTGCTACATACGATAACACATCCTATGCCCCGGATATTGGTATTTCTGGTTCAATTACACCCCAGATAGCAGGCAGTTATAAAGACGCAAATAATGGTATTGTTCATGCTTATATACAACAGACCGATAGTGTTGCAATCAGCCTGTCATATCCTATCAATCATGTAAGATACAGGCAGTCTATAGGTGCAGGCTATCATTACAGTTATAAAAGCTCACTAACACAGTTGCCAGCTTATGTAGTAAACCCGCCATTTACAGGAACATTGAGTGGATTTACTGCTAATTATTTTATTGATACAACATCTGTGTTCAACACATCCGTAAGCAATGAAGATGGTGTATATTTTAGCACATACTTTGAAAGGGATCTTTCTTTGCTCGGCAGCGATCGTGATCTGTCTCAATCATACTCGGTTGTGAAAGGATATATACCCGGAGCTGGTAAGAATCATGTCGTATATGTGAAGGGTATATATGGGTTTGTTGCAGGTATGTCAAAAAACCATGCTATGTTCTCAATAGGAGGGACTCAACCATTTTACAATAGTATAGATTATACAACTGTTCCTGTAAGAGGTTATCCAGCTGGCTGGCTTACCGGAACTGAGGCGTACGCCGCTACCTTTGAATACAGGTGTCCATTGGGCATAGTAGATAGAGGTATAGCTACATTGCCATTTTACCTTGATAAGGTATCATTATTTCCATTTTTTGATATAGGAAGCAACACACATAACACAATTACATCAACTGGTATAGAATTGAACCTTGATACATATATAGGATACATTTTTCCGTTTAGATTTACATTAGGATATGCTTATGCTTACAACATGTATCCAGCATCCTCATTTTATTTTTTATTAGGAGAGAGCTTTTAGTGAAAAATATTTNTACGACTGTTATCAGACTTGCAGTACCTGTGATGATAGGTATGCTTACCCAGACCTTTATAAACCTTTTTGATGTTGCTATGGTTGGCAGACTTGGTGCAGATGCAAAGGTATCACTCGCAGCACTTGGCATCGGTATAATAACACTCTGGGTGTTTGGAGGCGCTCTGAATGCAATATCAGTTGGTATACTCAGTCTTGTTACGCGTAGATTTGGAGAAAAGGAATATGAAAAAGCAGGAGAGGTGTTGTTCGTTGGAATAGGTATGGCTATTGTACTTGGTGTGGCTATTGGCATTATTGGATATTTAATATCCAAGCCGTTGTTCGGGATACTTACATCAAATAAATTAGTTGCCAGTGAAGGGGCAAAGTTTATAAGATTTAGATTTTTAGGNCTGCTACCATTCCTTATTATCATAGTGTACAAGGCATTCTTTGATGCAATAGGTAAAACCTGGGTTTTTATGTATGTGGAGATCATCATGAATCTCGTGAATGTGGTCCTTTCTTATGGGCTTATTCTTGGACATTTAGGATTTCCGAGACTTGGTGTAGAAGGGGCTGGNATCTCAGCTACTGTAAGCTCGTTTATAGGTGCCTTTGCCATTATTACATACAGTTTTGCACATCGTTATCACTCATTCAGGATATACAAGCTATGCAGGGTAAATTTTAAACTTGTAAAGGAGATCATCAAAATAAGTTATCCAGCATCCATAGCTGCGGTNCTTACAACATTAGGTTTTGAAGCCTTTATTGTCATATCTGGCAGGATAAATGTAGTAACACAGGCTGCAACAACCATACTTACACAACTTGCCTCGTTAACATTTTTACCTTTACTCGGTTTTGGAACAGCAGCTGCCACAATGGTTGGNCAGAGTTTAGGTGCAGGCAGCCCAGAGCATGCAGAGAAATATGCATATAGCTCAATAAAATTAGGTGCTTTGATTATGGCTATATTAGCACTCTTATTTATAGGATTTCCTCAACATGTTATAGGGTTGTTTACAGATACCAATGCTGTGATAACAGAGGGTTCTAAGGCACTTATCATCTTTAGCCTTGCAATGGTTTTTGAAGCAATAGGTATTATAGCGAGTCAATCTTTATTCGGTGCAGGGTATACGAAGTATGTTATGGCTGTTGATGTCTCTCTGCACTGGTTGGTATTTGTTCCTTTATCTTATGTGCTGGGTGTTATCGCAAAACTAAGTATTGTTGGGTTATGGCTCTCTGCTGATATATATGTGTTTTTGTTGAGTGTGTTTATGATGATAGGACTGAGAATGGGTAAATGGAAGCTGGTGAAGATATAGTGTAACCCCAAAAAGGATGTAGTTAACAGCGCTATTGCTTTTTTTATTTCTATACTTTATACAGCAACATAATTAACTAAGAGGAGTTAGATATGTCGTTTAAATATGCTGACAGACTAAATAAGTTGCCACGGTATCTTTTTGCTGAACTGGACAGGTTAAAATCAGAACAGATCGCAAAAGGAAACAAAGTGATAGATCTCGGAGTAGGGGACCCTGATCTACCCACTGCTAATGAGATCGTAGAGGCATTAAAAGTAGCAGCACAGGATCCGTCAAATCATACTTATCCATCTTATTCTGGAATGGATAAGTTCAGGGAGGTTGTAGCAGAATGGTTTTATAAAAGATTTGGTGTGAAGCTTGATTACAAAAAACAGGTGCTTTCTTTAATAGGTTCAAAAGAGGGTATAGCGCATTTCCCTTTAGCATTTGTTAACCCCGGTGATGTTGTACTATACACAGAACCAGGTTATCCAGTATACTTTGCTTCAACAATATTTGCAGGCGGTATCCCTTATAGTTTACCAATTACAGCAGAGAATCATTTTCTACCTTTATTGGATAGCATACCAGAGACAACACTTAAAAAAGTAAAGATGTTATTTATTAACTACCCGAACAATCCAACCTCTGCAATAGCTAATGAAGCCTTTTTCAGAAAGCTCATTGACTTTGCAAAAACACACAATTTCATCATAGCTCACGATGCTGCTTACTCAGAAATCTTTTTTGGGCAAAAAACCCATTCTATACTTGAATACGAAGGTGCAATGGATGTGGCAATAGAGTTTCATTCACTTTCAAAAACATTCAGTATGACAGGGTGGCGAATAGGGTTTGCATGCGGCAATGAGGAGTTGATAGCCGGGCTTGGCAAGATAAAGACAAATATAGACTCAGGTGTGTTTCAAGCGGTTCAATGGGCTGGTATCAAGGCTTTAACGCTTGGAGATATTCTAACAGAGCCATTAAGAAAAATATATAAAAGACGGGTGGATCTTGTTATATCAATATTATCAAGGGCTGGTCTTGAGCCATTCAATGGAGATGCTACATTTTATGTGTGGACAAGGCTACCAAAGCATATAGATTCAATCTCTTTTACAATGAAACTATTAGAACATAAAGGGGTTGTTGTATCACCNGGGATAGGATTTGGAACATCAGGTGAAGGTTACTTCAGAATTTCTGTAACGAATAAAGATGACCAGATAGAGGAGGCTTGTGATAGGATAGCAAAGGCAGTAGCGAACATGTAGGGTTGTAAATTTTNTGGTGAATGATTAGTATATTTGTAAATGGATATAAAAGAGCTTCAAAAAACTGTACGCAAATTGTTAAAGGAAAAGAATGCGATACTGCTTGCACACAACTATCAGCGGGCTGAAATTCAAGAAATCGCAGATCTTACTGGTGATTCATACGAATTGAGTGTTAAGGCATCTCGCACAGATGCAGATATTATTGTATTCTGTGGTGTAAGATTTATGGCAGAAAGCGCTAAGATACTTTCACCTGAGAAAACTGTGCTTTTGCCTAATGCAAATGCAGGTTGTCCTATGGCAGANATGATTACAGCTCAGCAGTTAGAAAGGCTCAAATCACAATATCCAGAAGCTTATGTAGTAAGCTATGTCAACACAAATGCAGATGTTAAGGCATTATCAGATGTGTGTTGTACTTCTTCAAATGCAGTGAATATTGTTAAAGCTGTTCCTGCCCGAAAGGTTATTTTTGTTCCTGATAAAAATCTTGGCAGTTATGTAAAGAAGTTTGTAGACAAGGATATGATTATCTGGAACGGCTATTGTCCTACGCATCATCATATTTATCCTGAAGAGATAATACCGTTAAAGCAGAAATATCCTGATGCTCCATTTGTATGTCATCCTGAGTGTAGACCCGAGGTTGTTGAGCTTGCAGATAAGGTTACCTCTACTTCTGGTATCATTAAATTTGCTAAAGAGGATGCACATAAACAGTTTATTATAGGTACTGAAGAAGGCATTTTGTATCAATTGAAGAAAAATAACCCTGAAAAGGATTTTATTCTTGCTTCACATGGGTTTATATGTCCAAATATGAAAAGGACAAGACTTGAAGATGTTATACTTGCANTNGAGAAGAATCAGTACGAAATAAATTTATCACCAGCAATTATAGAAAGGGCGCGTGTTCCACTTGAGAGAATGATAGAAATGACCACAGGTTTACTGAGCAGATAATATATGTCCAGTATACATCCTGTTAACCAAAAATCACTTGACATTTAAAATTCAACATTATAACTATACTATATATATTTTTGGAGGGAAAGATGAGACATACAATAATATTTACAATGGTGGTAAGTATGCTACTATCCACGAAGGTTTTTGCAGCTATGCCTTCAAACTCAGGAGGCAGTGGATTAATCAGTACAAGGACACCTGATGTGTTAACTCGCAATTCATGGAATGCCAGTGCATTTTTAGGATACACAGGACACCTTACTCCATCGGATTATGGTTATCCTTCTGGTTACCACAGGGATTGGAGTGATACCAGCATATCAGGTATATTCAACTATGGATTTATTAACAACTTAGAAGGTGGTATAGTGTTCCCGGTGGATATTAATGGTGGACCAAAACAAGAGGGTGGCTTACAAAATATAGATTTGCTTGGAAAGTATAGATTTTTAGATGGCAAGACAACGCCTATATCACTGGCAGGTACATTGGTTATAGGAATACCTTCTGCCAGTGCAAGTAGTATCTTAGGAAGTGGACACGCTAATGTTGGGGTGGAGGCTGATTTTGGATACAGGATTGGCGGCAGTGAGAAAAATATGCTTTACTGGGATATAGGTTTTAAACAGGGTGATTATTACGATAAAGCAACCCCATTAAAAGGGATTCAATATGTCCCGATATTGCTGGCATCACTAAGCTATGAGTATGCTATTTTGCTTGAAAAGGCTTACTTTAGTGTGGAATTGATAGGACAATCTGCAAATTTAGGCAATGCAAGTTCAAGTTCAACAGATATAATTCCATTGGGTGATGAAGACTTTTATGGGTTACTGGGTATAAGGTATTTACCTACAAGGTTTACAGCTATATCCTTTGGAATAGGTGGTGGTTTGCCTGATCCAGTAAGAACCGATACTAATTATCTTGCTACATTAGGCTTTTCTTATCTGTTCAACCAGGCAAAGACAGCAGTTAAAGGGTTTGAATACAGAAAGGTAAGTCTTCCGCAACCAGAGAAGCCAGCAGGTATTGCGACCGGTCCCAAGATTGTAGTAGTAAATGGTTGTGCAGCTGGTGACAAGTCACAGTACTATGCTCAAAAGATAAAATCTGCTGGTTTTAATGTAATAGAGGTAGGAAGGGCTCCAACCCTTAATTACAACGATTCTGTTGTTATTTTTAGTGACCCTTATTATAGTCAGGCAGTAAATATACTAAGGCTTATCCCGGGTAGTGAAAAGCTGGCTAAGTCAAAGGTCAAAACCACAGCGTATGATATATATGTAGTAATAGGCTGCAGTGGAGTTGCAAACACAAAATAAGTAATTAAATTTTATTTTTGAGGATGGTATCATAAAAACCAGCGGTGATAAAATTAAAGAGACGATATAATCGTTTTGTAAAAATTCATAAGTGAGAACAGCTACGGTACTTTAGATACAAAAAGAACATTCTATTCTTTTAAAAACATAAAAAGGTAAAGATAAGTGAATCTAAAAGAGCTCAAAACAAAATCTATAGCAGAACTTGCTAATATAGCTAAAGAGTTAAATATAGAAAATGCAATGAGTATGCGAAGACAGGAATTAATCTTCGGCATACTCAAGGCGCAGAGTGCTAACAATGGTGTTATTTACGGTGAGGGTGTACTGGAGATATTGCCAGATGGGTATGGGTTTTTGAGATCAGCGGATTACAATTATTTGCCAGGGCCGGATGACATATATGTTTCGCCATCACAGATAAGGAAATTTGGTATAAGAACAGGCGATGTTGTAACAGGTCAGATCAGACAGCCAAAAGAAGGTGAAAAGTATTTCGCCCTTGTAAAGGTAGAAAGTATAAATAATGATGACCCGGAGGTAGCAAGAAATAAAATACTTTTTGATAACCTTACACCGCTTTACCGCAGGAAAAGTTTAAGCTGGAGTATAACCATTCTGAGTTATCAACAAGGATTATAGATTTGCTTGCGCCAATAGGGAAAGGACAGAGAGGACTTATTGTAGCTCAACCAAGAACAGGTAAAACAATTCTTTTACAGCATATAGCAAATGCGATCACAAAGAATCACCCCGAAGTTCATCTTATAGTATTACTTATAGATGAAAGACCGGAAGAAGTTACAGACATGCAAAGGTCTGTTAAGGGTGAGGTTATAAGTTCTACTTTTGATGAACCTGCTCAAAGACATGTGCAGGTTGCAGATATGGTTCTTGAAAAGGCAAAAAGGCTTGTGGAGCATGGTCGTGATGTTGTTATATTGCTTGATAGTATCACAAGGCTTGCAAGGGCACATAACACAATAGTACCAGCGAGTGGTAAAGTGCTGTCCGGTGGTGTTGATGCAAATGCCCTGCAAAGACCAAAAAGGTTTTTTGGTGCAGCCAGAAATATAGAGGAAGGCGGGAGTCTTACTATTATAGCAACAGCTCTTATAGATACGGGTAGTCGGATGGATGAAGTTATTTTTGAAGAGTTTAAGGGAACAGGTAACATGGAAATAGTACTTGATAGGAGACTCGCTGATAAAAGGGTTTTNCCTGCAATGGATATAAGCAAATCCGGGACAAGGAAGGAAGAACTCTTACTTGATAAAAATGTTCTTAATAAGGTATGGGTGCTTAGAAAGGTTTTGCAACCCATGGGTGTAGTTGAGGCTATGGAGTTTTTGATAGANAAGATGTCAAAGACAAAGACAAATAAAGAATTCCTTGATTCAATGAATAAGGTTGATCTTGATTAGATTATTGGAGGCGAAATGAAAAAGGGTATACATCCTAACTATNTAAAAGCCACTATAAAATGTGCATGTGGTAATGTTATAGAGACGCGCTCAACAAGAGGTAGCTATACAGTGGAAATTTGTTCCAATTGTCATCCATTTTTTACTGGTAAGCAGAAGTTTGTGGATTCCGCTGGTATGGTTGAAAAATTCCAGCAGAAATATAAAAAGAAATCAGCATCTCAAACATCAAAAGTTAATTAATTTTTTTCAGTCAGTTAAACGGACATCGTGGCGAGATATGAGCAGTTATGAATGTAAGATTACTTAATTATACACCGGATCCGGATCGGAGCGTGGCTATAGCTGCTCGGTTATGTTATTCTAAACATTCAATTGATGAGCTTAAAAAAGAGCTTACTGACGAAAAGATAGAAAAACTGATACTTAGTATACTTAGATCTGGTCATCATTCTGTTCTTGAGCATGCAACATTTACCTATGGTATTGAAGGCGTATCCCGCGTGACCACTCATCAGCTTGTAAGACATAGGCTTGCTTCGTTTTCACAACAGAGCCAGAGATACACAAAGTTTGACAGGCAATCAGATTTTATATTACCAGATACGATTAAAAAAAATGTATCTTTAAAGGATAAATTTCTCAAGCTATCAAACGCTGCATTAGAGTTGTATCACGAAATGGTAGAAAATGGTGTGCCACTGGAAGATGCCAGGTATATATTACCCAGTGCTGTTAATACAAGGATCATCGTAACAATGAATGCGCGAGAACTGTTACATTTTTTTAGACTCAGGACATGTCTGAGGGCTCAATGGGAGATAAGAGAGATGGCTATTGAGATGCTAAAACTTGCTAAATCCGTAGCACCTATTATCTTTAAAAAGGCTGGACCTGCTTGTATATCAGGACCATGCCCCGAAGGGGATTTCTATTGTGGTAAATTAAAAGAAGTAAGGGCTTTTTATAGGGAATTATAAGTTATGTTTGAAGGTGTTGAAAAGGTTCTGCAACGATACAATCAGCTGAATGCTCTGCTGAGCAGTCCGGAAATTTTTTCAAATCCTAAAGAGTACACAAAGTACATAAAGGAAAAAAATGAAATAGAACCTCTTGCTTTAACTTATCAATCCTATAAAGAATTAGAAAAAGGGATTGAATCTACCAAACAACTGCTTGCTTCATCTGATGAAGAGATAAAGCTTCTTGCCAAGGAAGAGTTGCAAACTCTTGAAAAACAAAAAGAAGTCACAGAAAACAAGTTAAAAGAATTACTTTTACCAAAAGATCCACTGGATTCAAAAAATGTTTTACTTGAAATCCGTGCTGGTGCAGGCGGAGAAGAGTCTGCTCTATTTGCAGGTGATTTGCTAAGAATGTATCTAAGGTATGCTGAAAAGAAAAAATGGCACACAGAGATTTTGAGTGAAAACACAACAGGTATGGGTGGTTACAAAGAGGTTATAGTGCTTATAGAAGGAAACAGGGTTTACAGTAGATTAAAGTTTGAGAGTGGTGTTCACAGGGTACAAAGGGTTCCTAAGACAGAGGCAAGCGGCAGGATCCATACCTCCACTGCTACAGTTGCTATATTGCCGGAGGCTGATGAGGTTGAGATTGATATTAAACCGGATGATCTAAAAATAGATACATTTAGAGCTGGTGGCCACGGCGGACAGAATGTTAATAAACTTGAAACTGCAATAAGAATAACCCACATCCCGACCGGGATTGTTGTAGTGTGTCAGGATGAACGTTCTCAATATCAGAACAAGATAAAAGCCATGAAAATTTTAAGATCAAGGTTATTGTCTATGAACATAGAGAAACAAACATTGGAAAGAGCGCAGGATAGGCGGAAGCAGGTTGGTACAGGTGAACGTAGTGAAAAAATAAGGACATATAATTTTCCACAAAACAGGGTTACTGATCATAGGATCAATTATACAGTTTATGCGCTGGATTCTGTTTTGTCTGGCGAGATTGATGAATTCATAGATGCACTGATAGCCTTTCACAGATCAAATGAGCTTGCAAATATAGTACCATCAAAGTAAAAATGCCCACACTGAAAGATATTTATGACTGGGCAATGCCATATATAAAGAATAAAGGATCTGGAGTTACATTTTCAGAGATTAATACGATAATTTCATATGTAACAGGTATACCCAAAGAATATTTGCTTATAAACCCAGATACCAGATTGTCAGCTTCAAATATCAGAAGGATTAAGAAGGCAATACAAAAGCGTAGCACACATTATCCATTGCAATACATAATTGGCTTAATAGAATTTATGGGCATAAATTTTCATATTACCCCTGGTGTCCTGATCCCGAGACAGGAAACAGAGTTGGTGGTTGAGACAGCTTTAGAGTATATCAAGAAGTTTGAGTATAAAACGGTTCTCGATCTGTGTTGCGGAAGCGGTGTAATAGGTTTAAGCATAGCATTTTTTAGTCAGGGTATAATTGTTAGTTTTATTGATAATTCTGCTAAGGCTATAAACTTGACAAAAAAGAATAGCAAACTACTCGGGCTAACAGAAAGGTCAAGCTTTTATAAAGGAGATTTATTTTCCCCTTTATCAGGTTCAAGGTTTGATCTTATTGTTTCCAATCCACCTTATGTGCCAAGCAACCGAATAAAACATCTACCAGAAGAGGTGTTGTATGAGCCTATTGATGCTATTGATGGGGGCAATAGAGGTTTAATGATTCTAAAAAAAATTCTGTATCAGGCTGGTAATTACCTTAATAAAAATGGCATGCTTATAATAGAGCATGATGATACCCATAAGGAGTATCTGAAAAAAATATCTACAGTTGAGCCTAACATAGGTATTAAGTATGTAAAAACAATAAATGACCTTTCAGGGCTTCCCCGCGTTAGTGTTTTTACCCATTGACCTATAAATTAACTAATCATAAAATTATTGAAAAATTTTAAGTGTGTGATTAGTGTTTAAGTAAAACTAAAAGGAGATAAGATGCACCCGATTCTTTTTCATTATGGACCTATCACAATACACACATACGGTGTTGCAATGGCAACGGCATTTATTGTTGCAATATATCTTGCAACAAGGAAAGGTAAAAAGCTTGGAATAGATCCCAATATAGTTCTTGATATGAGCTTCTGGATCATGATTGGCTCTATAATAGGTGCAAGGATCGTATTCATCATAACCATGTGGGATTATTACATACAGCATCCACTTGAGATGCTTGAGATCTGGAAAGGTGGACTTGTGTTTTACGGTGGATTGTTTGGTGGTATACTCTCCATGTATATTTATCTGAAATGGGTAAAACAGGAATTCTTTAAGTTTGGTGATCTTATATCTCCTTATATGGGACTTGGCTATGCAATCCACAGGGCTTTCGGTTGTTATATGAATGGCTGCTGTTATGGAAAGCCAACTACCTTGCCTTGGCCTATTGGTTCTGTATTTGCTCCAAATAGTGATGCAGGAATGGCATATCCAGGACAAAGGTTGTTATCAACAGAATTGTTTGAATCTGTAAATGGGCTTATACTATTCTTTTTCCTTTTGTGGTACGAAAGGCATTTAAAAAAACATGATGGAGAGCTTGTAGGACTTTTCCTTGTGCTTTATTCCTTCAATAGGTTTATTGTTGAGTTCTTCAGAGGTGATGTTATAAGAGGTTTCATAGGTCCTGCTATACATTGGCCATGGGGTGCAAGTCAGCTTTCCACATCGCAGTTTATAGCTATACCAACATTTATAGCTGGCTGGATCATATTTTTCTGGGCAAGGTCAAGAAAGGAAAATGGAAAATCTACCAAGTTACAAGGCACTAAATAGAGCTCGAAAGATCCTCGGGTTGCCAGAGATAGCTACAATGAATGAGATAAAATCTGCCTATCATAAGCTGGTTAAGATATACCACCCTGATAGATGTCCAGAAAAGGATAAGGTATTGTGTAACAAAAAGATGGTAGAGATCAACAATGCTTATAAGCTTATTACAACATATATACAAAATTACAAATATATCTTTACAGAGAAGGCATATAAAGAACAAGATATGGAATATGCTGTAAGAAGGTTTTTTGATCCTTATAATAGCGAAAAAGGAAAATAGGTATGTTAGATACAATATTTAGACCTGAAAGTGTTGCACTTATAGGGGCTTCTAAGGTTGCTGGAAAGGTGGGATATAGTCTATTAAAAAACATAAAAGAAGGTGGTTATACAGGTAAGATCTATCCCGTAAATCCAACAGCACAGGAGATACTTGGTATAAAGGTGTATCCTGATATTAAGAGTATACCGGATAATTTAGATCTTGTAGTCTTTATGATACCACCCAAAGCTATTGTTAGTTCAATACAGGATTGTGCAGAAAAAAAGGCAAAGTTTATCGTTGTTATATCAGCAGGGTTCAAAGAGGTTGGGGCTGAGGGTGCAATACTTGAAAAGCAGCTAAAGGAGCAGGCGGATGCTTATGGTATAAGGATTGTTGGTCCTAATTGCCTTGGCGTTATAGATACGAAGGCTAAATTTAATGCATCCTTTGCAGCAGATATGCCTCTTACAGGAGATATCTCTATAATATCTCAATCTGGTGCTTTACTTACAGCCATACTTGATTGGGCACTTGCCAATGACATGGGATTTTCCAAATTTGTTAGTCTTGGAAATAAAGCTGATCTTAATGAAGCAGATTTTATAGAATATCTTGCAGATGATCCTGATACAAAGGTTATCCTTGGTTATATAGAAGGTGTTGCGGATGGCAAGGCGTTTATAGAAAAGGCTTATAAAGCCTCAAAGAAAAAACCTGTTATATTGATAAAGGCTGGTGGTACCAAGGTTGGAGCAAGGGCATCATCTTCACACACCGGGACCCTCGCAGGTTCAGATGCAGCATTTGATGCTGCATTTAAACAATCAGGTGTTATAAGGGCACGCACTATAGAAGAGTTATTTGATATAGGTAAGCTTTTGGAGAGCCAACCATTACCAGGCGACGGTGGACTTGCTATTATTACAAACGCAGGTGGTCCCGGCATTATAACAGCAGATGCAACAGAACGGGCAGATATAAGACTTGCGCACATAAGTGATGAAAGTGTATTAGCTTTAAAAAAGGTATTACCACCTTCTGCAGCGTTTGGTAACCCATTTGATATTATAGGAGATGCACTTGCAGACAGGTACAAATCAGCTATTGATATTATCATGAATGATAAGGATGTTGGTGGTATATTTGTTTTACTTACCCCGCAGGATATGACAGAGATAGAAAAAACTGCTGATATTGTTGTGGATGCTTCAAAACACACAGATAAACCCATACTTGCGGGTTTTATGGGTGGCAGGGATGTTGGCAGAGGTATAAAGATACTCAATAACGGTAAGGTTCCTAATTATGTGTTTCCAGAATCAGCTGTAAGAGCATATAGAATCGCTCTGGATTATAAAGAATGGTTGAAGAAACCAGAAAAAACATACAAGCGGTTTGAGGTAGACACCAGAACCGTAAAAGAAAACCTGAATATGGTTCGTGCTTCTGGAAGGTCCGGGCTTGTTGATGTAGAAGCGAGAAGGATCATTGAAATGTATGGTTTTAAAACGCCCAAAAGCATACTTGTAAACACACTTGATGAGGCAAAATCATCCGTGGCAAAAATAGGATATCCTCTTGTAATGAAGATAGCCTCACCCGATATACTTCATAAAACAGATGTTGGCGGTGTGGTGGTAGGAATAAATAATGACCAACAGCTTGAGCATGCATTTTTATCCATAACAAACAATGCAAAGAAGTTTATGCCGTCTGCAAGGATATGGGGTGTTGTAGTACAACAGATGCTTACCACAGGNACCGAGACCATTGTTGGTATGCATATAGATCCAAATTTTGGTCCTCTTCTCATGTTCGGACTTGGTGGAATCTATGTTGAGGTATTAAAGGATGTTTCTTTTAGAGTGGCTCCTGTATCGTATGAAGAAGCTCATGAGATGGTAAAAGAGATCAGGTCATATCCATTGTTGCAGGGTGTTAGAGGTGCAAAGAAAAGGGATATAGATGCGATAGTAGATGCAATACTCAGGGTTTCACAACTCGTTATAGATAATCCTGATATTGTGGAACTTGATATAAATCCGTTGCTTGTTCAGGCAGAAGGCGAAGGTGCTATAGCTGTGGACGCAAGGATCTCTATAAAACTTTGAGGAGGTAATCATGAAAACAAAAGCAATTCCATTTTTTATAGGTTCAACAAATAGTTATTCTGGTAAAACACTTTTATCCACTGTTCTTGGCAGGATGCTTCAGGAACAGGGGTACAAGATTGGTTATATGAGAATTATAGGAAAGTCTGTTGCAAGTAAAGGTGATATCCTTTACGATGTGGATGCCGAGTTCGTCAAGCGTACCCTCGGCTTGAATGATCCAGTAGAAAAAATGTCACCGGTAATTTTAACACATGACCTTATAGCATCTGTATTAAAAGGTAAAGAGTACGATGGTTTTAAATTGTTTAAAGAAGCATATGAAGAGCTTTCTTCGGATAAGGATGTTATGCTTATCAGTGGTGCTGCAAATCTTTATGAAGGTTTAACAGTAAATATAAGCAGCCTTATTGTTATAAAGGCATTGGATACAAAAGCGGTTTTGATAGATCCTTACAGAGACGAAGTGTGCGTTGATTGTATATTGTCATCAAAAGAGCTACTCGGAAAAAGACTTGCCGGCGTAATTTTAAATATGGTGACATTTGACGAGATGGAGTTTGTTGCTGATAACATTATACCTTATATTGAGAAACAGGGTGTAAAGGTTTTTGGTATGATACCAAGAACATCTGAACTCGAATCCGTTTCTGTTAGACAGATAAGGGATGCGGTTGGTGGGGAAATGCTATCAGGGCATGATAAGCTTGATGAGCTTGTAGAGAATCTTGTTGTTGGTGCAATGGATGTTGAGAATGCACTCAAGCATTTTGTAAAGAAGAAAAACAAGGCGGTTATAACAGGTGCTAATCGAGCAGACATAATTATAGCAGCTCTTGAAACCTCAACAAAATGTTTAGTCTTAACAGGCGATTTTTTGCCAAATGAGATTGTTCTTGGAAGGGCAAAGGCTATGGGTGTACCTGTTATTCATGTAAAGTATGATACACTCACCACCATATCAAAGATAGAATCTATAATAGGCAAGGTGCGCATTGTTAGAGAAGAACAGGTAAGGAAGGGATACGAAACTGTAAAGCATTATATAAATGTAGAAGCCCTGTTTGAATCAATGGGTATTACAAAACCATAATCTTGGAATATACATATTGATTTGCCCATCTCTGCTGAAAAGCTATTAAAAGCTTGAAGCCTCCAATGGGGTAATGTACCCTGTTGCCTTACAGTATTTATAAACATTTGTCTGTCGGCACGCAGGTAAAGATGTTCAAGCTATAAGCTTTCTTAACACAGTTGTTAATGAATTGTTGCAAATGGTATCGGAGGTAATTTTTTTATTTAGTTAAATATCGGTTTGTATAGCGCGTGCGAATTGTTGCCTCATATAGCTTAGTATGCCTTCATCTGCAAAACTATAATAACCAT
>JGI24721J26819_10003455_pt1 | contig 16870 bp, 9 predicted proteins | sample YelNatPaOPGAMG01_FD_26819 | JGI IMG/M metagenome (IMG submission 26819) | reverse complement strand
GGGGACGAATTATTATGAACAGGATAACTTCGTTACCGTTGGAATTCCAGTTGAAGGTCAGCTCTTCTGGATACCACTAAACTTTTTGGGAATTGGTTTCTATGGATTTGCGAATCTAAATACAGAGAAATCCTTTATTGGAGCGCTACTTTGCATTCAGTTAGGAAAACTGAGATAAGGTTATATGCGCACTTGAAGGAATTTCGGGTTACATGTCTATGCCTGTATTTCCACGAATGTCCATCATCAATTTCTCAGGTCATCATGAAACATTTAGTCCGCTCCACATATTCTTACGGGCAGCGTAGATCTTTAAAACAAATATGAAGATTGGAATAGACCCGGCGAAAATGAAAATCAAATCTGCGACAATCCTGAACCATTCAAGGAGATGGAATGTTCCGGTATCAAGAAACGAAAGCTGGCGTGCATGCCAATATCCGTGGTTTACTACATCAGCAAGTTGCAGAACTCCAGCAGGGAACAGGTCAAGGATTACCATAAGCATTAAGCCGGCATTCAATCCCCAGAAACCCGTTCTTACAAATTTTTCATTTTGGTTCCATACATCATCTGTTGACAATCTCCTTAGCGCATACATCATTATGCCAAGTGCAAGCATTCCAAAAACTCCCATCATAGCAGCATGTCCATGGTTTAATGTAAGGGATGTTCCAATTTCATAGTAACTGACGATTGGCAGATTGATCAAGAAACCAAACACCCCAGCTCCGAGAAAATTCCAGAACCCTACTGCCATTAAAAAGTAAAAAGCCCATTTTTGTTTCATTGCGATACCTGCCGCAAGTTCAGGCGTCGATTTCCTCGTCAGTTTAATGAAATCCCACGCATCGAGAGTCAGGAGTGTCAATGGAACAACTTCCATGGCAGAGAACATTGCACCGAGGGCCATTGTGACATTGCTTTGTCCAGTCCAGTACCAATGGTGGCCGGTACCCACAATTCCACTTCCTAAATAGAGTATTGCGTCCAGATAGACAACGCGGCTAGCAGAGATAGAGCTCACAAGTCCAAGCTGATAAAATATCACAGCAACCATAACCGTTGCGAAGAGTTCAAAGAAGCCTTCGACCCATAGATGAATTATCCAGAACCTCCAATTATCTACAACGGTATAATTGGTTGTCGGACCAAAAAAGAGTGCTGGCAAATAAAAGAGAGGGATTGCCACAGCTGAATAAAGGAAAAGAGAGCTCAATTCACTTTGTGATGGATCTTTTATCGATGGCTTTAAACTCCTGTAAACAAGGGCAAGCCAGAGTGTTAATCCTATGATCAGTAAAATCTGCCAGATTCTGCCAAGATCGAGGTATTCCCACCCCTGCATTCCGAGGTAATACCAGAGTTTGCCGAGAGACTGATTGATGCCAAGAAACTCGCCAGATAAACTTCCAATCGCAACTATAACAACAGCAGCGAAGAGGACGTTAACCCACAATTTCTGTCCTCTTGGTTCTGTCCTACTTAGAAGCGGCGGAAGAAAGAGCCCACCCGCAACATAAGACATTGCAATCCAGAATATCGCCAGCTGCAAATGCCACGTCCTCAAGACGTTAAACGGAAGAAATCTCTCTATATTTAGTCCATAAAAACCAAACGGCTCTACTCGGTAATGAGCTAGAGCTCCCCCAGCAAATGTCTGAACTACGAAAAGAAATCCAATCACCACAAAATATTTAAGCAGCGCTTTTTGACTCTCAGTTGGTGCTTTCGGAGTATCATACTTAGAGTAATCGCTCATTCCAGATTTCCATCCGAGATAATCAAACTTCCCAAACAGGAAAAGAATAAGTCCTGTCATACCGAGAAGGGAGACAAGACTAAGTGCACTCCAGATAACGGCGGAGCTTGTTGGGGTATTGCCTGCAAGAGGATCGAATGGCCAGTTGTTGGTGTACGAGTAATTTTTTCCTGGTCTGTTGGAGACGGATGACCAAGCAGCCCAGGCAAAAAATGAAGTAAGNTGCTTAATACCTTCTGGATTTGAGATGAAATCTTGTGGCAGGCCGGGTGCCATGTCCGGTTTAGTGAAATAGTCTTCCCAGTACTGAATCTCATTTTGAAAAGCGTCAGCCTCAGGNCCAGTGAATGTTAACGTGCCCGTAGACGCATCATATCGGTTCGTGTGCAACATTGCTTGTACGTCTGCTATGATACTGCTTTTCTCTTCTTCTTTAAGATCAGAGTAAGGCTTGTTGTATCTTTTGGAGGCAAGTTCGTTTTGAATTGTTATTGCCTCACGATGCAGGTATTCAGCTGAATAATCAGGACCAAGATAAGCTCCGTGTCCCAAGAGTGTACCATGTTCCATTAAACCATGCTTCAGAAACACTTCCTGTCCAGCCTTAATGTCTGAGCCTGTAAAAATGACATTTCCCTGCGGGTCAACTACTTTTTGAGGTATAGGTGGGGCATCCTGGTAACTTCTCACAGCTACGAATATCAGGATACTGAAACCGACGATCATTATTAAAATTACTGAATGCTTCCACCAAGGCGATAGGTTTTGCTTTTTTTGATCCATCGTATTTTTCTCCTTTCTGATGGATGAATTTGACTAACTAATAAGTCTCGCGCTATTTTTAGTTTTCAGATAAATTTATCTGAAATTATGATAAAAAAGCAAGTCAATTCGAGATTTTGAACTAATCAATGAGAAGTGTCGTTCGTAGAGAAGAACGTTGCAAAAGGAACCTATCAGATTAGAGAACTGTTGACAATATCAGACTAAATACTCTTAAAATATCGATCTAAGTCGTCCTCGTATGGCTGCGCAAATACAGTTCTAAGGTGGGAATCGTCGAGGTACCATCATTACACGAGATGGTGGATCAAAAACTTGCTTATCTTGAGTTGATTTTTTGGAGCATGGCGGTTCCGATGGCAACAATTGCAATCATTATCTCAAATGTGCCGTTGCTCTTTGTCGGTACTGGCTTGATGTTCGTGTCTTCGATTTTCTTTTTGGTGGTGCAATATAAAATTTTTATCAGGAGTTAAAGATGGCTGTTACGAAGGAAGATGTTCTGGAAGCTTTGAAGGAAGTCCATGATCCAGAGATCGGGATAGACATAGTAAATCTTGGCCTGGTATATAATATCGAAATAACAGATGCTGAGATAAATGTAATAATGACGTTGACAGCACCAGGGTGTCCATTGAGTCAAAGCATAGGAACATACGTAAAGAATGTCCTTTCCGTTTTAGACATCACAAAAAAGGTGAATCTGGAAATTGTCTGGGAGCCCCGGTGGACACCCGCAATGATGACCGAGGAAGCAAAGAGGGAATTGGGGTACATCTAATTCCTATTAGATAGAGGACTTCCCACCTTTACCTTATAATTGTCCTTCAAACTATCATATCCATTTCGTAAGGATTTTTGTTGAGTCGATGCGGTCACCTGGCTCTATCATGAGGAGGTTTCGTATTTTGGCAGTTGGAGGGATATATCTTAAAGATTCAACGACAGGTAAACCTTATCCAAAGGGGTATAACCTTGATATGTGGAATAAAGAGAGGGAACATGGTGCTGTCGGACAGGACCTGCTGCTTTCACGTTCTGGAATTGTTATTTTGAAGTCACGTCGCTATTATCAAAGTTACAAGGAACAGCAAGGAGTTATCAAATGGAAGGTCAAGTTGGCGTAGGTGTAATTGGTGTTGGAATCCTTGGCAGACGACACACGCGTGTATACGCTGAGCAGCCAAACGCGCGTATTGTTGGCCTGGCTGATCACAATCCATCCAAGATTGAAGACCTTGCTCAACGGTATGGAGTTAGGTTGTTCTCCGACTATCGGGAGATGCTGGACATGCTGGGTCCAAATGGAACAGGCGAACTTAAGGCGGTAAGTGTTTCTACTCCAGATTTTGCTCATACTGATCCTGTGCGTGCTGCGCTCGAAGCTGGTGTCGACGTCTTTGTTGAAAAACCTCTGGCTATGTCAGTCGATGAAGCCGAGTCTCTTGTATCATTATCAAGGGAGAAGTCACTTGTATTGATGGTAAACTACAGTCAACGATGGCTCCCTGAGAATATTCGAATAAAACAATTAATAAATAATGGAGTAATTGGGGACGTTGCATTTGTCGAATCGCACAAATGGGATTCTATATGGGTTCCCCAGCATATGATATCGTGGGCAGATAAGACAACCCCAATTCACTTCATGTCAAGTCATGACATTGATTTAATCATTGATTGGATTGGAGACAAGGTGAAATCGGTAAGTGCATTTAAGCACCAGGGTGTCTTGAACCATCTAAAGGGCTTGGACAGCGCAGTTGACGGTTATGCTGCAATCTTGCAATTTAAACGTGGCACGCTTGCATCCCTCCACTCCTCATGGATAGAGCCGCAATCGTTTCCGGTTATTGCCGACTCTTATATTGAAATCCACGGGAGCAACGGATCAATTTTTCTTGCTGGTTCCACCCGGGAGCTGAAAATTTATGACAGAAACGGGTCAGAGAAGGTAACTTTCACAGGCCCATCGACAGCAACTGAAGTAAATGGGAAAATTGAAGGTGCTTTTACAAAATCACTTCAAGCTTTTCTACGGGCTGTGGAGTCGAGAGAGCTCGATGCACCAACAGCTGCGGCCAATACCCTGCGTGTAGTACGGGTTCAGGAGGCAATTGTAAGGTCAGCAGTAAGAGGTGAGACCTTAATATTGTAAATTTTATTTTGCTCCGTGAGTAAGATTTCCATTTTTAATAAGTTGCGTGTTATATCATCTACGATCTTTGGCTCAGTAAAGAATCCCTCCCCGGAGGTTTTTATCGATCAATACAAGAAACTAAATTCTCAATTTTGAAATAAGCAATGAGGATGGAAAATTGAACAATCGCGCAATTAAGTTCATCGTAATCTTTGGAATTGTAAGTCTTTTTGCTGATATGACTTATGAGAGTGCAAAGAGTTTAAACGGAGAGTTCCTGGCAATACTTGGAGCCAGCGGGGCTGCAGTCGGGTTGGTATCGGGGCTTGGAGAGCTTCTCGGTTACTCTGTTCGAATGTTTGCAGGATATGCCAGTGACCGAACGGGTAAGTACTGGTCTTTTGCATTTATTGGCTACCTTATAAATCTATTTTCTGTTCCTGCAGTTGCCTTAGCAGGAAATTGGCAAGTTGCGGCTCTTTTGATGGTAATGGAAAGGATTGGTCGTGGAATAAGAACACCTGCAAGGGATACAATTCTTTCACAGGCAACAGAAGGGATTAAAAGAGGATGGGCATTTGGACTCCATGAAGCGCTGGATCAAATTGGTGCCCTTGTTGGCCCGTTGTTAGTCGCACTGATTTTGTTTTTGAAGAATGAATATAGATCTGCCTATTCTTTTTTACTGATTCCGGCACTTATATCAATTCTATTCCTTGTATATGCGATGACTCGCTATCCAAATCCGAGAGAACTTTCTGCAAAAAAGGAAAAACTTCAGGATGTCAAAGGATACACAAAGCCATTCTGGATATATTTAGCTGCAGTTTCATTCGTTGCAGCAGGTTTTGTAGACTTTCCGTTAATTGCATTCCATTTTAAGAAGGCATCAATAATGCCTGATGGCTGGATACCAATTTTGTTTTCTGTGGCAATGGCGGTAGATGGGTTGTCAGCTCTTTTAGCAGGTCGGATATTCGACCGTTTTGGGATAAAGTCACTTGCATACTTTGTTACACTTACCTCTCTGGCAACACCTTTTGTATTCCTGGGTGGGAGCATGCTGGGCCTGGTTGGAATGGTTTTATGGGGTATAAATTTAGGTGCACAGGAATCTGTAATGAGAGCTGCTGTTGCAGATCTTGCTGCCGCGGAAAAGCGTGGAACAGCCTATGGTATTTTCAATACAGGCTTTGGACTGGCATGGTTTGTCGGGAGCGCAATTATGGGATGGTTCTATGACTTCTCAGTTCCATTAGTTGTCGCATTTTCAATNGGGACTCAGCTCATTTCTATACCACTCTTCTTCAAACTTGGATCTACAGGTAAAGATGCGACAGAAAGATAGTCGGGTGTGAACTNGCTCAGGAACTGCCNGGTTACGTAGTCTCGAATGAGCGGTAACTATCGTACAGGATCTTTGCAAGGTGGATCACGTTTTTCCCGGTGCCTTGTGAAATCTGGATATTGCAGGTTCCGCATGTTGTAACTACTTCACCAGCATCGATTTTATTTATCTGGCTGAAAAGGCTCTCTCCGATTTTCAAAGACAAATCATAAAATTGGGTTTTCATTCCAAATGTCCCTGCCATTCCGCAGCATTTATCCTCATCTAACTCGACAACATCGAGCTCTGGAATTAGCCTGAGCAGCTTCAAAGGTTGGTTGGTAACTCCCATTGGAACGGAATGACATGGATTGTGATAAGTTATTCTCTTTTTAATTGGGCCGAAATTAGTATTTAGCTCTCCATTTGTATAAATTCTCCACAAATAATCGGAAAATTCAAAGACATGCGCCGCAACTCTTTTCGCCTCTTCAGTTTGCAAAATTTTTGGATAGTCTTCTTTAATAGCGAGGCCACAGCTGGGTGCCGAAAAAACCACATCGAATCCATCTATTACATAGCGGTATAGTTCGGCGACATTCCAGGCGGCGTCTTCGACAACTGCGTCGACATTGCCAGTTGTGATCTTTGCAATTCCACAGCATCTCAACGTGTCCAGTATACGAACATCAATTTTGTTCCTGCGTAAAACCTCAATTGTTGCAATCCCTTCACCATTTACATCATTGAAGTTTGCGTAGCAGCCCGAAAAATAAATCACCTTTCTTTGCGGATTGTTCAATTTTCTGTTGATGCCAAATCGCTTGTAAAGGGGCTTGTGAAAAGCCGGGAGTTTTCGGCGTGCATCTATTCCATATATTTTTTCAAGGGGTTTCCTCAAAATACCCATATTGGCACTAATTGTGGAAAGTGTGGGTAATAAAGAAGCAGCTGCTGAAAGTACTGGAAGCTTGTTGATGAACTTATCTTGCCTTGCCTGGCCTGTCTTCCTCATGTAAGCAGTCTTTGCTTCAATGACAATTCCCGGTATGTCTATCCCTGTTGGACACTCTGTCAAACACAACTTACAGTTGAAGCAATAATCAAGAACAGATTTGAACTCATAATTTTCAATGTAATTTTGATCTAGATTTCCACTGATAATGGCACGGAGTATGTTTCCCTTGGCTCGCGGCGTAGCTCGTTCATCATTTGTTGCAAGTGCAGTTGGGCAGTAACTCAAACAAACTCCACATCCATGACATTTTTCAATTTCATGAGCGGTAGTCTCATCATCTAGTGAGGTACCTGTCTTCACTCTGTGATACGAAATTCCATACCTTAAATCGTGCACTATGGAAGTTTCCTGGTCAGCAATAATTTTTCCTGGATTCAATATCCGCGCAGGGTCAAGAATATCCTTTACTCTCTTAAAAAGTGAGTACACCTCTTTGCCATAAAGTCTTTCAAGAAACGGGGTTCTCAAAAGGCCATCGCCATGCTCGCCGCTCAGCGTACCTCCAAGGGAGATCGTCAGATCATAAATTTCACTCGAGATAGGATCAATCTTTGCAATATGATCTGGTTTTTTCAGATCCAGGAGAGCTATTGCATGTGTGTTGCCACTTCCAGCATGTCCATAGAAGGCACAATCGAGTTTATAATTAGAAAAAATTCTTTGAGCTCCAAGTAGGTAGTCCGGAAATTTGTTTACAGGTACAGCGACGTCATCGACAAACGAAGTTTTCTTTCCTGGCGTTTCAATTCGGTAAAAAATTGCGGAAGCTTCTTTTCTAATTCGCCAAAGTCTGGTCATTTCGCTTGAATTGCGCGGAATTATGATTTTGTCAGATAGCTTCAACCTTCTTAAGTCATTTTCGAGTTCGAAGATCTTTTGCTCCGCTTTTTCCTTTGTTCCTTCTTCGAATTCGAATATTAGAATCGATACAAAATCATGTTTCAGCAATGCGTCGATATCCGGGTCAATTCCCATTGCTGCACGTGTAAAGGTTTTATCGAGCATTTCAACTGCAGACGGGTTGAACCTTAACGACTCTACAGCAGCTGTTCCTGCATCAACGTAAGATTTGAAATAAGCAATCAAGTTAGTTTTTGCCTTCGGGACGGGAACCAGTTTCAGTGTAGCGCCCACCACTACGCCCAACGTTCCCTCACTTCCACAAACGAGCCTCGTCAAATCCACGCCGTCTTTACTAACAGACTCCAAAAGGTTATATCCACTTGAGTTTTTGGACACACGTGGAAAGTGATCTTTGATAGTTTGATATGAAGGGGATATCAAATCGAAAATCTTCTTCTCAATTGCTGTCGATGGTTCGTGCAGTCCGCCCTTGAAACTTACCAGTTCTCCATCTGCTGTTACTACTTCAAGTTCCAGGATATTGTCCTTAGTAGCGCCGTACTTGACTGTATGGGCTCCAGCAGCATTTGTTCCAATCATCCCGCCAATTGTGCACTGATTCCCGCTCGATGGATCTGGACCGAACATCAAATTGACGGAAGCCAGACGCTTGTTTAACTCAGCTAATACAACGCCTGGCTCTACATGCACCGAGTTAGTTTCAGGATTAACGCTCGAGATATTTTTGAAATATTTGTTGAATACCAGAACTATTCCGTGTCCAATAGATTGCCCTGCCAAACTTGTCCCTGCACCGCGCCCTATTAAAGGTATCGAGTTATCCTTGCAGTATTTAACGGTGTAAATTACATCATCTAAATTTTTTGGTATTACAACTCCAATGGGCTTGATCTGGTACATGCAGGCGGCAGTACTAAAAAGGACGCGTGAGATATCGTCAAACAAAACTTCTCCAGAAATCTTCTTCGACAGGTCAGAAGCTATGGCTTTATTGTTTACATCCATGTTTTTAACAATCTTAACAAAAGATTTTTTTCAGTTGTGCGAATGTCTTGCTTGATTTTGGCTTCCGTTCCTTTCCCTGTATTGAACGATTAAATCTTCCTCGCACGGATTTGCCTCCAATTGAAAGGTGGGATGGTCGATGCCATATTTAGTTTGAAGGTCGGACTCAAGTCCCTTCGTAATTTCGGCAGTCTTGCTGAGCGGCATGTCCTTGACGACAATGTGTGCGGAAAGGGCACGAAAGTTTGTGGAAAGGCTCCATATATGTAGGTGATGTATGTTTTGAACGCCGGGATAACTTTTTATGAAGTTAGCAACTTCTTTTAAATCGATTCCTTTTGGGGATCCTTCGGTCAGAATGTTTACAGATTCGAGGAGGAGATCCCATGCTCCTTTAATGATAAAGATCCCTATGAAAATCGAGATAATTGCATCCAGAATTTTGAAGTTGAAGATCGAGATCAAAAGTGCGGTAACGATAACTCCTCCAGACTCGAGCGCGTCTGTGAACAAATGAAAAAAAGCACTTCTTGCATTCAAACTCTCTTCCTTGTGTGGTTTGAGGAGCAAAACAGAGAAGATGTTAGCAGCCAGTCCAATTGTCGCGATAATAAGCATCAATCCAGGTCGGATTTCAATTGGCGACGACAGGCGCCCAATTGCTTCGTAAATGATATATATTCCAATTAAAACAAGAGTGACAGAATTGATCAAAGCAGCTAATATTTCGACTCGAAAATATCCGTAAGATTTCTTTTCGTTACCACTCCAGTTCATCATTCTTGCTGCAACGAGACTTATTATGAGGGAGACAAAATCGCTGAAGTTGTGAAGCCCATCTGAAATCAGTGCCAGGCTGTTCGCAAACAATCCACCAGCAAGTTCAGTTGCAAATATCAAGCCATTCAAAACAATTGAATACAACAGTCTTTTTTCAAATCGATTTTTCATAAGCATAGGTAAAATTTCGTGAGCTGACGTCTGATAATCAATTCAGTTCTATTGCAAGGGCTGCAACTATTGCTCTATTTGCTCATTTGTAAACAATTCCCAAATTAATGTCAAGTCTTTGTTTCATTTAGAGCTAATTTTCAGGAAAAGATACAGCCTGGTTACTTAAAGGTTTCGATTCAAACCACTATATTTATTGTGTTTCATGTCTTTACCTGGCACGAAGCTTTTGTCAACCATCGCATTAAATTCAGGTTTAGTTAAACCTGTCACAGCAACAAATGGAGATTACAATTATGAAGCGTCTAATAACATTCCCCGCATTAATCCTGACTTTTTGCGCTGTTAACCTCTTGTATGCTCAAGAAGTCAAAGACGTTGTAATAAGTTCATCAATGTTTGATGGGATGAAATTCAGGTCAATTGGTCCAGCTTTTACTTCAGGCCGCATAGCCGCGTTTGCTGTAGATCCCAAAAATCGGGCTCACTACTATGTTGCTGTTGCTTCTGGGGGAGTGTGGAAAACCGAGAATGATGGGACATCCTGGACTCCAGTATTCGAGCATGAAGGATCTTACTCGATTGGTGCTGTTGCGATAGATCCGGACAATTTCAACATTGTCTGGGTTGGAACCGGGGAAAACAACAGTCAAAGAAGCGTAGGATATGGTGATGGAGTTTACAAGTCAGAGGATGGAGGTAAGACCTGGAAAAATATGGGCCTCACTCACTCGGAACACATTGGGCGCATATTGATCGATCCCAGAAATCCAAACATTATATATGTTGCTTCTCAGGGACCACTCTGGGCTGCAGGTGGGGAAAGGGGGTTGTACAAATCTACAGATGGAGGCAAGACCTGGAACTGCGTCTTGAGAATAAGTGAGAATACTGGCGTGACAGACGTTGAAATGGACCCAACGAATCCAGATGTTTTGTATGCAGCCTCTTACCAGCGGAGGAGGCACGTCTGGACTCTCATAGATGGTGGACCCGAAAGCGCAATTTACAAATCAACAGATGCTGGACAGAGCTGGACAAAACTTAAGGAAGGATTGCCTGATGTTGATCTGGGGAAAATTGGACTGGCTGTTTCCCCTGTTTCCCCAAACGTTTTGTATGCTACTATCGAAGCAGCTGATCATAAAGGAGGGATATTTCGTTCAACAGATTATGGGGTTTCATGGGAAAGGATGAACGATTTCGACCAGACAGCAATGTATTATGGTACGATTTATGCTGATCCGAAGGACGTCAATCGAATTTATGTGATGAATACCTTGATTCAAGTTTCCGATGACGGTGGAAAAACTCTTCATCCGCTTGGCGAAAAGTGGAAGCACGTCGATAGTCATGCAATGTGGATAGATCCAAAGGACACTGACTATTACCTGGTAGGATGCGATGGTGGAATTTATGAAAGCTATGATAGAGGGAAGACATGGAGTTTTAAAAGCAATCTTCCAGTTACACAATTCTATGACGTCACTGTCGACAACTCCTATCCCTTCTACCACGTGTATGGGGGAACGCAAGACAACAATTCTGTTGGGGGTCCATCGCAGACTTTCAGCGCATCAGGAATTGTCAATTCAGATTGGTACGTAACGGCAGGTGGTGACGGGTTTCACTCGAGTGTGGATCCCGTAGATCCAGACATTGTCTATTCTGAAAGTCAGTATGGTGGACTGGTCAGATATAATAGAGCCACAGGTCAAATCATAGGGATTCAGCCCGTTCCTTCGAAAGGAGAGGCTCCACTGAGATGGAATTGGGATTCACCTTTAATTATAAGCCCCTTCTCTCATACAACTCTTTACTTTGCAGCAAACAAGCTCTTCAAGAGCACGGATCGCGGAAATAGCTGGACTGAAATAAGTGGCGATTTGACGCGTCAGCTAGACCGCAACAAACTTAAAGTCATGGGGAAAATCTGGAACGTGGACGCTGTGGCGAAAAATGCCTCCACATCCTTTTATGGCAATTGTACTGCACTATCTGAATCGCCATTGAAAAAAGGGATGCTGTACGTTGGCACTGACGATGGACTTATTCAGGTAACGCAGGATGATGGTCACATATGGAGAAAGATCGAAAAGTTTCCTGGTGTCCCTGAAATGACATATGTCAGCCGTGTTCTGGCATCGCAACATGATGTCAACACTGTTTATGCCGCTTTCGATAACCACAAAAATGGCGACTTTAAGCCGTACATTTTAAAGAGCACCGATGCAGGAAAGACATGGAGCTCGATTTCAAGCAATCTCCCTGACAATGGACCAGTTCTTGCAATTGCCGAAGATTTTGTGGATCCAGATCTCTTATTTGTCGGTACAGAGTTTGGTTTGTTCTTCACAGTCAATGGTGGAAAAAGTTGGACGCAACTGAAAGGTGGATTGCCAACGATTCCAGTTCGTGACATTGCAATCCAGAAGCGGGAGACAGATCTTGTGCTTGCCACATTTGGGAGGGGGATCTACATTCTCGACAACTACACGCCATTGCGTTACATAAATGAGGCGGTGCATGCAGAAAAAGCTTTCCTCTTTCCTGTAAAAGATGCATTGATGTTTATAAGGTCTTATCCACTGGGTGGAGGGGGAAAAGCTTCACAGGGAGAGAATTACTTTACAGCGGACAATCCTCCATTTGGTGCAACATTTACTTACTACCTGAAGGAATCGCTCAAGACGCAAAAGGAGATTAGAAGGGAAGCCGAAGCTAAAGCTGAGAAAGAAGGTATTACAATTCCATATCCAACCAGTGAGCAGCTTACGAAAGAGAGCGAAGAGCCCAATCCAGCGATTGTGCTGGTCATATCTGATTCTTCAGGCAAAGTTGTTCGACAACTTTATGGACCTGTTAGTTCAGGGATTCATAGAGTAACATGGGATTTGCGAGCGCCCTCCCGCAGCGTAGATGATAAACCAATTTCTGCCAGAGAAGGCAAGGAGCCATCGGGAGAATTTGTGACACCAGGGAAGTATTGTGTCAAGCTGTACCAGCTTGTCGACGGGAATATGACGGCACTCACTGGACAATCGTGCTTTAACGTTGTGCCTTTGAATAGAGATTCTTCAACATTTGAGGAAAGGGTTGCCCTTGCCAGATTTCAGAAAAAAGTTCTTAGACTTCAAGGTGCTATAAACAACGCAATCGATGTTTCTAACAAAATCAAGGACCGTCTCTCGGGGATTGTCAATGCACTTCATCAGACACAATCCGACGTCGCACCATTGTTATTAGAATCGTATTCGTTAGATACTGAATTAGATTCTATACTTATTTCGCTGAGAGGAAATGTGATCCTTCAGAATCTCAACGAAAACACCCCGCTATCTATAAGAGATCGAATAAATACAATTATCGACAACGAATCAATGGCAACAGGGCGTCCGACTCAAACCGATGTTGACTCTTACGAGATTGCAAAGGATGAGTTTAATACTGTGCTTTCTGCCCTTAAGAATATTGTGGATACGAGACTCCCTGCATTAGAAAAAAAGATGCACGAGGCTGGATCGCCTCTTGTTCCCGGTCAAATGCCCACACTGGAAAATTGATTAAATGGAGTTAAAAAATGAATAACAAAGATCAATTAAAGATATTTTTAATTTTGTCAATCGTACTGATATCCTCTACACTCTTCGGCCAGGTGAAGGTCGAACCTGATGAACCAGGTCAGGATGAAATTCTAAATGCGCAGCTCTGGCGATTTGCAAAGGGATCAGATTACAATTTGATTCTCCCTTACATTCACGAGTCGCAACTTACTTCACAGGGGAAGTCACAGCAAGAGATCACACTCCCAACGGGCTGGAAAATTACCCCTGCTGGCAAGCAGGTGAGTGTAGGACGGCTCCCCTTTAATGCAATCGAATATAGGGGGAGAATCCTCGTTCTCAACAGCGGATATTACTACAAAGAACCACAAGAAATATCTGTAGTTGACGCAAAGACCGGTGAGGTAACCAGTACGATCAAAGTGGAGTCGCTATTCCCGAGTGCATGTCGAGGGAAGGATGGAAATTTATATGTCAGCGGCGGATTTAATTCGAAAGTATATCAGTTCAATGAGAATCTCGAGTTGACAGGGAGTATTGCAATCAAAGGTTACTCATCCGGAATAGATGCTATTGACGACTCCACTATTGCTGTGGCATATTTGACTTCGACAAACAACAATGGTGAGTATGATATAGGGAAATTGGCAATTGTCAACACAATGAGAAAAGAGATTATATCAGAGGTTCAAGTCGGATACTTCCCATACGACGTAAAGGTCGTGAACTCAAAAATTTTTATCTCACTTCTCGGAGAAAACAAAGTGGTTGTTTACAATTCAAAACTTGAAAAAGTCAAAGAAATCAGGGTTGGGATTAGCCCTTTTTCAATGACTTCGCAAGGCAACCTTCTTTATGTTGTAAATTCTAACTCCGACAATATTTCGGTTATTAATACAACTAATCTTAACGTGATTAGAGTTTACAATTTGAACGAGAATGGGATGAGGTTTGGGGTATCACCAACTTCTTGCATAGTAGAGGGGGGAAAACTCTATGTAACTGAAGCCACAACAAATGCAGTTGGCATTTTCAATCTAAAGAATGGAAAACTGATCGGATACGTGCCTGTTGGTTGGTACCCGACTAAAATCCTGTTTGCAAATGGACGAATGTTTGTAGCAAGTGCAAAAGGGATTCGTTCTCGCAGGCCAAATCCTGATGGTCCTCAGCCTGTTAAAGGGAAAGGAGGGCCCGATTACGTGCTGACTTTGCTTCGAGGCTCACTTTCGATCATACAGGAAGATTCGATAGAAGCCAATCTGCCACGCTGGACAAAACTTGTGAAGAGTGGATCGCCATTGTTTACACCAGCAAAGGGTTTTAACATTCCAATCAAGCATGTCTTTTACATAATTAGAGAGAACAGAAGCTATGATCAGGTGCTTGGTGACCTGGGTCGGGGAAATGGTGATTCAACATTGACGATCTTTGGGAGATCTGTTACACCAAATGTACATAAGTTAGCGGAGGACTTTGTCACACTCGACAACTACTTTGTAAATGGTGAAATTAGTGTTCTGGGTCATAGCTTTACTACAAGTGGATATGCCAGTCCTTTTCTGGAATGGCTTGGTAATGCTGGTTACTCGGCAAATATAAGGGATATCCTTATGGAACTGTGCCAGCAGTTTTCTCACCTGTTTACATATGGGACGCACTCGATTCAAAAGGGGTAGACTATCGAGTTTATGGAGAGCCTTACTATCTCTCCACCGAAGCGTATAAGTTAATTGTCAGAAATTTCGGTGATAGGAGCGAGATTGCTCGAGCTTTTTACGCCCGAAGCATGGAACTTTCAGCTAGAGTCGACAGAGGAAAAGAATTTTCTAACTTTGTAATGAGTTACTACGGCAGAGCTAATAAATTAGCTGATGCAGTTGAACTCTTGAAAGATACTGTATTCACATCAGGACTCTCCAGAATATTCACAGGTGGGTTGATATTGCAACGAGCCATTTCATCTAATTCAAAATTTAGAATGGATTTCGCAAAGTTCCTCTACCACTATCCTTTTAGCTACTATACCTGGGATCTCAATTACTCTGATTTAAACCGTGCTAAAGCATGGAAAGAGGATTTCAGTAGACTCTTGAAAGAAAAAAAAGTACCTGCTTTTGAATACATCTGGTTACCGAACGACCATACAGGGGGGACAAATCCAAATTATCTTGACCCTTATAAGCTTGTTGCACAGAACGATGTTGCACTTGGTTACATACTCGAAACTATATCAAAGAGTTCGATATGGAAAAACAGCCTGGTTTTGGTCGAGGAAGACGATGCTCAAAATGGGCCTGATCATGTGGATGCAACGCGGACTGTAGCATTGGCTGCAGGACCTTATGTCAAGAGGGGAGAAGTTGTAAGTGAGAGGTACGATCAGCTAAGTATGCTAAGAACCATAGAAGTTATTCTTGGTATTAACCCATTGAATCTTGGAGACGCCCTTGCAGTACCCATGTTTGGGATATTTACAAATAAACCTGACTTTCGTAACTATACACCGACCGCACCCTCAAATTTTTTGGCTCCTTCAGACATAAAGCTATTGAATGACCTAAAGACGAGGTAGATATGGCGATGTATTTTTGTTAGTTCAAGTTCGATTTGTTCAGGGAAATTTTCTTAAATTTTTAATTGCAATTAAATCATCAACTAATCATGATACACGACGTCATAGTTGTTGGAGGTGGTCCTGCCGGCATTTCTGCTGCCATTGAAATAAAAAAGAAGGGGTATTCTGTCCTCGTCATTGATAGAGGTAGTCTGGTCAATTCAATTCAAAATTTTCCTGTGAACATGATTTTCTTCTCAACTGTGGATCTTCTCGAGATAGGAGGGATCCCGTTTGTTTCTGCATCGCCACACCCAACTAGAGTTGAAGCTGTCCGTTACTACCTCAGAGTCGTTGCTCATTACGGATTAGAGTTTAAAACACACACAAGGGTTGTTTCAATTAGAAGGGAATCAGATGACTCGTCGTTTGTTGTTGAAACGGTCAGCGTGTTAACTTCTCGACTAAATTCCTTCAATGCGAGGAAGATAGTTCTTGCAACAGGTTTTTACGACAATCCAAACCTGATTGGAGTAGAGGGCGAAGATTTGCCAAATGTGTCGCATTATTACACTGAGCCCTCAAGATACTTCGGACAAAAGGTAATAGTAATTGGTGGAAGAAACAGCGCTGTCGAGGCAGCACTGGAGCTTTACAGAAATGGAGTCGATGTTACAATAGTTCACCGTGGGTCCTGGTTCAGTAAAAGTGTAAAGTACTGGATCCTTCCCGATGCAGAAAACAGAGTCAGAAGCGGTCAGATAAAATCTTTCTTCAATGCAAGGGTGAAGAAAATCTCCCCAGATCATATTATTATCGATCAGGAGGGGAAAGTGATGCCGTTAGACTGCGATTATGTCTTAGCATTGACAGGTTACCATCCAGATGTAAGTTTTCTAA
>JGI24721J26819_10003444_pt1 | contig 16905 bp, 20 predicted proteins | sample YelNatPaOPGAMG01_FD_26819 | JGI IMG/M metagenome (IMG submission 26819) | reverse complement strand
CAGAGTGCGATTGAAAGCAATTTGTAAATATTTTTGTCTTCTATCTAACATTATTTTATTTTACTTTATTTTAGCAAATTTTTATAAATTTTTTATTTTTCAAAAATATTGGTAATCAAATATCTATATTTTAACCTTGGTTTCTCTCTCCAAGCAAAGTAAAATTTTTTCCTCCATTCTTCCTTCCAGAGAGAAATTTTTGGTAAAAACAAAAATCCATCTTTGTAACCAATGTATCTTGTTTGGAATTTTGAGTGAAAATAGGCAATCAAAGCTGCTAAAAAAGCAGATTTTTGATTTTTAGTTTTACAACNTGTTCTAATGNTCTTGAGAATATTAGAATGATTTAAAAACGAATTGACGAGGCGAGATGAGGTTTCAATTAAATTTATATCCAAAACAAAACCCTCTTTCTCTAAATTCTTTTTCAGCTTTAAAGAAAAATCGCAAACTTTTGGAATTAGAGCCGGAGGAATGGGATTTATTTTCTCTTCTCTAAAAATTTCCCTTGAGAAAAATTTTTCAAAAAGTCGCATTTTCCCTTTTCCTTTGCCTTTTGTTAAAGGTGAATCGATTGCAATCACTTTTGTTTTTTCCAAATGTGGTTTCAACTTCTTTAAAACTTCTTTCCCAAAAATGTCTTGGCAATTTTGACACCACTCCTCCAAAAGAAAAATTTTCTCATTTTTCTCTTTTAAAATGCAAATTGCCGAGGTCTTCTTTCTTTCAATTCCGAGATCAATTCCAACGAAAAGAACGCTCATTTTATTTCTTTTATTAAATTTTCCTTTGGTTCTCTTTTTGGTGGGGAAGGAACTTCTTTTGGAAATCCAACAGGAACTATTACAATTGGCTTTTCGTTTTTTGACAAATTTAAAATTTTTGAAACTTCGCTTTCATCGAATGCTCCAACCCAGCAAGTTCCAAGAGCCTCTGATGTTGCCACTAAAAGTAAATTTTCTATTGCAGCAGAAACATCACAAATTGTATAGAGATTTCTCCCCTTCTCACCATACCAAGAAATCTTTTTCAAATCGCAACAGCCAACGACTACCAAAGGAGCTTCTGCAATAAAATTTTGATTTAAAGCCGCTTTTGCCAATTTTTTGTTTGTCTCTTTGTCAAAAACAAAATAAAATTTTCTTGCCTGTAAATTCCCGGCAGAGGGAGCCCAAATTAAGGCCTCCTTTAGTTTTTCAATTTTTTCTTTCGGGACTTCTTTTTCTTTAAATTTTCTAACGCTCCTTCTTTTTAAGATTACCTCAATTACGTCCATTTTATTCAATTATTGTCCCCGCAAATTTCTTACCTAAAAAGACCTTTTCTAAATTTTCAAAGTTCCTTCCGTTTAAAAATATAACTTTAATTTTTTCTTTCTTTGCTAACTTTGCAGCTTTTGGATCGAAGGGAACGTTCGCGCCAGGAGTCCATTTTTTTCCGATAATTTTAAAAAGCTCGTCAAAAGAAATTTTTTCTAAAGGTTTTGCATCTTTGAATTTTTTGGGGTTTTTATCATAAATAAAATCAACGTCAGAAAGATTTATTACTCTCTTTGCCTCAAAATTCTTCGCTGCCAAAACGCAATCATAGTCTGTTGACCACCCAGGCTTCCATCCTCCAAATACGATTATTTTCTTTTTTGTTTTAACTTTCTTTGTGGGGTCGGTAAAAACTTTTTCACAAGCAAATTTTCCCAAAATCGATTTTACCAATTGAGCGTTTAAAAGAGTGGCCGAAATCCCAATCCAATCTAACTCTTCGTTTTTTACTTTAATTTCTCTCGCCACATTTTGGTATTTTCTCGCTGTCTTCCCTCCTCCAACAAAAATTATAAATTTCTTTCCTTTTTTGACCCATTTTAAAATAAAATTCCTAAATTTTCTCAAGAATAAAACATCAATTTCATCGGGACAAACTAAAGATCCACCTAACGATAAAATTTCAACCATATCTTTATTTTTACTATTTTATCTTTATTTTTACTATTTTACAGGTTTCTATCTTATGGACAGTGATAAGGATTGTTCGGAGTCCCTTTACCAATGCAATTTAAATTTTTTCCTATTTCTTTCTTTGTTCTAGAAGAATCAACACAATATTTTCCTTTATCTCGTGAAACTAAATCCGCGGTGACGCAATAGGAATCTTTTGAGCTAAAACAAGAAAGCTTAAGAATTCCCCCTTGTAGAAACTTGATATTTTCCTCAATTCCTTTCAGTGCTCGTCCATATTTTGGATGCTGTTTATTGAAGCTAAAATTTTGGCAAAGGTTTTTGTAAGAATTTTCATTCAAATATATTATTCCAACAATACTACGCAAAGCTATCCCAAGATCGGCCATTATCCTCTCGTCTTTAGCTTTTAATTCCTCCTTAAAAGATTTTTCAAGAATTCCTTCAATAAAATAAATTAAAACATCCCCGATGTCTTTATATTCCTTAGGAGCCTCAATTTTTACTGGCTGATTATAATTTGAATTTTCAAGATTAAACTTAAAGGAATTTTTATTTCCCTCGTAATTTCCTTCTTTTTCGAATTTAATTTTATAAATTAAGTAATCTTTCTTTCCGATCCAAACCTCTCCCTTAATTTCTCCAAGTTTTTCAAAAAATGATTTTAATTCTTCTTGAAATAACTTTAATTCTTCTTGGGAAACGGAACTCTTCCCTTCTTTACTAAACATTTCTTTTTTACTTTCTAAATTTTTAGCAATAAAATTTAAAAGTTCGTTTTTATCTAACCTTACTAAATAATGATAAACTTTCTTTCCCCCCATCTTTTCGTCTGGCAATTCTCTGTCTATTGAATAAAAGTTTAAAAGATTTTTTATTAGAGATGCGCTCCTCTCTTTATCTTTCATTGCTTCCTTTTCTTTCTTTGTCATTTCTTGAAATGCTTTTTTCATACCTTCAAGTAGCTTTTCTTTCATTTCCAAAAGTACCTCTTCTTCCAATCCTTTTGCTTTTTCTTTTTCTATTAATTTTTCCATTTTTTGTTCTAGCTCACTTGACGATTTTTCATCGATTTTTATCCATTTATTTGTTAATTCAGAAACATCAACTCCCATCTCTTCCATTAAAGAAAGAGGAAAATTAGTAATTTTAAAATAGATTGCATCGTCTATTCTTTTTATCTCACCACTAAGAGGAATTTCTACTTTAATTTCATTTCCTGGCGATACTAAAATATCGAATTTTCCTTCGTATTTTGGTTTATCTGCCAAACTTAAATCGTTCTTTGTTTCATAATCTATTTTTATGCTTGTTTTTATTTCATTCTCAAGTATTGGTTTATCACTTAAATCGTTCTTTGTTTCATAATCTATTTTTACGCTTGATTTTTCTTCATTCTCAAGTAAGAGAAAAAGGCTAATTTTCTCCTCCCAAGTTTTTACTTTTTTCATTTCAGCAATCATTTTTTCGATTACCTTATCTGGATTTGGCCTAAAAGGATTCCAACGGGGATCATAAATTCTTGAAGCTAAAGCTCCAATTCCTCCAATTAAAAAGATCAACGCTAAAATAATTGCAAGAGTTAAAACTTTCTTCCTTTTTGAACTCGGAGTTTCCGAAAATTGAAAACTTGATCTTTCTTCCATATTTTATATTTTTACAATTTTTTTAAGTTTTCGACCTTTATTAAGAACATTTTTGAATTCTATCTAAATTTTACCAATTAAATATTAACGTTCAATATCTTATTTCAAAATCATCAAATTCACCTTTAAAATTTTCACATTTAATTTCCAAGCCTTCAACTCTTGCAAAAGGCGGTCCTTTTCTCATCCAATCCAAAATTTTCTCAATTTTTTCTCTTTCTCCTTCAAAAACTGCCTCCACTTTTCCATCTTTCGTATTTTTGACCCAACCCTTCAATCCTAAAGCTTTCGCTCTCTCTAAAGTATTTTGTCTAAAAAATACCCCTTGAACCCTTCCATAAACCAAAACGTGACACCTTACTTTATTCATAATATTAAAACTCTTTTAATTCTTTCTCTGAAATCTCAACCCCAGGAGAAGAAACTATTAAATACCATCTTCTTTTAAACAGATTAGCTTTTTCCAAAATTGAGTCGATTTTTTTTGAAACACGTGCGCAGTCTTCAATCGAAACTCCGCCTTCTTTGTCAATAGTAATTATTAACTCATTTGCTATTCCTTTTTGTTTTATTTCAATATTTTTAAGTTTGCAACCCAAATTTTCAATTTCTTTCTTTGTTAAACTTTCGATTTTTTCTTTTAATTCCATCTTATTAAGGCTTAAAACCAAGCGGAGCTTCAATTTCTTTTGCAGGTTCAACCTTTCCAAATTTTTCCTCATAAATTTTCATGTTTTCGCTTAAAGCGGTAATCATTCTTTTTAAATGAGCGGGACTGGTTAAAACCCTCGAAACTAAAATCGGTGGATTAAAAGCATTAATAAAATCCAAGCAAAATTCTTCCTTGGTGTGAGAAACAATCATTAAATTGGCATAAACTCCCTTCAAGTCTTCGTCTTTTGCTTTAATTTGAATTTTCCTTTGTTCCATGTTTTTTAAATTTTTGACCTTTAAATTTTGGGGTATAATTTTTCCCGATCATAAAAATTCCGCCTGTTTTGTGCAAAAGAGGGGCGATTTTTTCCTTCCTTATCCACTCCTCCAAAACCTCACCCACTATTAAAAAATGATCGCCAAATTCTTTCATTTCTAAAATTTTGCATTCTAAAGAAATAGGGCAATTCTTTATCACAGGGGGTAAAACCTTCTTTGATTTTTCAATTTTCAATTTTGCCATTTTGAATTTGTCGACTTTCCTTCCCGAGAAAGATCCACAAATTTCTGCAATCTCTTTCATTTCCTTTGTTAGAACATTCAAGGTAAATTCTGGAACCTCTTTTAAATTTTCAAAGCTATATCTTTTTGGCGAAATAGAGATTGCTAAAATCTTTGGTTCAAAAGAAATTGGCATCAAAAAAGATGCCGTCATCACATTTGGCTTTCCTTCTTTGTTTGTAGTACAAATTAAAACCACCACCCTCGGGAAAATTTGTTCTGAAATTTTCATTTTTTAATTTTCCCACAAAAATTTATATTTTTCAAATTGAATCAATTAACAAATCCTCGCAGGGATGTTTTCTTTTTCGAAAAGTTTGACTAATTCTTTTAAGTTTTGGGTTTTTTTAAAATTGTACTTTTGGTAGACCCAATCGGCATAATGATAATTCATTCTGTCTAAAATTACATAATCGACTTTACCCTTTAACTTTTGAAAAAGTTCTTTTGCCCCTGGCAAAACAGGAGCGACCATTGCAAACGTTTTNATTCCTTNATTGTGAATTTTTTCTAAAGCTCTTATTCTTTCTTGAATTGGAGGAGCCTTCGGTTCAAAGATTTTTTTAACATCATCTTCGCTCGTAGTAATAGTAAAACCAACTTCTATTTCTTTGAATTTTTTGAGCAAATCCAAATCCTTCAAAACTAAAGGCGATTTTGTTTGAATTGTTACTGACCATTGATATTTCAAAAGAATTTCCAAACATTTTCGGGTTAGCTGATATTTTCCCTCGATCGGTTGATAAGGATCGCAAATTCCGCTAATCCAAACATTTCCTTTTTCTTTTTTCTTTATTTCTTTTTCTAACATTTTTGGTNCGTTGATTTTCACNTCGATAAATTCTCCCCATTCTTCTTTGTGACCGGTGAATCTTTTTATAAATCTTGCATAACAATAAGTGCAACCGTATTGACAACCGATGTAGGGATTTATCGTCCAATCAAAAATTTTTGACTTCGAAAGAATAGTTTTTGCCAAAATTTCTCTAATTTTCATTAAGCTTACAATGTATTTTTGTCTTTTTTTGAAAAATAGAAAGTTTTTGTAAATTTTTTTTTCAATTCACAAAATCAAAAACCCGAGAATAAAAGAATCTAAAGTTTCAGTATATTTAATTTTTTTCTTTCAGTAATTTTTCTTAAATTTTCAACAATATCGTGAAAATTAATTCCTGAGAGTTCATTTATCAAAATAAAACCTTCATCTTTAAATTTTAACGAATAATTGTTCCTGAAGGAACTTCTTTCTCTGGAATCAAAATTACAGGCTCCCCTTCTTTGTCTGCTACCAACATCATCCCTTGACTTTCAATTCCCATTATCTTTTTTGTTTTTAAGTTTGCTACAATAACAATTTCTTTTCCGATTAAATCTTCCCTTTTGTAAAACTCCCCAATTCCCGCAACTAATTGTCTTTTTTCTCCTCTCAAATCAACAATCAATTTCAAAAGTTTTTCACTTCCTTCAACTTTTTCAGCTTCCAATATTTTCCCTACTCTCAAGTCAATCTTTTTGAAATCTTCAAAAGTTATTGTCATAATTTCTCAACTATTTTCTTGAAGTGCTCTAAAAACTTTTCTTCCTCTTCTTTTAACAGTGGCAAATAAGTAAGGTTTCTTTTTACTTCCTCTATTTGTTGTTGAATTTCTGCTTTTCTTTTTGCTTTTTCTTTTAAAATTTTTTCAATATTATCTCCTGCTTGGAAAACTGTTGATTTTTCCAAATTATCCAATTCTTTCTTCAATTTTTCTAAAATATACTGATTTCTTATTAACTGGAACTCATAACCAAAAATTTGTTCTTCTATTTGAGGAATTACTTTTTTAATAAAAAAATCTTTTTTTGTCATTTTTTTATTTTATTTGACCTTTGCATTTTGCTCATCTTAAAAATAATTCTGTAAATTTGAAAAAGATATTTTTTCAAAATTTCGTTTTTGGTTTTTTTTGTTAAATTTTTTAGAATTTCACTTTCTCTCTTCCTGTCAGTAATTTTTAAACCTTTCTTAATTTTAATTTTCATTATCTCTCTTGCAATCTTCAACCTCTCTTCTAACAAACGCAAAATTGTTCTATCTACGGANTCTATTCTTTTTCTTAACTCAGAAATTNTATCTTCTTCCATCATTCATTTTACAAAAGTCAACCATTTTTTATACTTTTCATCTTCGCCATGAACGATTTTGTAAAATTTTTCTTGTAAAATTTTTGTTATTGGCCCAATTTCTCCACCATTGATTATTTTATCGTCAATTTGATAAATCGGAGTAATTTCGGCAGCGGTTCCGGTAAAAAATGCTTCGTCGCAATTTTTTAATTCCTTCGCTGAAATATCTTTTTCGAAAACTTCCATTTTCTCATCTTTTGCAATTTTAATAACCGAATCTCTGGTAATTCCGGGCAAAACGGATTCCAACTTTGGAGTAAAGATTTTTTTGTTTTTTACGATGAAAACATTTTCTCCTGGACCCTCGGCGACACAACCTTTGTAATCTAAAAGTATTACCTCGTCAACTTTTGATTTTTGACAATCCAAGCTCGCAAAAATAGAATTCACATAGTAGCCTGAAACTTTTGCAAAAGGAAAAACTGACTTTGGATGCAATCTCATAAATTTTGAGATTTTAACCTTTACTTTTTCTTTTAAATACTTTCCCCACGGCCACACAGCGATTGCAAAATCTATTTTCGCTCCTTTTGGATTTAACCCCATTTTCCCGTAACCGTAAAAAACTATGGGTCTAATGTAGCACTCTTTCAATTTATTCAGTTTGATAATTTTTAAAATTGCATCTTTGATTTCTCCTTTACTAAAAGGAATTTTCATTTCTAAGCACCTTGCAGAATTCCACAACCTATCCAAATGCTCTTTCAGTCTAAAAACCGCAGAACCTTTTAAAGTTTCATAGCATCTTATTCCTTCAAAAACTCCAGAACCATAGTGCAAAGCATGAGATAGAACATGAATTTTCGCCCTTTCCCATTTTACAAATTTTTCGTTAAACCAAATGTATTTTGTTTTTGTCATTTTTTTATTTTATCAAAAAATTGACCTTTGGGTAAGAACCGATTACTTTTAAAAATGTTGTTTTTGTCTTTAGCTCCTCTAAAGCCAAAGAAACTTTTTTATCTTCTACATGCCCCTCAAAATCTACCAAAAAATTGTATTCCCAAGGTTTGTCAGAAATTGGTATTGATTCAATCTTTGTCAAATTTATGTTCTTTTTGGCAAAAACTTCCAAAGATTTAAAGAGAGAGCCTGGAATATGCTTTAAAGTGAAAATCACAGAGGTTTTGTCTTTGCCAGTTGGAATTGTTTTTTTATCTTTTGTAATTACCAAAAATCTGGTGTAATTTTGAGGGTTGTTTTCTATTCTTTTTTTTAAAATTTTCATTTTATAAATTTTTCCTGCTCTTTCTGAAGCGATCGCTCCTGTATGTTTTAGCTTTTTTTCTTTTATCATTTTTACTGCCGCGGCCGTATTGTAAAATGGAATTGTTTTGTATTTTTGTTTTTCTAAAAATTTACTACATTGTCCCAAGGCCTGAGGATGAGAATAAACCACTCTTATAGATTTTAAACTCTCACCAGAAAGAGAAATTAAACAATGCGATATTCTGTGAATTACCTCTGCAAAAGGGTTTACATTATAATTCAAAAATAGCTCATAACCTTTTCTCACCGTTCCCTCGATCGAATTTTCAACAGGAACGATTCCAAAATCTGCTTTCTTTTTTTCAATAGCTTCAAAAACTTCGTTTAAAGTTTCAAAACCCAAATTTTCTATATTTTTGTCAAAAAATTTCAAAGCTGCTTCTTCACTAAAGGCTCCTTTTTCACCTTGAAAAGCCACTTTTATTTTATTTTTTGTTTTTTTGGAAAACATAAAAATTTCCCTTCAAATATATTAATTTTAATAATTTATCAAAAAAAGAAAAAAAAGCAAAATACCCTTTTTAAAAAAATTTTTCTCAGATTATAATTTTTATACAAAAACTGTCCAAATTTGAGCTTGACAAGATTTTTGAATAAGGCTCGGAGTATTTGCTCCTCTTTACTTTTAAAATAGTCCCTTCTTTTATCAAGGTTTTTCTTTTTTTATTTAATTTTTTCTTCTCTGAAATTCAAAAAGATTAGTTTTTTAAAAACTTAAAAAATTTTTAAATCTAAATATAGAAAATTAAAATTTAATTCGATGATTTCCACAATCCGTGAAGGTTGCAGTATTCTCTGGCTTCAAGAATTTTTGCCTTAACTTCAAATTCTGCTTCAGGTTTTTCTCTTGGTTTCAAAAATTTTCTCAAAGAAACACCATCTGCAACCAATTCGATCCATTGAATGTAATGGTTTTCTTCCATTGGATGAGGCACTGATCCAACTTTGACTTTCACTCCCCTTTCTGTCTTTTCAATCACTGGAACGTGCTTTTCTTTTCCTTGGTCTTCTGTCTTTTCTGTTAAAAGTTCCATTGGCTTTCCACAACAAACCAAAGTTCCTCCACCAGCATACAAAACCTCGACAATATTCCCACAAATTGCACATTTGTAAATTTGTTTTTCTTGAATCATAATTTTTAGTTTTGAATTTTGACCTTTAACTTTTAAGATTTGGGATTTGAGTTTTGAGATTTGAGATTTGAGATTTGAGATTTTTAATATTGGCACCTCACCTCAAAATAACTTTGAGGATGCCTGCAATTTGGGCATTCCTTTGGAGGTTGAGTCCCCCAATGAACATACCCACAATTTCGACAAACCCACATCACTTTTTCTTTCTTCTTAAACACTTCGCCTTTTTCTAATTCTTCTAACAATCTTTTATATCTTTTTTCGTGTTGTTCTTCGACTTCGGCAACTTCTCTAAAAAACGTTGCCGCATCTTCAAACCCCTCTTCCCTTGCCACTTTTTCAAACTCAGGGTACATTTTTGTCCATTCATAATTTTCCCCTTCAATTGCCATTTTCAAATTCTCTTTGGTATCTTGCCATTCTCCCAAAAGCTTCCAAATTACCTTTGCGTGTTCCAATTCATTCTGAGCAGTTTCTTCAAAAACTGCCGCAATTCCTTGATATCCTTGTTCTCTAGCAATTTTTGCAAAATATGTGTATTTGTTCCTTGCTTGAGCTTCGCCGGCAAATGCTTTCCATAAATTCTCTTCTGTTTTTGAACCTTTTCTTACTGGCTCTGGATCAGAAACCGTTACTGGATCTTTTTTTATTTTTTTAACTTTTTTTGTTGTTACCATAATTTTTTATTTTATTTAGAAATCGACCTTTTTAAATTTTTACTTTGTATTCTTTTCTTTCTTTGAATTCTTTTTGCTTTCCCAAATTCCATTGTTGAACTGGTCTCAAATATCCAACAACTCTTGAATAAACTTCGCAAGGTTTATAATTTTTCAATTCTTGAGATTTTTCAAAACACTCTTTGCATTTGAAAATTGTAATTTTCTCTCCTCCACTCTCATAAACTAACATCACTCCGTTTTTAATTTCATCTCCTTTAATCTCTAGTTCTTTTTTGCAATCGTGACAAATTGCTTTTTTATTTTTTGCATTTTTTACAGATCCCATAAAAAATGATTTGATAATCTTTTATTTTTCCGACCTTTAATTTTTTGTTTTTCAATTCTGGAATTTCTTCAAAAACATCAAAAATTTTTTTACATTTTTGACAGATAAAATGAGAATGAGGAGTTAAATCTCCCTCAAAATGGCTAACTTCAGTCAAAATTTCTTTTACTTCTCCTTTTTCTTTTAATTGATTCAAAATTCGATAAACCGTTCCCAAACTAATCTGTGGCAATTTCTTTTTAACTTCAAGATAAACCTCTTTGGCTGAAGGGTGTGACTTTGTGCTTTTTAAATACTCCAAAATAACTTTTTTTTGATTTGTTAATCTTTCTTTTTTCTTAATAATCATTCCTAATTAAATTTTATTATTAATAAAATTTAATGTCAAGAGCAAAATCTGTGGAAAACTTAAGGTTGAAATTTTTTAGACAGGAGACGCCGTACCAGATAAAAGCATAATTCTCGTGAACCAAAACAAAATTCGCCTCCAAATTTCCCTGCGCTTTATTCTAATATAAGATGTTCTGATTCAGGACTAAACTTTTCTTTTTGCTTTTTCTAAAAGTTGTTTTGCCTTCTGTAAGCTTAGGTTTTTTCTATTCTTTCAAAAATCTTATCGAAATTCTCAAACCAATAATACTCGTAGGCGCTGCCTTTTACTTTATCAACATCTTCTGTTGCTAAAAAGCAATACACATAGCAATTTAAGTTTTGATATTTAAACTTTTTTGGGAACTCTTTTTCTCCAAAAATTTTTTTATACCAATCAATTTTATTTTGGTAATTGGTAAACTTTGTAGATTTGGGGTCGATAAAAACGATAAAGTAATCATTTTTCTTTTTAAGCCAGAAAATAAAATCTGGTTTAAATTGCTTCAAAAAATTTTCTTCATAATCATAATAAGGAATGTAAACCTCATCTAAACTTTCATCAATTTTGCTAAACATCCACCAATCAAAATATTTAAAACTATTCGTAGGCTTAGAAAGATAATCTTCTAATTTCTCAATAAATTTAACTTCACTTTCAGTCTTTATAATGTGTTTAATATAATCAATTTTTTCACTTTTCCTTACAATTAAAGGCAAATAATAATGTTCGGGGATATATTTTAAAGATAATTCTGTACCAAATGACACAGTTTTCTTATTTTCTATTGCTAATTTAAAAGTATTTTCAAAATCTTCAAATTTTGCTTCTTCAATAACAACTTTCTCAAAATGCCTAATTTCTTCTTTAATTTCGGAAAATTCTTTAAATTCTTCAAAACTCGCTCCCCAAAATCTAAATAGATCATTTAAAATAGTAGAAATGTTTTTTCTTTCAGTATCAGAATTTTTGTAATATTTTCCTTCGCTCAAATCTTTTTGCTCTAACAAAGAATTTCTAAAAAATTCAACAAGCTTTGGCTCTGCTTCATAGCTAACTACTAAAATTCTGTCATCTTCAATAAAATTATTAAATTCTTTCAATAAATCAAAATCTTTTTCAGAAATACCAAATCTTATCTCTTCTTCAAAAACTCTTTTTTCAGACTCTTCATATTTAGGAATAAGCAATGGATTATTTTGAATTCTTTCAAAATTTTTAAATAAACTGATTTGTTTTTCTCTTTTTGTTGGTCCGACTATTTTTATTCCTTCGATAATTTTCTTAATCACATTTTTATTTGTCCCAAAAATGAAAAGTATTTCTATTGGCTCAACAAAATTTTTAATTTTTTCAAAAATATCTTCTCCTATTTTATATTTAATATTCAATGCTCTTTTCCTTTCATTTTTAATCGGTTCAATTCTTACTCCTCTTCCAATAGACTGCAATACAAATTTTCTTGCCTCACTTCCAACTCCTATATTAATAAACAAAATAATATTTGGCCTATTAGAATCCCAACCTTCATAAAATGCTCTTGATCCTAAAAGGATATTTATCGGCGAATCTTCAGAATTAATTTTTTCGAAAAATTTTTCTTCCTCAAAAGTATGATTAACAGAAAATTCACTTAATGTTTCTTTAAGCCAAGTTGGCATACTTCCTGTCTTCATCAAACCAAAATGGACATCAGAAGTAATTAATTTAAAAACAACCTCACCTTTTACTGATGGATTATAAGAAATTTCAATATCTCCTGAAGTTTTGGAGTTAAAAACATAAAAAAGAATATCTTCATAAGTAATTTCATTAATTTCCCCAAAATCAATATTTAAATTATCCTTTTCTGGTATATCCAAATTTCTCTTTTCCTCAAAATCTTTTTTAATCTCTTCTTTACATTCATTAATTAATTCTTTCTCAAATTCACCTTTTGCTATCTTTCTTAAATGATCAAAAAATATCTTTAAATCAGCAATTTCGCTATTAACGCTATTTACAAGCACCATCATTAAAGGATTATGATAAAAACTATTATTAACTTTTCTAATTTCCTCCAAATTTTTCTTTATATAAGTGAGTAAAATGCTTGCTTTCAAAATTACTTTTAATTTATCTTTTTCTTTAAGTTCATCCCTAAAAGCTCTTGCTTCATATTCTGAAATATAAATTTTCTTTCCATAACCATTTTCAATAAAAGTAGAAAGATTGTATTCAAAACAAGTAGTTGCTAAATCTCTTATATCATCAAAAGTTGCTGAAAAATTAAAGAGAAAACCATTTTTAGAAAGGATAGAAAAAATGTGCTGTCTTTTTGATTCTTCCTTATCTCCTTTATGCGCTTCATCCAAAATAATATACCATTTGCCATCATTAAAATAATTCCTAAAATCTAAAATTTTCTCTTTTTCTTCATCGCTAAACAAATCTGATCTATAATAAAAAACAAAATTTTCTTTAAACAAACTGTTTCTTTTTACCTTCTCATAATCTTTCAAATCATAAACCAAAATTTTATTCTCTCTGCCCTCATTATATTCTTCTAAATGCTTTTTAAACTGCTCAATTAAATCATCTCTATAAGTCAAAAACAAAATGTCATAATCTGGAATTTCGCCTCTTTTTATGAGCTCTCTCAAAAGTTCAATTAGCTTTACAATCACCAAAGTTTTACCAGATCCTGTTGCCATCCAAAACCCTGTTCTGTTTATAAAATGCTTAAAGCTAATTTTTTGATTTTCTAATGGGAAGTACTCAAAAATAAATTTGTGCTTTGCTTCTTCTCTATATCGATAATCTACTTCATTCTCCAAAAGCCCATAATCTAAATATTCTCTAAATAATTTTTCTTTTCTTTTATCATTAACAACCAAGTCTTCACCTTTTCTAAAATCAACACTCTTTTCATAGTAAAACCACAAAATTTTTAAAACATTTTCTAAAGCAGTTTTTTGAAAATCATAAAGCTTCTTACTTTTGGAAAAACTTTCAAAATCAAACCCCTTCCAATTATGCCCCAAATTTTCCAAATCTATGTTTTCTGCTATTTCTCGAAGAATTAATTTAGGTTTAATTATTTTTTCTCGTTGTGTGGGCATGATTGATTCAATTGGTTAAACTCCATTTTTATTTTCTGGAGATTTTCAAAAATTTTTCTTAAATCCTCTTTAGCTCTTTTTACATTTTCACTACCAATTTTACTTTCGTCTTTTTCTATTTTATTTTCAATTTTTTTGTAAATATTTTCTACTGTTGTTAAATAATTAGAATCCATGCGAGAAATTACCTCAATTAAAATTTCCTCTAAAAGTGAATCTCTTATTGAGACCAAATTTCCATCAGGTATTTTATATAAATCTTTACTGTAGTGAGTAATTATTTTTTCTTCAAATTCCTCCCTGTTACTCTTCAAATTTTCAATTATTTCCGACAAGGTTTTAAATTTTTTCTCATCTATTTTTATTAGATAATCCTGTAAACCTAAATATATTTTTAAATTGTGTAATCGAAATAGTCGTTTAAATTTTAAAATGTTTAAAGTTAGTTTATCTTTTTCTGCTTTTTCAAACGGTCGACCCATTTTGATATAAACAGAAAGTTTTATTTCTAATATTTCTTCTACTTTTTTTCTAAAAATCTCTTCTATATTATTGGTACCCTCTAAAATTCTCTCATCTTTTACGCCAACATAAATTAAATAAAAAATTGATTCTGCTACGCTTTTTAACATCAGTTGATCTCCAGAAAGTAAATTTTTTAATTTATTTACAAAGTTTTCTACTTTTTTATCTATATTTTTATCGGAAAAAACTCTTTCTATCTCTCCTTCTGTTAAATTTTTATCAAATATGTTTTCTCTTAAATCTTCTTTCCAACAAAATAAATAATATTCTTTACTCAAAATTTCCCATATTAAAGGGTGCTTATATTTTAACCATTCAATTAAAATCAAATCTATTAAAAAGATGTTTTTGCTTAATAAATCAAAATTTGTTAACTGTTTTATATTTTCTCTTACTTTAATTACATCCCTCAAACTATCAAAATTAAAAATACTAGATCTATATAAAATAGTTTCAAATTCTTCATCAAAAATCTTTTTCTTTAATTCGGTTAGGAATATATTTTTATTATTTTTGTGGATAAATCTTGTTATTTCTTCAGAAAACAGCTCTTTTAATAAATCTAATGGCGGATGAACTTCAACTTTGAAATCAAACGTTTTATCTAAATACCCAGCCACTAAATATTCTTTTTCAAATATATTCAAAAAAGCGGTTCGATCTATTGGAGCAATTAAATATAAATTTTTTATTCTTCCAAAAGCATTAATAAATTTAAAAACATTTAGAATAGCTTGTTGATCTGTTAACCTATCCAATTCGTCTAAAATTAGAATAAATTTTTTACTTCTCAAACTTTTTGTTATGTGTTCTTTGAAATGGTTTAATCTTTCTTCAAAATTTACTGGATCATCAATAAGGAATTTAAAGTCAAAACCAGCACTACTTAATCCTACTTCGTAATTTAGAAAAAGATTTTTCCAATAAGGATAATTAAATTCCAATCCTAATGCTTTTATAAGATTAAAATAAAGCTGGTCTGATGAATAAAAACTGATTAAATCTAAGAAAAGAACTTTATACTTTTCTTTATCTTTATTTAATTCTTCCATTAAAATATTTAAAATTGAAGATTTTCCTGTTCCCCATTTTCCAATAATGACTATAGTAGCATTATTATAATTTTCATTATCAATTATACTTTTAATTTCTGATATTTTGGCATCATAAAAGTTTTTGTTTAATTTATCTGAATTTTCATTATCTTTATTTTCATTATCTTTAATTGGCAATTGTGGATTTTTAACAATATGCCTTTCTGTTTTATGGCATTTTCTATCTCTAAACTTGAGCAGTTCATAAGAAATTAAAAATGTGAGTATTAGCAAAATTAAAGGAATAAATATTCTAAATATTTCTTCAGAACAACATAATAAAATTAAAGTTACAAAAATTAGCATCAATAAAATATATAGAATACATAGCATAATTCTTTTATTACACAAAATCTTCATTTTTCACCACCAAATTAAGTTTTTAATCGACCTGTAATCTAAATTTTTAATATTTATCTTATCTCCATCCTCAAATTCGATCTCATCTTCACTAATCCTTTTTATCCATTTTCCTTTCAAATTCGATAAAGTTTCGACAATGTCAATTTGTTTTTCGGGATAGATTTTTGTTAAATCTACTTTGATTTTGTTGTTTTCATAATCTAATTCTATTGCGTCTAACATTTTTGGATCGGTTGAGAAAATGTAATTGAAATCTTTGTCAAATAAAGTTTTTTGTTCTTTTGGTTCAAGGTATTTTGCTTTTCTTAAAATTTCTTCATATTGTTCAAGTTCATAATATTTGAAAAATCCACCAGTATTATTTTCATTGTATTTTCTTTTTACATCTTTTTCTTTTGAAATTCCTGATTTATCATAAGCCAAAACCTTTTTCATTCTTGGTAAAACTACTGAATAAAAATGCTCTCCCATCTCAACTCCAATCCATTTTCTTTTAAGTTTATGTGCTGTTGCCGTTGTTGTCCCACTTCCTAAAAAGAAGTCCATAACTAAATCGGATTCGTTGGATGTGGATTCTATGACACGTTTGAGAAGGATTTCGGAGTTTGGAACAGGATTAAAGTCCCAACCAGGAGAAGAACCTGGGATATCTGTCCAATTAGAATCAATTTGTTTTACTTCCGTTGGAGTTAATAAATATTCTACCTTTATTTCATTTTTATTTTGACACTGCGGACACCCCTTCCAAATTCCTGAAGTATGTATATAACCACATTTTTTACATTTTAAACGAATTTTCCCTTCTTCTTCCATTTGTTTTATTTTTTCCTGTCCATATGTCCAGTGTCTTCCTTTTGGTGGTTCAAATAAATATCCAAATATATAAAGCGGTTGACCTTGTCCTTGAGAATCCATTGCGTGCCATCTTTCACTTTTTGCTTTTACTAGATTTTTAAAAAGTAAATTAAATAAAAATTTTTCAGATCGCGAATAAAAGTAAAGAGAGTCTATTGCCGTATTAAATCTTTTTACTTTTGGATCTTGTTTGCTTATTCTACTAACACTT
>JGI24721J26819_10003439_pt1 | contig 16921 bp, 15 predicted proteins | sample YelNatPaOPGAMG01_FD_26819 | JGI IMG/M metagenome (IMG submission 26819) | reverse complement strand
TCCACAGGCCTATAGGCTACCAGGCTACCTCACCCCGGCCACTTTTTTGGTGACTTCGACTGCTTTTTAAATAACTTCGGTTACTTTTCAATATCATTTTCGTTTCCTCAGAAATATTAACCCATCTTTTTGGCATACGTAGTCGAAGCCAACTTCAAGCAAGGCTTTAACCTCTTCAGGCGTCTGAGCAACTTTAACTATGAACTCGTCGCTTCCAGATTCGAACAGCGTTCTTTCAAGGGTTATNTAGATTTCCGTGTTTCTCAGCTCCTTGTGNCCCAGAAACTGCTTGACGTATATTGGGTCTTTGGTCTGGTGGTACAGCATTGTGGCTTTCCAATGGCGGAAGATGTGGAAGCTTATGCTTAATAATCGTGGATTCTGAAGTTTGGCTGCCAAACGCTTCCTAGCCTTGAAAAACGATGTTTTCAAGCTGTTTATCGGGCCGTCTCCAAATACTCTTTCGCCGGTTCTTGGCAAGATGTTAAGCATGGCGATTAATTTTTGGCTAACCTTCCACAATCTAGGGTTGGAGCCTTTCTCTGGCTCGTTAAGCCTTATTATGCCTTTTTCGAAGTCTATGTCCGTCCACTTCAGCCTTTTCGCCTCTCCGCATCGCATGGCTGTCTCTTTAAGCAATTGTAGGAAAGCGCTAAGTTTCCTGCCTGTTCCCGCAATCAAGGCATCCAGCTCCGCTTCGGTTGGAATGAAAGGTATTTTTTGAGTCCTCGCTTTGCAGAACGGCTTTTCCCACGTTAAACCAACATACTTAGCGAATCTGTCGTAGGCGTTGATGACGTTTCGCCTGCGGTTTTCGCTCCATTTTTGCCTAGCTATAACTTCCTTAACATTTTCTGGATCCTGCAGGTTTGCCCCTCTCTCAGCTAAAGTTTTCAAGGCAATTCTGTGAAGTCGGATGGTGCTCTCAGCATAACCCCGCTTCTGCATGTAAAAGCAGTATTCAACGGTTTTTCCTTTGATGTCGGCTTTGTTGGTTGTTGTGGCTCCCGCTTGCCCGCTTTTCTCGTCTTCCCTTACTGTGGCCAAGGTTTGCACCGCCGCCAAGACGGTGGAATCTCGCCCATGTGGGTCATCGTTCCCTTGGCAACCATTATCTAAGCCACCTTCCAAATTTAAATTGAATGGAGGATTCTTCCATTCACCGCGTCTTCTATATTTTGGGTCTGTGAAGCGGTATCCGCATTCGCGGCATAGCCATCGTTGAGCTGTTTTGCCGTCTTTTAAGTAGCGTAGTCCGTCCTTGTAAAGCCTTTTGGAGCCGCATTGAGGACATGTTGGCGTTAGCTCTACCATGTTCATGGCATGTCGCCTTTTATGGGCGGGTTTGGAGTTGGGTCGGGGCTTTCAGAGGCTCCACTCCCCTTTCACTTCGGAATCCGCCATGGAAGGCGGACACCTTCCAACCCCGATTCCAGAATAAGCCACGATAAGCGGGTGAACGTCCCGCCAGCCCTTTTGGGCTTCGCCATATGAGCCTCCCAACCCCCAACTCTCCCCCGCCTTCATCCGCTCTTATGCTTGTGAAGGCTGCATTTCTCAGCGAAATACGGCTCAATAAACGGTGGCAAAACTCTGTTCAAAGGACATTTGTAGCTCTCAACAATCCTGCCGTCTGAATCCTCATAAACAGTTTTCTCTAGAAGGACGCATGTTCCACATCTAGTTTCCATTATTGGGACGAGGATTATGGTTTTCTTTCTAGCCAATTTGATGTTTCCCTCTAGTTGTTTTACGCATCATCCACAGAGCCGATACTGCCCATCTTACCAAGGTTACCAAGCTTACCAAGGTCAGAAAAGGAGGGGTCGTTTTCTTGTTCGTGTTTATCTTCTCCTAAAATTTTGGGGGATTCTTTTCCAGCCTTGGTAACCTTGGTAAGCTTGGTAAAATTGAAGCCTTCTGAGGCTTTATACGCCTGGATAAGTTTAGACTCTGGGTAGAACCCTCGTCTAGCTTTGATAAGCCCCTCGCTGGTTAATATGGCTAGGAGAGGCCTAAGCTGTTTGGTTTCAGCCAAACCAAACTTTGCCATTACCTCGTCTCTTGTTACCCTTCCACGGATAACGAAAAGCCTTAAAACATCACAGACAGTTTCCACATCCACAACATTTGCCAATTGCCCCTCTATCTTAAGCAGTAACGCTTCAACATCTTCAAGCGTTAAAGCTTCATGCCTCTCAGTTTGAGCTAAAATGTTAAGTCCCGCCTTACTATATTCTTCTCGGATGAACTGGGCCACCAAATCAACATGCTCTTTTGTGACTGTAACTTCGGTGTAGTCTTCAGTGCTGAGCGTTAATAAGGCGAGGGCTGCACCTAGACGGGCAAGCTTCCATTTCATGTCAATGCTGCATAGGGGAATCTCATCATAGAAAAACGTCCTATAAAGCCCTGTAGCCTCAGCGTGAATAGCGTTAACGGCTTCTTCTGTAAACTCTATTTGGGCTTGGCCGCTCCAACACCATTTTAAGGCTTCAGCAAAAAGCAAAATTTCAGCATCTGGCTCTTCAGCTTGAACCCTGTTAATTTCTTCTGGAGCCACATCATGCTGGTCTGCGAAAACAGCCAAATCCAGCCTAGCTATACTCGTCTTATCAAGGATTGTTGTTAAGGCCTGACATGGATAGAGGAAGGCGCTTAAGCTTTTTGTTGAATATTTGTCTGCTTCGCGGTCGACAGGGTTGGCGATTTTTATTTGGCGTGTTCTCGCATACGCCGTGTTTTTGGCTGCTTTAGCTATGCTAACCACTCCGCTGCGTTCTGCTTCTGCTAATGTTGCCCAGTTTGAGAGGCTTAGTTTGTGGGCTCCGTCCACAGCCAACAACTTACGGTCCAGTAGAACCAAGAAGCCCCAGTCCACAAACCAGCCTTCCTTTTCTACTTGGGTAGCTGTGCCTGTTAAGCCTACTGCGGTTGCTGTTTCAGCTGTTATGAGCATTCCAGCCTTCAACAGCATTATCAGCTTCCGGATGGTTTCTGTTTTGGCTGTTGTTGTGTCTCCGCAGAAGAGTACGTTTCCCCAACCGCGTTGAAGCATGCCGTCAAACCTTATCCATAGTGGCGTGAAGTAGGCGAGAAGGCCGGCCATAGCCAGGTTACGCCTCCCAACAATCTTGCTGAAATGCTCAAAATTGTCCAGAATCCAGCAGACACGCTCGGAAACGCTTAATCCCTTAAACTTCTCTTTAAGCGCGTCCAGCTTTTCTCTGTCGAATGCGGTGTTTTCCTCTGGAAAATCAACCTTGTAAGCTAGTAGGGTTGTCTGCTGGGTTTTCGGGTTTGGTAGGGGCAAACCTTCAAACCTAATGAGGCTTGACGGCTGAAAAACTATGGGCTTCTCAGCCACAACGTAAATGTCTAAAGCCTTATATTCGAAGCCTCTTTCGTCAACAATTTTTTCGCCACGCTTTTCAAGGGTGAATACTGGAGGCCTAACACGTATGTGGTAAACTGTTCTATAGCCCTTTTCATGGATGTTTGTGTCTTTTGAAAGGCCCAGGAAACGTTTTAAACGCCTATACTTTATAGCCTCGTTAACGCTGACAAGCTGCAAGTTTAATGGATCCTCCAGCCTAATCTGTTTGTGGGCTGTCATGTCAAAGCCTTCCTCATCGCTTCCGTAGGCTTCAACTTCCGTGGGGCAGAGGTAGGCTACGCTTGTGCTTGAAACCAAAGCCTCGACAACAGCAGCCTTTCCGGCTAAACTTGGATCCTCAACCATGTTTAAATGGGACAGCATTATGGGCTGGGGTTTTTCAGGCTTAGCTAAAGCCTCTTCGAGCCTTTTTCGCTCCTCAGTTTTGGTTGAAGTGCAGTATTGCCCACACTTCTCGCATTTGAACCATTGGGTTCCAATGTCGTCTTTATGGCTAAACTTCAGCTGGGATGAGCTGCAGTGAGGACATAGCCTATTCTTAACAAAGCCGAACTCATCGTATTCAATTTTAACGTTTTCAGCCAATATTTACCCTCAGGCAGAGCCTAACCTCTTGCGGCCTACAGTGGCTCCATTCTTGAAAACCCAATAGAACCAGCCGTTCTTTGTCATCTTGCCCTTATGAGCCTGCAAATCCTTAAGCATAACCTTAAACTCTGGATTGTTGACATCGTCGCTTTTCTGGAATGGTCCGCTTGGCCCAGCGGTTTCTTGCCACTTAATCTTTTCAGGATCCCAATCTGACACGTCCTCCCTTATTATTTGGCGGGCTGAAGCCACGCCAGCCTCAAGGGCGTTTAAAAGCTCCAGAAGAGCCTTTAGGGCTGTGTCTTCGCTGTTCATATGGTCCAGGCTCCCTCTGTTGAGCCTAAAGGTTTGGCATATCTTTCAACAAGCCTCTGATACTCGTTTTGAAGCTGATCTACGTCAGCGAAGGGGCTTGGCTTCTGATATTCAAAAATTAGTATGTTGCTGCGCTCTTTGTCTATGCCGTAAACTCGGAAAATAAGTCTTTGAATAAATCCCTCTTTAGCTATTATTGCGGCTGAATGGTGTAGCGGCTTGTTTAGGTCTACTTTGGCTTTAAACTCTTCGAAGTTGCGGATTACCTCTTTCATTAAATATGCCTCACGCTCTTTTTTGCAGGTTGTACTGTCGGAGAAGTTTCCGTATGGCCTCTTTGACGACTTCCGTTCTGCTAACGAAACCATATTTCCCTACAAAATTGTCGATTTCGTCGACGAGGTTTTTCGGCAGCTTTATGGTTACATATTTGTCCATTAAGTTTTCACCTGTGGATTTAATTTGTTTATGGGGTTGATATTTAAATTTGATGTAATTGATTAGTAATAAGTTACTCTTGATAACCATTCCAGTTTCACAGAAAAATTTATACATTTACGTTAACCATATATGACTAACGGGTGGCTAAAAAATGAGCGAAGAAAGCAAGCCAAAGCCTGGCTCAGACCACATAACAATAAAACTTCCAAAAGAGCTTGTAGCTGAAATGGACAGGCTCATAGGCGCGATGGGCTTCAGGAGCCGAGGCGAAATAGCAAAAGAAGCCATCAGGCAATTGCTAAGTCAATACAAGGAAAACCTAACGCCGCCACGACTTCCACCCTTCGAACACTTCAACATAGGCGAACACGGCGTAAGAATCCTCGACAGAACATTAACCAACGGCAACTCAAGAGGACGCATAATAGATGTATACTTCAGACCAGAAGGCGTCTGGTGCGAATACTGCCAAACAAACAACTGCAAGCACATACAATTCGCATTAACAATACCGAAAATAAGAGAAATAATATGGAAAAAACGAGAAGAAGGATGGAACCTGCCAAAACCACCGCCAGAAATTTAAAGGCGAAAAACATACAATTCAAACCAAACATTGTAAGGTGCCAGCTATGAATCGCTATGAAGGATAATAACAGACTCATCAACGTTTACACTTAAACGCTGCATGTTCAGAATTTTAAATAAAATTTTCCATTATTCATGGAAGAATTAAAATTTGGCTTCTTAAATAATAAATGACGAATCTTTTCGAGGTTGCAATTGAAAATGCCATTGGAGACTTCTTCCAGCTTCAAAGCAATGGAAAAACATCGTCCACTACGCTCCTACTCATCGGAATAATTCTTAGCTTACTTGACCTCAAAAACGATAGCCCAAAAATAAACATAAAAACAGGTATATTCTGTTAGCAGCAACTAACAGAAAGTTCCTCAACTTGGTTTTGGTTTCCTTTCCTCCAAAAGCGAGAGTTAAACATTTATTTACAATAACGTGGTTCCAGATTTCTTATCAAATATGCGGATTTTGTCTTTTCTGAATGTAAGCCAGATTTTTTCTCCTACTTCTGCCCTAAAAGTGGCATTCTCTTTTATTTTGAAAATTGTTTCGCCTATCTTTATGTCTACTATTACCTCAGAGCCCAGTGGTTCTAAAGTGAAGACTTCACCTTGTATGGCGTCTTTTTTTTCCTTTTTTTCTAACGTTATATCTTCGGGTCTGATTCCGAGCACGAATTCTTCGCCAATGTTTCTGCCTTTAGGTATTCCGGCCAGATAATCTTCAAGTGGTAATTTGAGTATGCCTGTATCAAGATAGATTTTTTCGTCTTCTTTTGTTAAGTGGCAGTCGATGAAGTTCATTGGCGGGCTTCCGATGAATCCTGCTGTGAAAAGGTTGCTTGGATGTTGGTATAATTCTTCTGGTGATCCTATTTGCTGAAGTACGCCTTGATTAAGGAGGGCTACTCTGTCTGCCATGGTCATGGCTTCGACTTGGTCGTGTGTGACGTAAATTGTTGTTATTCCCAAATCTTTTTGCAGCCTTTTTAGTTCAGCTCTCATGTATATTCGTAGTTTTGCGTCTAAATTGCTTAGAGGCTCGTCCATAAGGAAGGCTTTTGGCTCGCGAATTAGGGCTCTGCCTAAAGCGACTCGTTGAGCCTCTCCACCGCTTAGTTGTTTCGGTTTTCTATCTAATAAATTGGTGATTTTTAGTAAATCTGCAACTCTTTTAACTCTCTGGTCTATTTCTGATTCTGCAGCAGCTTTAACCTTCAAGGGGAAGGCTATGTTTTCATAGGCCGTCATGTGTGGGTAAAGGGCGTAGCTTTGAAAAACCATGGCTACATCGCGTTCTTTTGGCGGTAAATCGTTGACNAGGGTGTCTCCAACATAAATTTCGCCCTCGTCTTGTGTTTCAAGTCCGGCTATACAACGAAGCACTGTGGTTTTTCCACAACCAGAAGGACCGAGTAGCACCATAAATTCCTTGTCTTTAACCTCTAGATTCAAATTATTTACTGCTACAACGTTTCCGAAACGTTTTGTCAAGTTTTTAAGCAGAATTCTTGTCATCTTTTCACCTCTTTCTACATGGGAGGGTATTCACCGCTTAACCCCTCCCATCGCCAGTCCCGCCTGCAAATATCTTTGAGCAAATAGGTACATAACTATCACCGGAATAGCGTAAAGAAGGGATGTGGCGGCGAATACATTCCAATTGGTTGCTGGGCTTGCGAGGAGCTGGTTAAGCTCAAGTGGGAGGGTGTAGTTTTCATCGCTGAGAAGGATTGTTTGAGCAATTATAAATTCGCTCCAGCTTCCCATAAANGTGAAGACGGCAACTGTAGCTATGCCCGGTTTAGCTATTGGTAACAAAACCTTAAACATGATGTCTAAATATGATGCGCCATCCACTAAGGCAGCTTCGTCAAAATCCTTTGGAATGGTATCAAAATAAGTTTTTAGAAGCCATGTGTTAAATGGCACCCCGCCTGAAGCGTAAATTAATGCAAGTATTACGAGGGAATTAAGGAGATTGAAGTAGTTAAGGATTGCATAAAGGGCTATAAGCCCAGCGAGTCCCATGCCCCCGGCAAACTGATTAAAAGCAAAATAACCGTAGAGAAGAGAGTTTCTTCCAACGAATTTGAACCGTGAAAAGGCGTAGGCAGAAGGTATGACAAGTATTAATGTTATAGCAAGAGATAGCAGTGAAACGATTANGCTATTAACAAGTCTTGGAACAAAACGAGACATGGGACCAAACAAAACATCATTGTAGACTTTAAGGGTTATTTCACGAGGTATAAACTCGAAGGGTTGAAAAACACTTGTTTTAGGGCTAAAGGAAGAAATTATAATAACGTATATGGGAAAAACAAGCATTACCACTATGACTATCGCAATAAAAGTTGTGAACACCATCAAAAGTTTTTTATTAATCCTTATCTTCATTTCACTCCACCGTTATTTTACCCAACTTTAACCCAGCATATGAAAAAGCCAAAATTATTAGTGAAACCAAGACGAAAAAGGCGGCTGCAAGTCCCATGGAGCCATATACCCCAGGATTTTGAAATGCTTGTTTGTAGCCCCAAACCATTACCAATTCATTTTGATTTGCGGGTCCCCCAGAATTAAGCAGGTATGGAACCATGAAAGCTTGGAAGGATGCTCCCGATGTTAGAACTATCCCGAACAATAAAGGTCTCCATATTAGCGGAATAGTTATGTATCTAAGTCTCTGCCATGCTGATGCTCCGTCAACTCTAGCTGAATCGTGGAGTTCGAGTGGTACACTTTGAAGGGCTGCTAGGATGACAGTCATCATAAATGGATATGCGAGCCATACTTCAACAATGTTGTAAGCTNCGAAGGCGTTAGTAGCATCATTAAGCCAGTTAACCCTTGGAAGCCCTATCGCTTGTAATATTCCATTTATTGCGCCGAAATCATAGTAGAAAAGTCCTCTCCAAGTTAAGATTGATAACACTGCAGGTAAGGTCCATGGAAGAATGAGCAGCGACCTTAGAACACTACGACCTTTTATTGTTTGCAAGTTAAAGAGTACTGCCAGTGCTAAGCCGAATAAGACTTTTAATGGAACGCTTGTTGCTACAAATAGGAAAGTTCTTCCGAGTACNTAATAGAATCTTGTATCTCCGCTGAATAATAATTTTTCAAAGTTTCTTAAGCCTATGAATTGATATTTTCCAGTTATATTGCCAAAATATGCATCTGTGAAGCCCAAATAAATGGAGAATATGATGGGATANAAATTGAGAACAAAGAAAACAAGCAGTCCGGGAATTATGAATAGGTATGCCTTATTGGTCTTCCAGNTGCTTCGCGCTTNGATCTTTCTTTCAGGTTGTTTGTTTTCCAATTTATTAACCCTGATGTTCAGCTAAAGCACTAAGCGCCTTCCCTTGCGCTTCACTTAACACAACCTCAGGAGTTCTATCTCCAAAGTTTGGGTACAACAAGAACAGCTCATTTATGGCATCTGTTATAGGGGTCCAAACTAAAGCCATTTCGCTGCTCTTTGGCATAGGTATACCCATCTCGACTTGTTTAGCGAAAGTTGATACTATTTCATCTGCTTGAATTTCAGGCAATTCAAGAACTTCTTTAAGAACTGGGATGAAACCAAACTGTAAAGCACGTTGCTTTATGAATGNCNCGTTTGTCGCAAACCATTTCATAAAGGTGAACGCCTTTTGTTTATCATACACGGAACTTGACATCCAAATAACCTTAATCCCTGTGTAAGGCTTAGGCCATGCGTCTATCTCATCTATCTTTGGTAAAGTTGTAATTCCAAAGTTCATATTTAATTCCTTGAGGTAGCCTATCCCCCAAGGTCCGTCTACGAGAAATGGCGTTTGGTTTCCAGTGAAAAGTGCAACTTGTGCATCCCGACCCGTATCTGCTGACATGTAAGGCTGAAACTTTTCCAAGAAATAACTTATTCCGTTGATGGTTCCCGTGGTGTTCAACCCAGGAGTTTTAGTTGTATCATTAAAGTAGTATCCTCCAAAACCGTGGGGCCATGCAGAAACATAATAGGGATCAACTGGATAAGCTATTCCATACTTGCCCTGATTCCAAAAACTTATTATCATGTCCTCAAGCTGACTCATGTTTTGAGGAGGTTCAGAAACCATATCCTTGTTATATAACAAGGCCACAGTTTCTGCAGCATATGGCAAGGCATAAACTGAGCCATTATAAGTGCAAGCGTCCCAAGCAGCATCCAAGAATTTAGATCTTAACTCCTCTGTAACAAATTCGTCTATAGGCGTTACGTATCCGGGTTCAGCTATGGTTCCAATCCAATCATGAGCCCACATAAAAAGATCTGGACCCTTACCTGTTGGCAGAGCCGCTAGAAGTGCGGTTTTCAAGTCTGCTCTGTTGAGAATCTCAACAGTGATATTTGGGTAAATTTGTCTAAAAGACGAGTTAACGAAGGATTTTATGAACTGCTCTTCTTCGGGGAGCACTTGAATCCAAACTATAACATCCGCTCTGGCACTTTTGGGCCATAGAAAATAAGTTGCAATCCCAGCTACAACTATTATGGCAATTATAANAGTGATTTTCAATTTTCGAGTTAGCGCCAACCTTTTTCACCNTCAATCCTTAACTATCTCGTAGTAAGTTTTTATGTTTTTCTTCTTATCCGTTGTGTACGTTGAGAGAAACAATTTTAAGATAACTAATGATATAACTTGTAAGCAGAGGGAAAAACATGAAAAAAATAGTCTTCATAATACTTTCAACAATATTGGCGCTTAATGCGTTGAACTGTTTTTCTCCGGTCTCTGCTGCTGAACAACCGTTAAACCTTGTTATAATCTGGCACTTCCACCAACCATTCTATTTCGATCCGTCACAAGGAGTTTACATGCTGCCATGGGTTCGGATACATTCCGTATCCAACTATTACAAAATGGCTCAAATAGTGTCAAATTATTCTCAAATCAAAGTGACATTCACATTCACTGGTTCTTTGTTGATGCAGTTAAACGATTATGTGGTAAATAATGCAACCGACATTCACGAGGAGATATCGCAAAAAATTGCAAAGAATGAAAGCTTGACGGTTGATGAGAAATTTTTCATGCTTAAAATTCCAGGAGGCTTCTTTGACATAAACTGGAACAACATCGTTATGGAGTACGCACGGTACAAAAATCTGAAAATTAAAAGGGATAGTCGCTTCAATCTTTTTAAAGATTTGCCACTAAACGAAATGAAACAGCGGATAGTTGAACAATTCAGCGATCAAGAATTTATAGATTTAGCAACACTCTTTAACCTGTTATGGATAGATCCAGAAATCCGAAACGCTGATTCAATGCTTTTCAACATGACGACACGCGCGAATACTGCAAATCCGCTTTTTACGAGGGATGAACTTGCATATGTTTTAGAAAAGCACAAGGAAATAATGGCTATGGTGATACCTGCACACAAAGCATTGCAAGATGCAAATCAAACAGAAGTAATACCGTCGCCATATACGCATCCAATTATGCCTTTACTAGCTGATTTTGGTTGGCAAGACGACTTAGATGCGCAAATAGAGAAGGGCATAGAACTTTATGAAACATACTTTAATAAGACTCCAGCGGGGATGTGGGCTCCCGAAATGGCTGTAAATGAGGAAGCTGTAAGAATTATGGCTGAAAATGGGATTTTGTGGACTGCGACAGATCAGAACGTTTTAGAGTTGGCTGGCGTAAACATAAGCGACCCAAGAGAATTATATGCTGGCTACAAGGTTGATGTAACTCCCAACATAAATATTCTATTTAGGGACACTGATCTTTCGGACTCTATAGGTTTTAGATATGCCAGCAAAACCACAAGCGAAGCCATTGATGATTTCGTGAACAGAATACTGACCATCGGACAGTACAACACTGATGGCAAAATGGTGCTCACCATAGCCCTTGACGGCGAAAATCCGTGGGAGGGCTACATTAATAATGGAGACGATTTTCTACATGCTCTATACGCAAACTTAACTCAGCTTCAAAACGAGGGCAAAATAAGAACCATAACACCTCATGAATATTTTGCAACATGCACCATAGATAAGGTTGTGCCTACAACCATGCAGGAAGTTCTCAACCTAACAACACTGGACATATCCAACATAACCAGATACGAACAACTGCCATTCACAACTCAGAGCCAAAAATTACCAGAGAGCTCGTGGTCAGGAAAAGACATGCGATTAAGAATCTGGATAGGGGACAAGCAAGAAAACGTAGCCCACATGTGGGTAAAGGCTGCCAGAGAAAACCTAACAGCATATATAAATGCTAATCCTGGATGGAACTCAACAGAAGCCATGGATGCTTTATATCGTGCCGAAGCCTCTGATTGGTGTTTCTGGTACGGTCATGACATGGGAAGCCCAGAAACCTTTGACCCGATTTTCAAAATTTATTTGAAAAGAATCTACGAACTTATTGGACAATCACCTCCCGATTATTTAGATGCAAAATTCTATCCGGATGGAGAGCCAAAGGCGATAATAGAAGCGAAACCTTCGCTGGCGACGCCTACAATTGATGGAATAATGGAAGCTTTGGAATGGAAGGGAAACTTCACACTTTCAGTAAACGGAACTTGGATGAACAAAGTGATGATAAGCATGGATTATGAAAATCTATATCTGGCAATTATACCACAAGCTAATGTAAATCTAACAGAACAATTCGGAAAAGAACTTTTCATAGGGGTATACTCTTCAAGCCCAAGAATAAGCTATAGTCCATACAAGCTTGAGTATAACGTTTGGGCAAGATATCAGACCCTCCGAAATGAAACGCTTGGATTTGCCATATACACAGAAGTTAGCGTATGGTTTAACGAAACAACCCAAACCAACCAAAAGTTAAAGCTGTCAATAGCAGATGGAAAAGGCAATTTTACAACAATAGGCGAACTCGGTACGGTTGCAATAAACGAAACTCTTGAAATGGCGATTCCCTTTGCAAACTTGACGCTCCAAGGCAAAGACCCCACCTATTTGGCTGTAGTTGTCGCAGAAAACCAAACTATAGTCGACATATCTTCAAAATACGATACACCAATATATCTCCAGGTGGCAAGCGCCCCAGTATGGGGCGAAATCATATTTCAATATCCAGACCCAGAGGGCGACGATTACGGTCCTGGAACTTACACCTATCCAACAAGTTCTGAGTTTGTTGACGGGTGCTTCGACCTGCTCAACTTCACTGTAAGCAAACTGAATACAAATGATATGTTTAAATTTCAATTCAAAGTTTTAGGTGGCAACCCATGGAATGGCCCCTACGGTTTCTCACTACAATACATACATGTATACATCGACACAGATGGTGTTAGTGGNTCCGGAAGGACAGACACCTTTGGAGCAAGAGTTAACGTATCAGCTGCTGATGCATGGGAAGTAGCCCTACGCATAGGGCCAGGCTGGTCAGGAAGCAACATAGTGACATTTGCCAACGGCACCGAATTAACCGAAGTCATGACAATTGAGCCGGAAGGAGAAGACACTATTGTGGCAAAAGTTCCTATGGACATTATTGGAGAGGTTAATGAAACCTGGAAATACGTTGTATTAGTGCTTAGTTGGGATGGATACGCCACAAACAAAATACGAGAAATAGGCGTGACAGCCCAAGCCTATCTTGGAGGGGGAGCTGAAGCGGATGCTGTCATTGCCAGCGTCCAACCATACGTTTATGATCTCCTCACACCACAAGGCAAAAACCAAACGGACATCCTAAAGTCTTATTCCATTGCTGAAACGAAATATGCCACAGTTTATGCTGTTGGAATTGAAGCCGCACCGCCACCTTCGCAACCTCCTACTATACCTACAGAGCTGATAATTGCAGTAGTTGTGGTGGTTTTGGTTATAGCCATCCTATCTGTCACAGTGTGGCTCAAGAAGAGAAAGAAAAAGTAACATACACAATAAACACATTCCCTTTTTTTAAGTGAGTGATATGATAAGGGATTTAGGACAAGCATTTGATCCGCAATTTAAATCAAGAAAGCATCTAGTAGAGCTTACATTAAATGGCTATTCGCAAGCGAAAAATGTTTACGTTGTAGATGATTTTTGCTGCTGGTTTCCAGGTGCTCAACCAATGCAAAATGAGAAAGGAAAGTGGAAGTTCACCATTCCTCTTTATGAGGGAGAGTATCGTTACGCATTCATTATTGATGGTTATAGGTGGCTCATTGACCCAGATAATCCCAAAAAAGCAGAGAATCCCTACGGCATGAATTGCTCGTTCTTTGAAGTAGATAAGGAAATGTTGGAAACACCTACAGCCAAAATGGATGGCAAAATATTTTTGAGAGCTCTATACCATGACCAAACGCCTAGATATTTAGACGCAAATAAGGAACATGCACATTTTAAGTTCAGAGTGAAAAAGAACGATATTACTGACGTAACGTTGATTGTGATGGAACAGAAAAAATCCGAAAGAAAGATGAAAATGACGAAAGCATGGGAGGACAAATATTTTGAATATTTCGAATGTTTAGTGCAGATAACACAATATCCTCTAAGATATTTTTTCGAGGTGAAAGATGGAAATGCTACTGCTTACTTTTCTAGTGCAAGCGCTTCTTACAACAAAAAAGATGTACAAGAATTTGTTTTAACCGAGGAACACAAGAACATCTTTCAAGTTCCAGAATGGGTTAAAGATGCAGTATTTTACCAAATATTTCCAGACAGATTTTTTAATGGCGACAAAAGGAACGACCCGCCTAAAGTTGCTAAGTGGGGCGACAAACCTAAGCGAAATAATTTTTTCGGAGGCGACTTACAAGGGATAATTCAAAAGCTCGACTACATTGAAAGCTTAGGTGTTAACGCAATTTATCTAACACCTATTTTCAGCTCAATTTCAAACCACAAATACGATATTTACGACTACTTTAACATAGACCCGCATTTCGGCAACAATGAAACACTAAAGAAACTAGTGGATGAAGCTCACGAAAGGGGCATTAAAGTTATTCTCGACGCTGTCTTCCATCACACTTCAGACAGATTTTGGGCTTTCGAAGACGTATTGAAAAATCAAGAAAAATCTAAATACGCCAACTGGTATTTCATAAGAAAGTTTCCAGTCAAAAGAAGGAAAATGCTTAAAATATTGTTTAGGTTGCCGCTACCTAAAAAATTTTGGCATATGCCAAGATTTCGAATTTTACCTGATTATGAAACCTTTGCTGGTGTGCTCTACATGCCAAAATTGAATTTATTAAATCCTGAAACATCCGGGTACTTCATGAAAGTTGCAGAATTCTGGGTTCGCAAGTATAACATTGATGGTTGGAGATTTGATGTAGCCTTCGGAATTCCTTTCAAATTTTGGAAAGAGCTCAGAACCAGGCTTAAACTGATAAAGCCAGACTTGTATTTGCTTGGCGAATTTGGAAACGGCAACCCAGATCCATCAGCTTGGGTTGGACCTGAGACATTCGATGCAGTCATGAATTATCCTTTAAGAAGTATAATTCTCGACTTTGTGGTTTTTGAAAGCATAAGTGTTGAAGAGTTTCATCAGAGGCTAATGGAGCTATTGGGAAAATTACCCCATAAGGCAGTTTATTCCATGTACAACCTTCTTGGAAGTCATGATACGCCTAGGCTCTTAACGATCTGTAATGGCGATGTAAGAAAGGTAAAGTTAGCGATATTTTTGCAGATGACATTGCCAGGTGCTCCAACCATTTATTATGGCGACGAAGTAGGTCTTCAAGGAGGAAACGACCCGGATTGCAGAAGAACAATGCCTTGGAATTCGAAAGAATGGAACGCCAATATGCTTAGTTATTACAGAAAGCTTATTGAAATTAGAGAAAACCATAAAGCACTTACCATAGGCAATTTTAGGCCGATGCTGTTAGATAAACAAAAAAAGGTTTACGTCTTTCAAAGATGCCATGGTGAAGAGGTTGCTATTGCTTGCGTGAATAATAGTCATGGCAAGGAAGCCGTTTCAATTCAGACAAAAGAACCTCTTATAGACGTATTTGTTGCAAAAGTGTATAAGCCACAACATGAAAATGTTGTTCTTGAAGTGGAACCTAAAAATGGAGTGTTATTATTTAAAGGAGCAGTTGAATAAGGGTCAAATGGGGACTCTATTTAAATGGGAAAGGGTAAAAATTATATATGGAAAGGGAGAAAACATTAGCGCTGTGGAGATATTAAAATGAAAAACGTGAAACTTAAGTTACTGTTTACGGTGGTCGTGCTTTTCTCGATTTTAACGCTTCCAACCATGGCGTTACCGAATACTGGAAGCGCAGAGTTCTCTGATGCAACAGGTGATGTCTTTACTGATTACTGCAACGATGACGGATACTTTCCGATGAGGGACATTACTGGTTTAAACGTTACGTGGGACTCGACAACACTTACCATAAAGTTATCCGTGGCAACGTTAACGAACACAACAGCTGCATGGAACAATACAGGGTTCGCAATAACTATCGGAAATGGGACAGATGGCAATGAATGGTGGCCACAATGGTCATGTACGCATTTTAACCAAACAACAGCCGCTACCGCAAATTGGACATATGCAATACTTGTCCAAAACGTGACCGCCGAAGATGGACTTGCATACTCTTATTTATGCAATGTGACATGGCAGTTTACTCCATTCACTGACTTAGGAATTACCGTAGAAATACCAGACACGCCTGCAAACACCATTGTTGTCAGTGTACCATGGAACGCAATAGGAGGTTTTAACGCCTACGGCGACGAATTTTATGTAAGTGCGGGGTCGTTCTTCTGCTATGCATATGGACCAGCAGCGACTGGAAACATCCCAACGAAATACCTTGATCACATAGGTGCCGAAAGTGATAGGATAATTATCCCACAACCTAGCTGGGGCTACGATCCTGATGGATTTGACAAGTACGAGGTAATTATAGGTAATTATAGTGTCGTACCGGAATTTCCAATAATATGGCTCGTCTGCATAGTGTTAATTGCTATTGCCGTCTTAATGTTAGTCAAAAATAAAATCTATAAGCAGTAACTTCCCTTCTCTTTTTAATCCTTTTAGCCTACTCATTCCAAAGAATGTCAAAGGAGGATTCGCAATTAACATACTGATGACTACGATGGAATATGACATCATTAAGGTTGGAGGATTATCAGCGGCGCTAACTTCTTTAGCTAATGCCATGAAAAAATACGCGGAAGTTAACATAATCCTCCCACGAAGCAGTTTCAAGGTTCCATGGAGAAAAGTCAAAGAAAAGCAGTATCCAGACGTGAGAATGGAAATTTTCGACCATAACGGCGTGAAAGTTTACACGCTATCCAACGTCATTCTAAATGAAACAGAAATATATCCCGAACCAGCAAACGAAAAAGCGATTAGGAAAATTGACGAGTTTTGCAAATGCCTACATGAGGTTGTAAGCGAAATAAATTTTGACATAGTTCATATGCATGACTTCTTCGCCTATAAAGCCATGGACAAATTTAAAGAGATGCNTAAACCAGTACTTCTAACAATCCATAGATTACATAGAGAATACCCTAACTGGTTCGCTGGAGAAAAATTGGCCTTAGAAAAAGCTGATTACATAACAGTTG
>JGI24721J26819_10003430_pt1 | contig 16951 bp, 13 predicted proteins | sample YelNatPaOPGAMG01_FD_26819 | JGI IMG/M metagenome (IMG submission 26819) | reverse complement strand
GTTGTTGCCTGAAATGGTCAGATCACACGTTGAATTCATGTTTTCAAAGAATTGGTCAAAACTGTTTTTGAATTGTTGGATGGTGTCGTCACACAAACAATAATTAATTTTCAAACCATCAACTTCGCCGTGAATGAATCCGATTTCACGCAGCTCTTTGAGGTGTTGCGAAACGGTGGTGCGACTCAATGGGAGTTGATCGGAAATGTCACCTGAAATGCAACTTTTTGTTTCGGCCAGATACTTTAGAATGGCTAATCGTGCCGGATGAGAAATGGCTTTGGCAAAATTGGCAAGGTTTTGCAATTCTTCATCAAATACTTCTGCTTTGATCATCTGATTTATGTTTTATGTCGCAAACATACGACATAAATAAGAAGATGCTGTGTTTCTTTGTTTATTGTTCGGAAACTTTAAGATTTATTTAATTTAAAAAGCCGGATGATTTTGATGTTAAATTCTGAAAATGAAAGGTATAACAATTTGATTCATTTCTTTTTTGGCATGAGATCTTCTTTACACACCACAACAGTCATGTGGTAGCAACTCTGATGCAATTCTTTTTTAATCAGAAATCGACATTGAGCCCGCATGGCTTCGAGTGTTTGAGTGAAAATAGCTCTTACTTTTGGAGAAAAATCAGGTTGATCGCCATTGAAAAATTGTTTATAGGTGATGTCGAAGGTGGTTCCGTAACAATGGGCTGATTCATTGGTAGCGTTGTGATTGCGGCGTTTGAGCTGGTTTTGACTTTCATCGGTTCGAAGCATGGAGGTAATCATGAAACGATAAGGTTTCATTCCACGTTCTTTGAGGCGTTTCTGAAATTCAACACCAATGTCTTTCAATAAGTTGACTGCAGCAGGAACAAGATAGGGGTGCGAATGGTGCAACACATCCACTTTGAAATAACGACAATCTTGGACAAAGATCAACACATTGTTGGTGGTGAGTGAGTCAAGATTAGCCTGAAAAGCGCTGTCAGTTTCGTAAACGTGTTTTAATCCTCCTAATTGAGCATGTTCCAATTGAATTTCGTTCAAGTCATTCAGTTTATTTGTTGAATCAATGGGAGCCAATGCATCATGACAAAAATCACATTTACAAGTGTGTACACGAAACATGACCGGCTCAAACAATGGTTTGAGGAAATGAACGAAACCCACGATGAGCACCAGCGATACCGTAAAAATAAGGAAAAGATGAAGATGTTTTTGTTTTTGAGTCATGTGGTTGTTTTGTTCATTCATTCTGTGCAAAAGTAATATACTTTTTTGGCTTCAACCTGGTATAGCTGCCAATTTAGCATGGTTTAATGAATGGCACACAGTTTGATAAACAAGTAACAAATTGTCTGTCAATGAAGCAAAACAAGGGTCATCATGCCAATAAAAGCATTTTAATGTTAAATTGCCATAATACCATAGCAGACAGCAAATCATCATGTATTTTTGTACTAAATAAAAGAAAGGAACTGAAAATGGAAAATCGTTTTTCAGATAAATTAAAAGAAGTATTGAGCTATAGCAAAGAAGAAGCGGAGCGTTTAGGGAACAATTTTATTGGTCCTGAACATCTTATGCTTGGACTTTTGCGTGAAGGAGACGGAAAAGCCATTGAACTGCTTCAAACGTTACACGCTGATTTAACGTCGTTAAAACAACATATTGAAGATGAGATTCGTTCCGATAATCAGGTTATTACTCAAGATTTGAGCATTCCTCGTGAAACAGAACGGATTTTGAAAGTTCTCTATCTGGAAGCTCGTTCGTTGCATATCGAAGTGGCTGATACGGAACATTTATTATTAGCCATTTTGAAAGAAAAAGATAATTTGCCGGCACGTTTGCTGAATCAGGATAATGTTAACTATGATTTAGTGCGGCTTTATTTGGAAGAAAAAAATGACATCAGCATGGGAGCTGATTTTCAAAATGAAGAGGATGATGATGAGTCTTTAAAATCTTCTTTTTCAAAAGGAACCGGTAAAGCAACTGCGGTGAAACCCACGGCAGATACTCCTGTGTTGAATAATTTTGGTACTGATTTAACCAAAGCTGCCGAAGATGGATCGTTGGACAATGTGATTGGTCGCCAACGAGAAATTGAACGTGTGGCTCAGATTTTAAGTCGCCGGAAAAAGAATAATCCGGTTTTGATTGGCGATCCGGGTGTGGGCAAATCGGCCATTGTGGAAGGGTTGGCACTGCGCATTGTGCAACGGAAAGTTCCTCGCAGTTTGTACGACAAACGAATTGTTGCGCTTGACATGGCTTCGGTAGTGGCCGGAACAAAGTATCGGGGACAGTTTGAGGAACGTTTAATTGCTATTTTAAACGAGTTGAAAAAGAATCCTCAGGTTATTTTGTTTATTGATGAAATTAATACGATCGTTGGTGCGGGTGGCGCTGCCGGATCGTTGGATGCTGCGAATATATTGAAACCTGCATTGTCACGCGGTGAAATTCAATGTATCGGAGCAACGACCTTGGACGAATATCGTCAAAGCATCGAAAAAGATGGTGCCTTGGAACGTCGTTTCCAAAAAATTGTTGTGGAGCCGACCACTGTGGATGAAACGTTGGAGATTTTGAAGAATATCAAAAATCGCTACGAAGATCATCATCGTGTTATTTACACACCTGAAGCCATCGAAGCGTGTGTGAAACTTTCGGAACGTTACATTACCGATCGCGCATTTCCCGACAAAGCGATAGACGCCATGGATGAATCGGGTGCCCGTGTTCACATTGCCAACATTGTAGTTCCAAAAGAAATTGAGGATCTGGAAAAAGAGTTGTTGGAAGTGAAACAAAACAAACAAAAAGCCGTTGAATCTCAAAATTATGAAAGAGCTGCCGAGTTTCGCGATGCTGAAAAGAAATGTTATGCGCGTTTGGAAGAAGCCAAACAACGATGGGAGGAAGAATCCAAAGAGCAGCGTGAAGTGGTTGATGCTGACAAAGTAGCAGAGACTGTTGCCATGATGACAGGGATTCCGGTTCATCGAATTGCACAAGTTGAGAATGAACGGCTCATTGAAATGCAGACACTTATTTCAAAACGTGTTATTGGTCAGGATGAAGCTGTTGAAAAAGTGGTTAAAGCCATTCAGCGGAACCGAGTCGGTTTGAAAAATCCGAACAAACCCATTGGTACTTTTATTTTCTTAGGGCCGACGGGTGTGGGTAAAACTCATTTAGCCAAGTCGTTAGCTGAGTTTATGTTTGGAACTCAGGAAGCTGTTATTCGCGTTGATATGAGTGAATACATGGATAAATATACCGTTTCTCGTTTAATAGGAGCTCCTCCGGGATATGTTGGTTATGAAGAAGGGGGTCAACTGACCGAAAAAGTGCGACGCAAACCTTATTCTATCGTGTTGCTCGATGAAATTGAAAAGGCTCATCCCGACATTTTCAACATTCTGCTGCAAGTGTTTGACGAAGGTCATTTGACAGATGGGCTTGGACGAAAAATTGATTTCAAGAATACCGTCATCATTATGACCTCCAATGCCGGCACGCGTCAATTGAAAGAATTCGGCAAAGGCATCGGATTTGTTCTTGAAAATAATGAAATGTCAGATCCCGAACGTTCACGGAGCGTCATTCAGAAAGCTTTAACGCGGACTTTTTCGCCTGAATTTCTAAATCGGGTGGACGATGTGATTATGTTCAACCAACTCAACAAAGAGTCGATCATGAAAATCATTGATTTGGAATTGGATGGATTGTATCAACGTGTTGAAGCGCTGGGGTATCATTTGCAAATAACCGACGAAGCCAAAGCGTTTGTGGCTGATAAGGGGTACGATGTCCAATTTGGTGCTCGTCCGTTGAAGCGGGCTATTCAAAAATACGTGGAAGATGAGATGGTCGATTTGATTATGCGAACACATCTTTTACCCGGCGCTGTGGTTCGGATGACGTTGAATCAGGAAGAACAAAAATTGGTGCCGGTTGTTGAAAATTCAACAGCTCTCACCCAGGATAAATAAAATCAAACAATTGATAAGTGAACCGCTTTGATCATCGAAGTCAAAGCGGTTTTTTGTTTTAACGTGATGTTGATTGCCCATCTGTTTTGTCACTTTTACGCTTTTGAAACAATCAGGTTCAAACAGGAAGAATGTTTGCTTTTAAATCGTAAGTAAAAAAGGGCGAAATTTATTTTTTACCACATGAATTATTTCAAAACTAACATTATCTTTGTAGTTGAATGCTATTTTTCAGCAAGATGCTGAATGAAATAAAAAAAGATTGTTTTCTTTCAAATTATTACTAAGACCTATGCCTTTCTTTGTTTTAGCTATTAATCCGGGATCTACTTCTACGAAGGTAGCGTTGTTTGAAGACGAAAAATTGATTTTTTCACGAAACGTAGATCACAGTGAAGAAGAGTTGCGCCCTTTTAAGAAAATAATAGATCAATTTTATTTTCGAAAATCAGTGGTGCTCCGAATTTTAGCAGAAGAGAAAGTGGATGTCGGCATGCTGGATGCCATTGTAGGTCGAGGTGGTATGGTAAAACCTATTGAATCAGGTGTTTATGAAATGAATCAAGCGTTGCACAACGATTTGGTGAAGGGCATTCAGGGTGAACATGCCAGTAGTCTCGGTGGTTTATTGGCTGAGGCATTGGTTGAGTCGTATGCTCATCCGCGTGCTTTCATTGCTGATCCTGTGGTCGTGGACGAATTGCAGCCTGAAGCACGAATTTCGGGGCATCCTCTTTTTCCTCGGAAATCATTGTTTCATGCACTAAATCAGCGGGCTATCGGGAGATTACATGCTAAAAATATTGGTAAAAACTATGGTGAACTTGATTTAATTGTGGCTCATTTAGGTGGTGGCGTGACTGTGGGAGTTCATCGACACGGCCGTGTGGTGGATGTGAATAACGGCATTGACGGAGACGGACCTTTTTCGGCCAATCGTTCAGGAGCTTTGCCGGCAGCCGACATTGCTCGTCTTTGCTTTAGCGGCGATTATTCGTTGCAGGAAGTCATTAAAATGATCAGTACACACGGCGGTTTGCTGGCCCATCTGGGAACGAGTGATTTGCGTGAAGTGGAACATCGCATTCAGGCAGGTGATCAATACGCTTCGTTGGTATTTGATGCCTTAGTTTATACGACTGCCAAAGAAATTGGCGCCATGTCCACGGTATTGTTGGGCAAAGTGGATGCGATTTTGATCACGGGCGGAATGGCAAAAAGTGATTTGTTAATTGAAAAACTTAGACCGCGTGTTGCTTATTTAGCTCCTTTTTATGTGTATCCGGGCGAAGATGAAATGTGGGCATTGGCTATGAATGCTCTCGAAGTGCTTCGTGGAGCGCCCTGCAAAGTTTATCAATGATTTAAATTTCCTGTGTCCAAATTTTCCATGCTTCTATTGCTTGTTTTTCAAGCATTTCAAACCCGTTTTTGATCATCGCTCCGTTGGCTTGTCCTTTAGCTAAAAATTGGGTGAGTGGTGGATTGTAAACCAAATCAAAAAGCAGATGATTTCTGCCGATCCATTGGTAAGGAATAGCAGGCGCTTCGTCATGGTGAGGAAAAGTTCCTGTGGGTGAAGCATTGACAATGATAAGATGTTCCTGCATGATGGGCTTGGTTAATTGGTCATACGTGAAATCACCTTTTTCTTTACTTCTCGAAACCAAATGAGACGTAATGCCCAATTGATTCAATCCATAAAAAACGGCTTTTGAGGCGCCTCCTGTTCCAAGAATTAATGCTTTTCGTTGGTTTGATTGCAGCAGCGGACGAATGGATTCCATGAACCCGACGGCGTCGGAATTGTCGCCTATCAATTCGATCTGTTCTTTTTCCCTTTCAATGCGAATGACATTCACCGCTCCAATGGTCTGTGCACGTGGAGTCATCCTTGTTAAAAATTGGATAACCTTTTCTTTATATGGAATGGTGACGTTGAGCCCTGCTAATTCTGGATCTTTGATGATGCTTTGGATCATTTCAATGTGATCAATTTCATACGTTTCGTAGCATGCATCAATGTTTTCCTGCTGAAATTTTTGGGTAAAATATTGTTTGGAAAAAGAATGTCCTAATGGATACCCGATTATGCCATATTTTTTCATGCCCCTATTGTTTAATGAATTATAATTCAACTTTTTCTTTTCCTTGTCGTATGACAATTGGCTGATCCCCTGTGCAATCAATCACAGTGGAAGGAACGATGCCTCCGATGCCGCCATCAATGACTGCATCTACCTGATTTCCGAATTTTTCATCAATCAGTTCAGGATCTGTAAAATATTCTTCTTCAATAATGTCTTCCGTGCTGCGCAGAGAAGCTGAAAGAATCGGATTNCCCAATGCTTCAATCAAAGAACGAGCAATCGGATTGTCAGGAATTCGAATCCCCACGGTGGTTCGTTCGCGAAAGAGTTTCGGCAGTCGATTGCTGCGATTAAGGATGAAAGTAAAAGGACCGGGCAATAGCCGTTTCATCAGTTTGAATGTATTGTTATCGATTTTTGCAAATTCACTTAATTGACTTAAGTCGGAACAAATAAACGAAAGGTTGGCTTTGGCAGGGTCGATGCCTCGATATTTGTAAATGCGTTCAATGGCACGCGCTTGAAAAATGTCACATCCCAAAGCATAGACGGTGTCGGTAGGATAGATGATGACACCACCATCGCGCAAAATGGAAGCAGCTGCTTCTATGGATTTGGGTTGCGGATTTTTAGGATGAATGGTAATGATCATAATGGTAATGAATTAAGTGTTTTTATGGTAGAATGGACTGGTATAAGGTTTCAAATTGATTAGCTAAAAAATCCCACGTGAATTTTTTTCGTTCTTCCCGAATGGCTTCAGTAAAACGTTGCTTGGCATTTGTGCCGTAGAATTTTTTGATGGCTTCGGCCAAAGAGGTTGCTGAAGGTTCTGTCACATATCCTACTTTTTCGTGTGGCACGATTTCGGCTAATCCACCTACATTGGTTACAATCATTGGAACTTCAAACTGATAGGCAATCTGCGTGACTCCGCTTTGCGTTGCATGTTTATAAGGTTGCACCACTACGTCGGCTAAAGAGAAGTAGAACTTCACCTCCTCGTCTTTGATGAAAAAATCATGGATGATTATATCCTCTTCGAGGTGCGCGGTGGTAATTTGCTGTAGGTATTGATCTTTGTGATTGTAATATTCTCCGGCAATGATTAGTTTCTTGTCTGTTGTTAATCCGTTGTTTTTTAGTATATTCCAAGCATCAATAAGTAAGTCGAGCCCTTTGTAGTCGCGAACGATGCCAAAAAAGAGCACATAATGCACTTCAGGTGAAAGATGCAGAAATTGACATGCTTCCGTTTTGGAAACATTGGTTCCGTAATTGGCATAGAGTGGATGAGGTGCAAAACGGACAGGTAAGTGTTTTTGAAAGATAGCTAATTCTTGTTGTACCTGATGCGACATAACGATGGCTGCATCAATGGAAGCGAGAAAATAACGGGTTAGCCACGCATCAAAAAAATGGTGTTCATGTGGAATAATGTTATCCAGTAATGGGATGATCTTAGTGTGCTTGTTTTGATGGGTCAGGTAACATATGGTTCCTAAACACGGCGCCATGAAAGGTGTCCAATATCGAACAATTAACAAATCGGGCTTTTCTTTTTTGAGGCGTAGCCCTGTTTTGATCCAATTGAATGGATTCATGGAATGAACTGAACGTTGAATTTCAATATCCGTGGGTTTGGGAGAGTCGGAATATTGTGTTTTACCGGGGAACAGAAAAGATGGGTATTGCACTGTAAATGTTTCTATGTGCGCCTTTTTTCCTTGTTTGGAGAAAGTACGAATCAACATTTCGTTAAAAGAAGCTAAACCACCACGATATGGGAATGCGGTGCCAACCAAAATGACAGTGTGTAAATCACTATGCTGTTTCTTTGGATATTCCGAATCCTGATTCAATCGTTCTACATCCTTGTTCATGATGTGTTATCTTTTTTATTCCGCAACAACATATTTCATTAAAGTCGCAACAGCTTCTTCCAAATCGGTTCCAAAAGTCATGATGCCTTCTTCGTGTCCACCCATCACAATGATCTTTTGACTCATAAAATGCTGATCGTGAAGAATTTTGCTAATTTCCTCCGCCATTTGCGGTGTGCCGTACGATGCCGAAACGGAAGTAGTCGGCAATTGATGAAGCCATCGATCCCATGTTGGTTTGTGATGGACGTGTACAACGGCATTGACAGCCGCAATGGATTGATAAATCACGGCATGTGACATGGATTCTGATGATGCCTGTATNGGCCCTTCGCATGTGAGCGTATTGTTTGGCAAATCAACATTCACTACTAATGAAATATGTTGTCTTTCAATGTGAGATAAATGTCCTGTGGCTGAACCTGTGATGAAGAATTGATTCGCTTTGTGACGGATGCTCACATTGCCGAATCCTATTCCGTCGGGATACATGCCAATTAAACCGTGTTGGTAAAGGAAATCACGCCATTGCAACAGTTCGTTTAACTGCGTGAGTGTAAATGGCTCAGTATGATTCCATTGACAATGATATTTAATATATCCTTCTTCCATTTAGTGTCTTTTTTCGGGAAACAATGCTAAAATACTTTCTTTGTCAGCTTTGCAAATGCCACGTTCGGTGATCAACCCTGTTACTAATCGGGCAGGGGTTACATCAAAGCCGTAATTCATAGCGGGACTGTCCGATGGCGTTAGCAATACTTTTTTGATTTCTCCTTCGCACAGTCCTTCGATGTATTTGACTTCGTCTTCACTTCGTTCCTCAATCGGAATTTGTTTGATTCCGTCTTCAATGCTCCAATCAAACGTAGATGAAGGCAGCGCCACATAAAACGGCACTTGGTTATCAAAGGCTGCCAGTGCTTTTAGGTACGTTCCGATTTTATTGGCTACATCGCCGGTGTAGGTGGTACGATCAGATCCGACAATGACTAAATCAACCATTCCGTGTTGCATTAAATGTCCTCCTGTATTGTCAGCTATCACATGATGTGGCACTTTCTGTTGTCCCAGTTCCCATGCAGTCAGGCTGGCTCCTTGATTGCGGGGACGTGTTTCATCAACCCACACGTGAAGATCAATTCCGCGTGCTTGTGCTTCGTAAATAGGCGCAATAGCCGATCCCCAATCGACAAATGCCAACCAACCGGCATTGCAATGGGTCAGAATATTGACCGTTTTCCCTTGTTTCCGATTGCTGATCTCTTCGATCAATGAAACTCCATGTTTTCCAATCTGATGGCAGGCGTCAGCATCAGCTTGGGCAATCTCATTGGCGGTTTGGAATGCAACGGCTATTTTGTTTTCAATGCCTNTTACGCTCTCAATGGCAGCAAGTTGTTTGTCAACCGCCCATGCTAAATTTACGGCTGTTGGTCGTGTCGCTTTGAGCCGATTNGCCGCCTGATGAATGTCTTGATCAAAGTGTTTGTTTTGAGCTAATTGCATAGTGGCTAAGTACATTCCATAGCCGGCAGCAGCTCCAATGAGCCCTGCTCCACGAATGTGCATGTCACGAATGGCTACGATCATGTCATCAATGGTTTGATAATGTTCAATAACCAATTGATGTGGTAAATAGCGTTGATCAATGGCTTTGATCAACCGAGGATCCTTCTCATCGACCCAAATGGTTCGATAATGTTTTCCGTTGATATTCATATAAATAGATAATAATTTACGAACAATGTTTTTTTTCAATGGCTCCGCAGGAGAGCTATCTGCTTAAATGTATAAACGATTTTTTTTCGAGGTCTTGACTTGTTTGTTGATGCAATCTCTCTTTTGGTTTACAAATGTAGTTAAAAAGTTAGAATGAATGATCTATGTTTTATACCTTGTTCGTTTAGTTTGGGATAATCAAAAAGAACAGATGAAACCTGATCTGTGAAAAAATCATCATCGGTTTCACCTGTTTTTATTGTTGCCTATTGCAAGATATAGGCATCTGCAAATTCGTAAAAATGAATAACAATCAAATCACCGTTGTTACATGTTGTTGATGTGTTATTCAATCCGCAAATCCTGAATCACCATCATGGGATCTGTCGTAGGTGCATCAATGACAATACGCACAGCTTTTACAGGATGCGTTGGCGCAAAAGAAGCTGTTCCGTTTTGATAAGCTGCGGCATATTCAAAATGAACGCCGTCATACGAAACGTCCAAATGACCATGTTCAATCGGGAAGATTGTCAACATAGGCATACCGGTCACCGAGGTGATGGTTTTGCACACCAACGGAGATGCAAAGACAAAGATCAGGTTATCACCGGCTTTGGCCTTCACACTGCACGAAACGGTGGTGTTGAAATCATAATCCGTCAACGCCAAGGCGTTGTGATTCGTCAGCGGCATATTGACAATGACTCCGGTTGCAGGCGTCAGATAAGGCAATCGTTGCATTTGAACCAATCCGGTCGTTGCTTCCGTACCTGTCAGCTCAGCGCGCAGCGAATACGATTTAGCGGCATCATAAGCTGGTGCGATCAGACGATAATGCCAAATGCCATCAGTAACTTGCTGCAAGAGCGCCGATGCAACTATATCTTCATTTTCCAACAAATCGACACGTCCCACGGTAAAAGCATTCGATAACGAATCCGGCGTAAAAGTGATATCCCAGGTTCCTGCCTGATTGAAGACCGGAGTCAGATTCCATGTTTTGAAACTGCCTTTTGCCTGATTTTGTATTGTCCAGCTTCCCACAGGAACGCGCAGAGGCGAAATGGCAATGCTTGCTAATGATGGAGTATAAAAGGTTCTGAATCGCAACGAATCTGGCGATTGGGTCGGAATAGAATCCTGATAAACGGGAGATTGCTCTGTCGGTAAAGTGCCATTGGTGGTGTATCGTACTTGCGCACCTTCAAAAGGAAGTGAAACGGAAACATATCCGGAACGATACCATGCTTTGGGAGGAGGCACACGGAAAGCAATATTCATGTAGTTCATCCGCTGAAAGTGCGTGCGTGTCAATCGGGTATAAAAATCATCCCAATTTCGTTCCGATTGTGGTGTCCATGCCACTTCGGCCAATGCGGCAATGCGCGGATAGGATTGGTATTCCATGAAGCGATAGGGTGTGTTGAGCAACTCCGACCAAAGAGCGCCTTCTACTCCCAAAATAGAATGAAGATCTGTGGGAGAGTCCAATCCTATTTGTTTCAAATGGAAAGAATAGACTTTTTTCAGCGGAACAATGCCTGCCCAATCGTGTCCCCGATCGTTCACCGATTGTGCCATGTCAAAATAAAAATAGTTACCCGGCATTAAAATGGTGGGATAATGATCTCTTACCGCTTCAAGTGCCTGATTGCCCGTATGCCAAATATAGACATGTGTCGTAGTATCGAGTTTCCCTCCGTCCATGATTTCGTCCCATCCGGCCATGCGTTTGCCAAGTCCATGCAGGAGAGTTTGAACGCGTTGGATAAAGTAGTGTTGCAATTCGACAGGACTGTTCATGTTTTCTTTTTTCATGAAGGCCTGACAGCGGGAACAATGATCCCAAAAGTAAGGATTCACTTCATCGCCGCCGATATGAATGTATTTGGAAGGGAATAATCCGGCGATCTCTTTCAGAATCACTGACAACATCTTGTAATTTTGCTCATTGCCTACGCACCATACATTCGGATCATGCCAATCCCAGTTGTCGGCAGAAAGCGATGCTTTGCGCAACGCTGAGCTATCTAATTTGCACAAAATCTGAGGATAGGCAACAGCTGCGGCACGACTGTGGCCGGGAATATCAATCTCCGGAATGATTTCCACATTGCGCAAGGCAGCAAAACGCACGATTTCTTTGATCTCTTTTTGTGTATAAAAACCGCCATAGCGTTTGTCCCCTGAACCATAAGCCGGAGGCAATGCTTCCTTCAGTCCACGCCAAGCTCCGACAGATGTCAATCGTGGATAATGCTTGATTTCAATTCGCCAACCCTGATCATCCGACAAATGCCAGTGAAAACGGTTGATCTTGTGCATGGAAAGCCAATCGATGTATTTTTCGACATCCGAAACGCCAAAAAACGTACGGGATACATCGAGCATCATGCCGCGATACCGAAAGCGGGGATAATCTTCAATGTTCACACAAGGCATTTGCCAGGTTACTCCCTGAACCAATGTATCTGCATAAACCTGTGGCGGCAACAGTTGCAAAAGGGTTTGAATTCCGTTGAACAATCCCCCACGATCTTTCCCGACAATGGTTGCCCCTTGATGATTGACTGTCAAGGTATATCCTTCTTCGGGCAGTGTCAGCAAAGGATTTACCTCCAGCACCACAGCATTGGATGCACGGAGATTGCTTGACGGATGCAAGGAAAATCCAGTAGATTGATGCAATTTTTGACTCAGATAGACCGCTAAATCCCGATAGGCATGGTTTGAAGCAATTACAGTGGATGGCGTAAGATGAAATTGCCCTTGTTCCAATTGCACCTGAACCGGTTTTGGAATTAAATCGAGGTGCGGTTGAGCGGTCAAAGCGCTTCCCAATAAACTAAAAAAAAGGAAATGGTACCATTTTTTCATGTTTGTGTTTTTTTATTTGAAGGTTGAATGATCAAAGTCAATTTTTTTCATTGATGATCAATAAGTATCAGACTTGAGTCGGAATCTTTTCAAGGCAATTTTCCTCTTCAAAAACAGTTTTTTCATGTGGACTGCATTGAAGAGGAAAATGGAAAGTGCAATAAGTTACAAACCGAGTTTTTCTTTGATTGGTTGAGGAATCGCATTTTTGTTGATGGCAATATCAATGGTCTTGTAGCGAACGTATGCTTCAGAAACATACCAAATCCCTTTGTATTTGTTTTCAGTGCCCCATGAGTTTTTGACCATGTAATATTTTGTTCCGTTTTGATCTTTGGCAATGCCGAATATTTGCATTCCATGATCATCCGTTGTTTCGTAATTGTCGAAGGCTTCCTGACGCATTTCTTGTGTAATTTTCTTTTCAGGTACCGGTTTGGTGATGGTGTAAATCAGAGCCTCGCGTTCTTTTGGAGTCATTCCGATCCATTTTGCTTCATCTGTTCCTGCAGGACGAATGTTTGGATTGACATCGGGCACAACGCCAATGCCTTGTCTTGTAAATCCCTTTTCACTGACATCAGCTGCCCAACCGACAGTGTATCCGTGATTTATGGCATAATCAATAGTTGCCATCATGCTGTCCAATGGAACGTTGTAGGAAGATGCCCAACGCCAGTTATCTTCGATTTCAATGTCAAAGGGTTTGTAAAAAGGATGGTGAGTAAATGAAGTAATCGATACGTAATCATTCATGTTTAAGCCTAATGAGGCTGCAAAGGTTTTTGGAGTGTATTGAACACCTTGATAAGTAAACGTATCAGGAATTGCGCCGAGATATGCTTTTAAAATGCCTTTAAATCCTTTCAGCCAAGCGGTTGATAAGTGTTTGTTCGGATCAGCAATGATGGCGTTGACATACGCTAAGGTGGTAGCATCCAATTCGCCATGATTATTAATGGTGTCTCCATAATTTAATCCTTCCATGATGGAAGCCGGAACAATGCCATATTTTTTTATAATGTCGAACACATCCCAAAACTCACCGCCGGGACCAAAATTGAGTTTCCCGTGCATGCGCACATATTTGACGGCTTTTTCTTGATATTCATGGCTTACAACAAACATTTCTGAAAGATCATAAGCCGGTTTGCCAATACGCAGTAATTCTGACTCTAAAAAGGCTAACCCTGAATAATCCCAACAGGTGCCCGAATTGGCCTGATTTTTGATCGATGTAATCGGATTTGCTTTGACAGTAGTAAATACAAACCCTTCTTCAGTCGGTGCTTTTTTGGTTTCTTTTGCATTCATTGTGGCAAAAAAGAATGCCATGGCAATGAAAAGTGTCGTTTTTTTCATGTGTGTCTCTAATTTTTAAGTAAAAAGTTTGATTTGGAAATGGATTGAACTCAAAAACATGAATGCTCGTTCTTTCAGTTTGTAACCTTGTTTTGAACCAATGATTTTGAATGGACAAAGATAGAATTTCCTTCCAAATAATGGGTGATAATTTTCAATTTTAACTAATTGTTCTTGTTTTGTTTGGGTTAAATTCTTCTTTCGTGCTTTTTTTGTGTTTTATTAGGAAAATTTCCATGCTTTTTGTCAGATCATTTTGTGGTACAACTTAGAACGATTGCTTCATATTGTGTTCTTTGCTTTTATTATGAGTGTCAATAATTAAATTAAGCCTTTTGTTTTGTGTCAGAATGAAAGGAGATCAAAAAAATTGGATGATGTGTAGGCAATGTATAATTATTACCTTAACTTTGCAGACAAGGAGTAATTAAGGAAAATATTCCGTAAATATATTTCAATGAAAAGATTACACTAAAACAGGATAGTAAAACAGTGCTTTGACAAGTGAAAAATAGTGTTTTAGTTTCCATTGTCAGTTATTTTTACAGGGAAGGTCCTTTAGTGCAATTTCTTTTGTTGTTATACATTGACTTGAAAAGCTATCGATTGGAAGATGATCGTTTAATTCCTTGTAACATAAAAAACTTATCAAATGAAACCTTCACACATTGAACACATTGGCATAGCCGTTAAAGATCTTGATGCGGCTATCGCTTATTACGAAAAATTATTAGGCAGCAAATGTTATGCTGTTGAAGAAGTAATTGATCAAAAAGTTAAAACGGCTTTTTTTAAGGTCGGGCAAACGAAAATTGAATTGTTAGCATCCACTGACCCTGAAGGACCTGTGGGTAAATTTATTGAAAAAAAAGGAGAAGGCATTCATCATATTGCTTTTGCCGTTGAAGGACTTCAAGATGCTCTCAATGTGCTTGCTGATGAAGGAATTCAGCTGATTGATCAAAAACCCAGAAAAGGAGCTGAAGGATTGAACATCGCCTTTTTACATCCAAAATCGACCATGGGCGTTTTGACCGAATTGTGTGAACAACCCAAGTAAATAGTTTTATGATATTAATATAACTGATTTTTGCGTTATCTAATTCACTGAATCTCATTTCTAATCAAAAAATTTATTTTTTATGAGCAATCAACAGAATAAAGTACAAGAACTCATAGATTTACGTGCCAAAGCTCGTTTGGGTGGAGGGCAAAAACGAATTGATGCACAGCACAAAAAGGGTAAATATACGGCTCGTGAACGTATTGCCATGTTGTTGGATGAAGGTAGTTTTGAAGAATTTGATATGTTTCTTCAACATCGTTGTACCAATTTCGGAATGGAAAAAGAAAGTTATCTTGGAGATGGTGTTGTGACAGGTTGTGGTACCATTGAAGGCCGTTTGGTGTACGTTTTTGCTCAGGATTTTACCGTTTTCGGTGGTTCATTGTCTGAAACAATGGCTTTGAAGATCTGTAAAGTAATGGATCAAGCCATGAAAATGGGTGCACCGGTTATTGGAATCAATGATTCGGGCGGAGCTCGAATTCAAGAAGGCGTCAATGCGTTAGCCGGTTACGGCGAAATTTTTCAACGGAACATCTTAGCTTCCGGGGTTATTCCTCAAATTTCGGCTATTTTTGGTCCGTCTGCCGGGGGCGCTGTTTATTCTCCTGCTTTGACTGATTTTACCATTATGGCCAAAGGATCCAGTTATATGTTTTTAACTGGCCCAAAAGTGGTTAAAACGGTAACGGGTGAGGATGTGACTCAGGAGCAATTAGGCGGAGCAAGTGTTCATGCTTCAAAATCAGGCGTTGCTCATTTTGCTGTGGATGCCGAAGAAGATGGTATTGCATTGATTCGTCATTTATTGAGTTTTATTCCCCAAAATAATTTGGAGGAACCACCGTTCCGTCCATGTGAAGATCCCATCGATCGGATGGATGATGCGCTGAACGACGTCATTCCCGATAATCCAAACAAACCGTACGATATGTATGAGGTTATTGGCAGCATTATTGACAATGGGGAATTTCTGGAAGTGCATCGTGATTATGCGCAAAATATTATTGTCGGATTTGCTCGTTTCAATGGGATGTCGGTAGGGATTGTTGCTAATCAGCCAAAAGTGTTGGCAGGCGTACTCGACTCGAATGCGTCCAGAAAAGCAGCTCGTTTTGTGCGTTTTTGCGATGCATTCAATATTCCATTGGTAACTTTAGTGGATGTTCCAGGATTTTTGCCGGGTACGGGTCAGGAATACAACGGCGTCATTGTGCATGGAGCTAAATTACTTTATGCTTACGGCGAAGCTACCGTACCAAAAGTCACAGTGACCTTGCGAAAAGCTTATGGAGGTGCTTATATTGTTATGAGTTCTAAACATTTACGAAGCGATATCAATTATGCTTGGCCAACAGCCGAAATTGCCGTGATGGGCGCTTCCGGTGCTATTGAAGTATTATACGCCAAAGAAGCCGCCAATGCTGAAGATCCTGCAGCGTTTGTTGCACAAAAGGAACAAGAATACAGAGATGCATTTTCAAATCCTTATAGTGCAGCTCGTTATGGTTACATCGATGATGTGATTGAACCTCGAAATACTCGTTTCCGTGTGATTCGCGCTTTGCAGCAATTAGCTACTAAACGCCAATCGAATCCTATGAAAAAACATGGCAATTTACCATTGTAATATTTACTTATTTCGTTGAAAATAAATAATTTAACTTTGTTTGATCGGTTGGAGTTATTCAGAAGGGGATGATCATGTTTTATGGATTTTTGTTCTGATACGAGCCATCAAGGAATGTATGTTTAACGAAAAGATTGATTTTTAGACTCATAGGATCTTACTATAAAAAAATAAATTAAACGTATGAAAACGAATGCAATTGACCCTGCGGTGGTGGTAGCTATTGGAATGGCCCTGCACGAAATGGCTGAAGAAATACATGATGTGGAAAGTAATGTGCTTACGATTCAGCATGTTAACTTTGGCTATTCACCTTGG
>JGI24721J26819_10003428_pt1 | contig 16955 bp, 17 predicted proteins | sample YelNatPaOPGAMG01_FD_26819 | JGI IMG/M metagenome (IMG submission 26819) | reverse complement strand
TTGAGTATTTCATTGATTTTAATGCTCATTTATCTGGTCCTCCTGGCAAGATAATCATCGAGCTTGAATGCCCGGTAGTAGCGGGCGGTCTGCGTTCCGAAAAGGCTCAGCTTGAAACCGTCTCGGTAGGATGTGGTGTAGGTGCCGGGGAAAAAGACGATGACCGGACGATCGGAGAGTGCGGCCTGGAGCGTGCTCAGAATTTCATGAATTCTGAGGTAGGGGTAGACTTCGCCTGCCTGATAGAGAAAGACGAGGCGGGCTTCCTTGTCTCTNGCCTGGTGAGCGATTGCAGGGACGATAACGTATTCTACCGAAAGCATTTTGATCATTTCTTCGAGCAATACTGCTTTGTCGACCGTTTTTTCGGCTTCGAAGAGGGCTTCGAGTTCGTTTCCTGCCTGAAAGTGTTCGATTACGAAATCATAGAGCCCAAACACCGCAACAGGGATCCCCGAGCTTTCGAGGCGTCTTACGAGCGCCTGGATGCCGCGGTATTCGGCTGTCTGGTTTCTGATGTCATATGTCTCAATAAAATAGGGGACCTCATTGCCAAGTCCTTCTTTTTGGAGGAACTTGGGGTCGGAGAGTATCTGAAACAGCGTTTCTAGACGGTTCTGGTCCATGTCTGCGCTCCTTCATTCTGGAGAAGATGCGTCAGTGCGGCGTAATCCCCTGCCTGGCGATAGTGCTCCGCCAAATCATGGGGGACCATGGGGGCAGAGATGTTTTTCGTCCGTGTATCCATAAAGCCCGCCTCGGCGAGCATGTGGAAAGTGACCGACTGGACTTTTCTGCGGCTGGATTCGGTGATGGCGCGGAGTTCGGGATGCGTCTCTGCGCTTGTTTCGAAGAATGAGTAAAAATCGGCGAGGGTCAGGATAGTGTCGCCGAGGGCAAGTTTGGGCTGTACGACGTGTTCCATGAAATCGCCCAGGAAATGGTAATGCCTGCAGCAAAGGGCAAAGATCGCGAGGCGGGCACCTTCCTGCTCGCTGGCGATCCATACAAGCTCGAAATCATGGGCTGATTCGAAGCGCCGCCTGATTTCATGGAAATATCTCAGTCTGCTCGATGCCCGGGTAGCATGGAGAAGCGCGCCCGACACGACTTGGGCTCGAATGGCTTCCCAATCGGGCTTCTGCTGGCTCAAAATGCTTGCGGCGATTTCGGCAGTCTGCTGGTACAGCAGCCCGCCCGCGGTAAAGGATAGTGTATAGTGTTTTTCCATAGGATTTCCGGCTGATAGATTGTACGTTGCCTCGGCGCCGCTGTCAAATCGCGGCAATGCTCACTCCTCATCCCATCCTTCCTGCTGTACGAAAGAGGCAAAGCGCTCTCGAAGGGCTTTGCGGAGGCTGTGGCCGGTAATGCCGAGCATGCGGGCGGCGGCTTCGCGGTTGCCGTTCGCGGTGCGGAGGGCACGCGACACGTAACCCCATTCGATCTGCAAAAGGCGCGCAGGCAGATTGATGCCTCCTTCGGGGAGATTGCCCATCGTGTCTTCGAAAGATGCATTTCCGCGGCCCGAAAGCCGTATGTCGTCGGGCAGGTGCTCGGGCTGAATTTCNTCCTGCATGCAGATTGCCGCCGCACTGCGGATGGCGTTGAGTAATTCGCGCACATTGCCTGGCCATGGATAAGCACGAAGCATGGCTCTTGCTGGATCGGCAAGATGCTTTTGTTCGCCATATTCCACGTTCCAGTCGGAAAGGGTTTTGGCGATCAGGGCTTCGATGTCTTCGGGCCGTTTGCGCAATGGAGGTATGGTGATCGAAATGACGTTGAGGCGTTGGTAGAGGTCCCGGCGGAATGTCCCTTCTTCTATGAGGCGCTTCAGGTCCTTGTTGGTGGCCGCGATGACCCGCACATCGACCGAGACAGGCTTGTCGGATCCCACGGGAAGGAAGACCTTTTCTTCGAGCGCTTTGAGGAGCTTTGCCTGTACGGGGAGGGAGAGGTCGCCAATCTCGTCCAGGAATATCGTACCCCGGTGCGCGGTGCGGAGGGCACCGGTCTTTGCCCTGTCGGCTCCGGTAAAGGCGCCCCGTTCGTGGCCGAATATAGTGCTTTCGGCAAGGCCTTCGGGAATTGCCGAACAGTTGAGTTCAATAAAGGGGCTAGCCCTGCGCTGGCTCCGTTCGTGGATCATGCGTGCGAGTACGGTCTTGCCGGTGCCGGTTTCGCCGAGGATCAATACGGGTTCGAGGTAGCGCGCGGCTCGTTCGGCAAGGAGAACGGCTTCGCGCATGCCGGGGCTTTGGGAAATGATGGATGCATATTCGGCACGTTCTTGCGGCGAGGGATGCGGGTAGTTGGGTTCGATTTCGCCTGCGGCGCCCTGGTACAGAGTCTGAGGCTCATGAAGCACAGCAGAAATGCTCTGTTGTACCGGTTGTACAGGCAATGAGGGAGTCGCCTCGGTAATGTCGCGCACTCGATAGATGCCCTGGGCATGGTAGGGAGGAATTCCCTGAAGGATGCGGGCTTTGTAGCGTCCTGTTTTGCCGGCCAGAAGGAGGCAGGCCTTCATCTGAGGGGTTCCTGAATCGAGCAGGAAGTACCATTCATTGAGGTGCGAGGGCATCAACTCATTTATGCCATCAAGGGTTTTGATGAGTTTCTGCCAGATTTCTTCGTAGGAAATGACATCTGCAATAGGAAAGTCGATGGGATTGACCTTCCCTTCGATGNGCTCGTCGTGCAGTTCGCGCTCGAGGTCATGCGCCCGCTCGAGGAATGCAGGGCTCGAGCATAACAGGAATATCTCATTGAAAGGCTTGGTCTTGAGAAGTGAAAGGATAGGACCCGGTGTTTCATCATCTGCAGGGTAGGGGTCTTTCATCCCAATGAAAGTTATCAATATGGTTCTGGACATAACATACATGATAATCCAGATGCAGGAATCGTGCCAGCAATGCTGCAAACCCAAAAGTTTTCGCATAGGCATGATTTTGACCCCATATTGTGTAATACAGCTGCCCTGTCGCTCTGTCGGAACGAGCGCAATGCAGGATTTCAAATTTGCCTGAAGGAATAGAATCGACACCAGCATTTGCTATTGAGAGAAAAGGCATAACTTTTGTTACAGATAAACGTAACTAACGTGTTGCATCCAAAAATTGGGCAAGGCTTGTACGATACGTAACACTGGGAAGGGCTGCGCACCANCAATTTTTTATTCTTATCTATTCCATTGTTTTGAAAAGAAATGCTTACTATTGTGTAATGCTATGCAAAATTCAGAATGAACTTGGCATAATTTATGCTGTATCTCAGTGGGGTCTCGCTAAGTTCCGATGATGGGCTTAAAAGAAAATGATTTAAAAACAATATATCCAAAAAAGATAGAAAAAAGTGCAGCCATCATCGTGCAAAGAGACACATCTCATTTCGCATGAGGAGCCTTGTGCTCCAAAAGGGAGGATTCATGAAAAAGATTGTAGCGATCTTGCTGTTCGCTATCATTGCTGGGACAGCTTTTGCACAGAACAGTGCGTCGGGGTCGATTGCGGGCATGATAAAAGATGGCCTATTCAAAAACGAAGCTCGAATTAAGGATGCCTCATTCAACCTCGATGCAACNGAAAAGCTCATGCTCTATGGAGAATTTAAGAAAGATCCATGGGTGCCGTTTATAATAAATTTCCTTATCGGGGCAGGCATTGGCTCCTTTGTAGAAGGCGATACGACCGGCGGTGTCATCGGCCTTACGGGCGACGTCATCGGTCTTGGCAGTATTCTCATGGGGGTATCTACGTATGCAAGTGCGCTGTCTAGCAATCCCTATACGACAAGTGGACTCGGAATGGTAACATTCGGGTATATCGCCTTGATTGGCACACGCGTTTTCGAAATTATAAGGCCTTTTACATTCTCTTCCCGCTACAACTCGACGCTAAAAGGTGCGCTGAATTACTACGATGGGCTCAGCTTAGCTCCAATATTTGAATCAGGGGTGGCAGGAATAACACTAAGCTACAAAATCAGGCTCAATTGAGGAATTTCAGTCGGCAACGGGTAAATTTTTGAAAANGCCATGCGAGGAAGGGTTAGCTGCAGCCGGCTCTTCCTCGCATGGTCTGCTCTTGTTCTGATTTGCTAACTAAGAAAGTTTCAAAAAACAGCGTTTGCATGTTCAGCGAACATGGAGATGGGAATGGTTGTGAACCTTTTCTACCAATCTGATCATACAGATTGCCGCGGAATGTTTTCCTGGCGGCACAAAGAACATCATAGAACTTTCTTGCTGATTCGATAGTACTTGTTGTATAGTGCATCTGTGCGGAAAGGATTTCGATGAACCCCATAATCGGCGTCAATTTGCCAAACAGCAGCTATGATCCAGCTGTGACGCGTCGGTACCTCGATATTTTTAAAAATAATGGTTTCGATGCAGTCGAGATTTGTCTTGATACCTGGCCATTGATTATCGATGGCGAAATATGTGAACCATGGGTCAAATATCTCGAAAGTCTTGTTCGGGAATTCCCGTTCAGGTATTCGGCACACATAGGGCGAGGTCTCGATCTCAGAGACCTTCGAAGAAGGGAAAAGCACCAGGAAGTACTGAAAGCCTCGATCGACATCTGCGCGCGCCTTGGATTATCGCCTCTCGTTTTGCACTATGAGGTGAAAAGCCGCGACCAGGAAGCTGAGCGATATTTTGTCGAAGCGCACCGCGAAGCAGCAAAGTACGCTGAGCAAAAAGACGTGCTCATTGTGGTGGAAAACATCGAGGTTGAACTCGTCGAACCGGTCATCGAACTCGTCGCCGAAATAAATCACCCGCACCTGCGCATGGCCTTCGACACAGGGCACGCCTTCCTCGCCGCGCACTACTTCAAGTTTGATTTCATGGATGCCTTCAAGAAAACGCTGCCATATCTGGCTCATCTGCACCTAAGCGACAATACGGGGATTTTTGAAGAACTCAGGATTTCCGACAGACCGAAATATGACTCTCTCCCCATGGGATACCGCTTTGAATACGGCCGGGGCGATATTCACCTTCCGCCATACTTCGGCAAGATCCCCTATGATGCAATTTTCTCGTCTCTGGGCGACTATGAGGGCATGTTCATCTGCGAATACTATGTGGAGCGTTTCTTGCCCTTTGGTGAACTTGTGCAGCGCCGTGTACGGGAAGGCGTGTCGAAGGGTCGCGGCGAGATAGGCCGCGGCATCCAGGTTTGAAATTCCACGCAAAAGTGTTGCCTCCGCAGCGAAAAAAGCACCCGACAAGTTTTCCCTGCGGGTGCTTTTTCGCGATGATCGCGCCTTACGTGCCTGTATATCGGCCCAGCTCTACTGCTAGACCTCGCCTTACTTCATCAGCACATTCTTCACGAATTCCTTGATCATGTAATCTTTGTAAGGAGCCGGGAACCATGGAATCGCATTGTTTTTGCGATCCTCTTCAGACAGAAGCGTTCCTTCTATGGGCAAATCGGTTCTGGCAGGGTACGCACCAACCATCTGGAATTTCTTGAGTTGCTGTTCTTTGGACTGGATGAAGTTGATCCAGACAAGGGCAGCAGCCTTATTCTTTGCATTCTTCAGGACTCCGAGGGTGTCGCCGCCGCCAGCTAGCCCCATCTTTGGAATGTACATTTTAGCTCGTTTGAATAGATTGCCTTTGGAGATCATATCTTTCACGTTGTCGTCCCACGCGACGGTCATGGAAATTTCGCCGCCGTTCATGCGGATAATTGAATCGTTGTTGGACACGGTAATGGTCATCTTATCCTTGTTGTCATTGAACCATTTCCATACAATATCCCAATTTGCCACTTTTGCAGGAACAAGCTCCTTGTCGCCTTTGTATTTCTCAAGACCTCCCGTAAGCGCTCCGATTGCGGTATGAACAAAAGACTGCCCAGAACCACCCTTAGATGGATCACAGAAGCCAAATTCTTTTGGATGCGCATTGATCCATGCAACGAGTTCGTCCCAGGTCTGCGGCGGATTCTTCACTCTGTCTGGATCATAGAGAATGCCTGTCTGATTTCTGTGGAATGGGGCGAGATACCCTTTTATGAGGACACCTTCCTGCACTTCCCATGCAGTTGCCGGCATTTTGTTTGCATCAGGCAGAATATTTCTGATCGGGCCATAGAACAGATTGAGATCGGTTGTAGTTTTCACCCATTGCCCGCCCACAATCATGACATCGATGGTCCCAACCTGCATGTCTTTTTCAGCGATTGCTTTGTTGAAGTTAGCAGTTTGGTCGCCGATAATGACATTTGCCTTGATGCCATACTGCTTTTCGAAATCCGCTGCAGCTTCCTTGAAATAATCGGGGAAGTACCAGGCATAGAATGTGACCGACCCTTCTGCTTTGGCAGCTGCAACGATCTGATCCCAGCTCGCAGTCTGCAGGTCGATTGCAGGTCCTGCCGCGAATGCGACACCCGCCAGAGCAAACATGGCGAGCATCATTGCCAGAAGCTTTTTCATAACACACCTCCTTGAAATATTTATATTTATGGCTCCTAGAGTTTTCCTAAAGAAGCCGATAAATAATCCGATTTGAGAATATTCTCCACAGCGAACAGCATAACAATATTCGGAATCATCATAATGAGCGCGACAACGCTCGCGTTGGTACGAATAAAATTGTAGCCAAGAAATGAATAGAGAATGGTTGGAATGGTCTCAAAGGTCGGTGTTCCTATGATGAAGGTAAGATTGAACTCCTCAATACTCGTTGTGAAAGCGAACACCATACCTGCAAGCAGACCAGGACGGACCATCGGCAAGAAAATATCCTTAATTTTTGTAAAAGTATTTGCACCAAGATTTTCCGCAGCATCGATAATATCTTGAGGTATTGCCTCAAAGCTGGTCGTCAGAACGCGGATCATATATGGCAGCCCCATAAGCGTATGTGCCAGCACAAGCCCGATAAACGACTGCGCGAGCCCGAACGCCGTAAACACTCGACTCAGAAACAGAGCAACCACCATCCCCGGCATGATGATGGGCAAAAGCACAATTGTCTGGAAAAATTTCTTCCCTGGAATCTGCTTGCGTCCAAGCACATATGCTGTCGGCAACGACAAGATAAATGAGAGAAGCACCGCGAATGGCGCAATCGTATAGCTTGTTTTGAGCGCGCGTATGATATTCGTATACTTGAATACATATACCCACTGACCCCATGAAAGCTTTTCTGGCAGAATGTTCGGATATGACCATGGGTGATTCGGATCGACCAGAGACCACAGCACTGTCATGAAAATAGGAAGGCCGACCCACACAATCTGCATAACAATAAAAAACGTCGTGAGCAGTATGGCAAAGCTTCGCTTTCGGCGTGCCTGCGAAATATACCAGGGGGTTTTCTGCTTCTTTGCTATTGCCAGTTCTGCCATTTTACTTGCTCCCCGTCACAAATTCCGCTAAGCGCGAATACAGCCATGTAATGAACAGCGTTGTCAGGATAATAATCACGCCGAGCACCGCAGCCTTGTCCCATTCCTGAAAAAGAGTCGCAGTATTCCTCATGCGAAGTGCAATCGAAGGAGGATACGTGGGCCCTGCCACGCTCGTAATCGCAAAGTCACCGAATGCCTTGATGAACATGAGGATCATCGACACAAGAATGCCGGGCATCGCCAAAGGAACATAGATTCGGAACAGAACCGCGAATGTGCCAGCTCCAAGATTTCGTGCTGCATCCACAGTATCATCCCGAATTGATGCAAGTGAGCTGGACAGAATAAGCAGCACAAACGGGATATTCTTCCATACCTGAATAGCCACCACTCCCCAGCCAAATTTGTCGTTCAGCATGCGCAGCGGTTTTTTTATGATATGGAGAGCGATCAAAGCCTCATTCACTATTCCATGNTAAGAAATCAAATTGATAATCAGGAAGGCCGCAACGAGAGCCGGAATGAACAGCGGAATCTTTATGAGCGACGCAAGAAACCGCTTTCCTGCTCCGCCTTTTCGCAGGAAGAGCGCGACAGGGAAAGCAAACAGAAGCGTACCAATCGAACTTAAAAGCCCCATTTTCAAGGAAAAAAGAATCGAATCAAGAGATTCCTTGTCATGGAAAATCGCTTTCCAGTTTTCCATTGTAAATTGTGATTTTCCCGTAATGCTGAAAAGCCCAAAACTCTGCGTAATCGTGATAAAAATCGAAGAACCGATGAACAGTACGATAAATCCGACTCCGGGTAACAAGAGCAGGTAATGCAAAACTGATATTTCTTTTCGTTCCATCGCTGTTCACTCCAGAAACTGGAAAGCTGTTTCGTCGATGCTGAACTGAGCAGTATCGCCGGATTTGAACGTGGCGGTGCTCTCCGCATGTGCTCTCAACCTTGTGCCTTTGACATCCAGGAAAAGATCGATGGTATCACCCATGAAAATTGCGTGCAAAATCGTGCCTTCGATTTTATTTGGGCTGCCTTCGCGATACCTCGTAACATTTTCAGGNCGGAAGCTGAATTTCACAGTGTCACCGACCCTGGCATGCATGTCGCCTGCAAATGCCCAGAGCCTTCCAAAGGGAAGCTCGATCTGCACTCGATTCTCTTCGCGTGCCACAATTATGCCACTCAGTATGTTTGCAAGCCCTATAAAGCCAGCCACAAAACTTGTCGCCGGATGGAGATAAATAGACTGTGGATCGCCGACCTGTTCGATATGCCCCTGGTTCATGACGACAATGCGGTCAGAAATCGCAAGGGCCTCATCCTGGTCATGCGTTACGTATATGGAGGTAATTCCCAGCCTTTTTTGCATTTCCTTTATCTCGACACGAACTTGCACCCGGAGTTTGGCATCGAGGTTCGACAAAGGCTCATCGAAGAGCAAAATGTCTGGCTGGGTGACAATCGCGCGCGCGAGCGCGACACGTTGCTGCTGGCCGCCGGAAAGCTGGCTTGGCATTCTCTTTTCCATGCCTGTAAGGCTCATCATCTCGAGCGCATCTGCAACACGCTTTTTCTGCTCGGCTTGAGGGATTTTGCGCATTTTGAGGCCGAATGCGATATTGTCCCAGACATTCATATGCGGAAACAGCGCATAGGATTGAAAACACATGGCGGTATTCCGTTTGGCTGGCGGAATGTTGTTCATGAGTTTGTCATTGAACCAGATTTCTCCTTCGTCAGGCTGATAGAATCCTGCAATGGTACGTAGTGTCGTCGTCTTACCGCAGCCCGATGGTCCCAAAAGCGTAACAAATTCGCCTTCCTCAACATCGAGGCTTATATTATTGACGGCTGCGACATTGTCGAATTTTTTTGTAAGATTTTTCAGTATCAGTCTCGACATATGCTCCCCTTGAATTTGAATATTGCAAAATTAAGATAGTGCCCCATGGCCAAAGACTTCTCTCCATAGCGCCCAGACCGCTTTCAACGACGCATCGGTATCGCCTGAAGGGCTAAATTCGAATCCAACATAACCAGTGTAACCTTGTTTTTGCAGCTCGATGAGCACATCATTCCATGGGCCGACCCCTGTGCCAGGCTCATGCCTTCCTGGGTAATCAGCTATATGAATGTGGCCAATGTAGTGCGCACATTGACGCACTGTTTTAATAGGGTCTTCTCCCATAAGCGCGAGGTGATAGAAATCACAGAGAATGCGCAGTCGACTGTTGCCGACTTCATCGATAATTGCGATCGCGTCTTCCATGCTTGCAAGATAGTAACCCTGATGATCGAGGACAGTATTGAGCGGCTCGAGCACGATAGTCATGCCATCGGGCACTCTTTGCATGATTGCCTTCAAACCAGCAACCACATTTTTGTGCTTTTCTGAATCCGGGATATGAGGGCAGGGATGGAGCACTTTGCCGCCTTCTCCGAGCTCATTGGAAAGCACCATCAGCGTGCGGGTATCAAGCACACCCGCGGCACCAATGCTTTCTTGCAATTCCCGAAGCACGGTGTGATGAGTTTGCGCGTCGATAAGGTCTCCGGTCCGCTGGCCGCTGAAATTGACAATCTGAAGATTATAATCTTGCTTGAGCCGCCTTATCGCTTCGAGATTTTTATCGCGCCAACTCCAGAACTCGATATTGTCAAAGCCCAAATCAGCCACCCTGCGGATTTTTTCTTCGGGGCTGAGGCCGGGATATAGCATTTCAATGCAGATAGCGGGTTTCATTGCTCCAGCCCCTTCGAATGTACGCCCACCATTTTTTCAACCCATGATATTGCATTCGAATAAAAATCCTTGAAGCGCGGCTGTATTTCCATCATAAAAACGCCCTGATACGAAGAAGCAAATTTGGGAAAGAGAGATGAATATGGTATCAAGCCCCATCCCGGAGGAAGATGCAGATCCCCTGCTCCCTGGAACAGCATATCAATCGGTCTGGAAAATCCTGCGGATGGTTTTCCGTAATTGTCATGGATATGCACATGCACAAGATTCGGCAGAACCGCGAAAAGAGCGTCCTCGATTGCAAAACCTTCTTCATTCGCACTGATAAATGCATGCCCGAAATCAAAACAGATTCCGAGATAGCGCGAATTCACCGCAGAGACGACAGCTGCCAGTTCGCGGGGGTCGATTCGATACGTTCGCTCGTGCATACTNTGACGGAATATATTTTCGACTGCTACTGTTACCCCTTTGAGCGCAGCATATTCCGCAATTCGGGACAGCCTGTCGATTTCTCGTGCCCAATATGCCTGTATTGCAACGCTGTCTTCTGGAGCTGGCTTTTTTGCCATGCTAGCGTTATGCGAATTGCTTTCCCAGCTTCCATGATAGACAACTATGCGCGCACCAATCTCAGCAGCAAAATCGATTGTCGCCTGAAGCGCCGCTGCATGTATTTCGGGCTGAAGCGAATCGGCCAAATTCAGTACATCCGGCGCATGAACCGTATACGAAAATGGAAATTTCCCGAGAATTTGCTTCACCATCGCAAGATGCAGCATCGCTACATTCCCATTGATAACACAATCCACACCATGAACCGGAATCTCGACATGCGAAAATCCGGCAGCATGAAAATCCCTCAGCATGGACTCGAGAACAGCGAGATTGCCGTTGATCGTACTTGAATCAGCATTGATTCCGATTTGCACTGACATCGCTTCCTAGTGTAAAACTGAAAACGTTTTCAAGCAAGATGAAAATGCAANTTNTTTTAGTNNGCNNATANTGGTCGCCAGCGCTCCAGAATTGTATCCATATCTGCGTTCATCGCTTTGTCGGGCACTTTGAGTTCGGGATGTGCATCGAACCAAGCAAGCGAACGGCGGATGCCCTCTCTAAAACTGATCCGCGGCGTAAATTCAGGCACAAAACGGCGAATTTTTGAGTTGTCGAACAGCACGCTCACCGCCTTGTCGCCCAGAAGCCCGGCGCCGCGCTCCGGCAGCACTTTCGCAATAAAATCCGAAGGAATATGGACAATCTTTGGCTGGACGCCGAGCTCCTCACCAATGATACAGTGAATCGCATCCCACGTGAGATGTTCGTCCGACGTGATGTGGAAGGCCTCGCCAAGGGCCTCGCGTTTGCCCAGCAGGCCCACAAGCCCGACCGCAAAATCCGATGCATGCGTCAGCGTCCAGAGCGACTGCCCATCCCCCGGCACAACTACCTCGAGTCCATTCAACATTCTCCAAGCCAGGCCATAGCTTGCCGACCCAAAACATCCCGGAATCCAGCCGTTATCGTAGGTATGGGAAGGCCGCACAATGGTATAGGGAAATGAGCTCCGCCCGGCTTTTATAAGTGCTGCATTTTCGTCGCGCATCTTATCGGCCGATGTGTCACCCCCCACCAACACCCGCTCGCAGGCGATTTTCAGCCTCGAGTATTCCCAGAATGGATTTTCGAGTGGCGTATCCTCCGTAATCACAGGCGTCAGAGAAGGCTTGCGATATGCAGAGCACGTGCTTATAAACACATATTGGTCAGTAATCCCATCGAAGATTTCGATATCTGCTTTGACATGCTCGGGCCTGAATGCCAGAAACTGTACGACACTGTCGAATCTGAGCCCGCGGAGGGCTGCTTTGACAGCCTGCGTATCGCGAATATCAGCTTTCAGAGTACGCACGCCCGGTTTTTCGCGCTCTGGATGTGTGCCTCTGTTGAGATGAAATACCTCGTAACCTCGCCTGAGGGCTTCGTCAGTGCACGCCGAGGAAATATTGCCGGTTCCACCTATAAAAAGAACTCTCATGCATTGGCCTCACTGTGGAGAAAAACTTCATCGAAGGCAAAGTCCTGATATAATAGTACAATGTTTTTCACTGAACTCAAAATCCCCGGCTCCGCAGGGATCATTGGTATGGCGAGCTGTCCGGGCAGGTTGACCCAGCCCGCCTCAGAATCATCAATGGAGACAACTGTTCTGCTGGGTATGCAGCCAGCGGCGCACGATGGCCCTTTGCGTTCTCCGCACTCTCGAACAGTGCCGACAGACGAACAAGCTCACCATTACCTTGTGCGCGATCTTGCGATCATCGAGGCATGGGGCGCAGAAATCCTCGTAAGCCTCATTGAGCCGCATGAGTATGCGCTTGCAGGAGTCGAGCGCTTGCCAGAGCTTGTGCCTATGGGCATTCGCCATATCCAGCTGCCGATTGCTGATTTTTCGGTGCCCGATGCACAATGGGAAAAGCTGTGGCTAGGCGCAAGCCCGAACATTCACTCTGTGCTCATGCGCGGCGGCAAGGTCTGCATCCACTGCATGGGCGGGTATGGCAGAACGGGAATGGTTGCTGCGCGCCTTCTTGTCGAATTCGGTGTGCAGCCTGAGGAAGCTATAGCTCGAGTTCGCTTGGCTCGGCCTGGTGCCATCGAATTGCCGCAGCAAGAGGCGTGGGTGTTGAACTTGCGCACTCGATAGGAAAAAACCTCAGGTTTTCCTTGATGCACACTATAACCTGAATCGCACAGCCTGAGCCGGTGCGTCCATCGTTTATTTGTCAGACATGCCTTCTCTTCATTTAATATAAAATCTTCCGACAAGGAACAGATATCCCTTCTCTTTATAAAAATTCAGATCACCAATGTCCTTGAATATGGTGACCGGCGTATCTTCGCGTACCATATAGCCCGCTCCAATCGAAAAGGAACCAGCAAGAAAAATGTCAAAACCAACGCGAGCGGTCAGCCCCTGCCCGATGCGCCCGACAACTGCGGCACTACCATAGTGGGTTTTGAGATAATCGGTAAATGCTGCATCCTGGTTCGTCGATGGGAAATGGAAGTAGAAAGCTGGCCCCAGCCCCAGGTAAGGACGCACAATGCCCAGCGGCGCTATGAGGTTAATGGAAAGCGGCGCATAAATGAATGATTCATAATACTTCCAGTCTGCTTTGGCTCCGCTTGCACTCGCCAGCCCCGCCCACGACGATGGTCCCTCATTGAACATTCCGCTGCCCGGGCCATAGTAGGAATCACCCAAATACAGAACATCCGTGCTGACCCCGAGCCAGGGTCTTACTGCGTAGCTGACTGTAACGCCATACAGCATGTCCCCGACGGCAAAATTCGCGATGGTGTCAGTCAGGTTGGGACTAATAGCCATAAAACCTATGCCTGCTTCGCCCTGGACTTTCTGCGCAAGAACAGGCGAGACAGCCAATAAACATACAACCACGAAAAATAAAAATCGAATGCCAGCCTTTTTTCTCATATGCCCCCTCCTGAAAACTAAATTAATATAGAATTCTAGATCTACAAAGGAAAGGGGTCAAACCCCTTTGTAACAACAAACATTTAAGAAAAGGGGTCAGACCCCTTTTAGGATGAAGAGCCTGCGGCAGCGCTCCCGATCTTAAATCGGGCTCAAAAATGCGCTAATCTATTCTCATGACCGAAAACCAGTTCAAAGAAATTGCCGCCGGCTGGGAAAAGGAATTCAGCGCCAGTATCACCATTATAGCCAGCGATTTTACAATTCTTTACATGAACGACAAATCTGCCGCCGTCAACGCAAAATGGGGCGGCAAGGCGCTCATCGGAAAGGACGTGCGCGCCTGTCATCAGGAACGTTCAGTGTGCATCATCGAGCACATTCTCGCAACCGGTGAGCCACACATCTACACCATAGAAAAAGCGGGCATCAAAAAGCTCATCTATCAAGCGCCATGGCGCAAAGATGGCAAGGTCGCCGGCGTTGTAGAGCTCTCGATGGAAATTCCTTTCGAAATGCCGCATTTTGTGCGGGAATGAAAAGGGAGAGCGCCGCGCGCATTGATATATCCTAGCAGCGCTCGCTTTTTCTAAAACATTCTATTCCCTGGCGCTATGTCATTCCTTCAAAATTGCTGCCTTTTTATGTACCGCGACCACTTTCCCGCTCGCAGAGAGAATATAACACACAATCACAAGGCCAGCTGAAACAGCGACATATAGCCACTGCGGCGCCAGCCAAAGCCACAGGCGGATTACTATTCGTTATAGCTGCAATAAAGAATTCAAGTATTTGCTATATGCCGCCCGCTAAGCACAATCTTCGTAGCACTTATATTTTCTTGACAACCCGACAATCCTGTGCAATAATTCATATACAAGAAAGCTGTTCATATATATGAACAGCTAAAACCTTGCCTGATTCAAAAAGGTGCGCGATGGCTGAAGTGAATTCGGTGAAAAAAGCGCTCGCAATTCTCGATTTGCTCTCAGATCGCAATAGCCGGAGTCTGTCTGAAATCTCGAAAGCGCTCGCTCTGCCGAAAAGCACCGTGCATAGCCTCCTCGAAACGCTGACAGCGGCGCGCGTCCTCGAGCGGGATTCAGGTTCCGGGAGCTATTCGCTTGGCATCCGGCTCATCGAGCTGGGCTACTGCGCGCAGACTGGCCTCGATCTTGTGCGCATTGCTGCACCTTTCCTTAAAGGCCTCAACGTTCGCTTTGATGAGACCGTGCACCTCACGGTGCTGGATAATGATGAAGTGCTCTATATCGATTGTATCGAATCGCAGCGCAGGCTGAGAACGTATTCAGTAATTGGAGTGCGCGCGCCGCTCCATTGCACATCAGTCGGCAAGGCAATTCTCGCTTTTCTGGACGATGGAGAAATCCGTCGAATCATCGCTGAGCGTGGGCTGCCAGGCTTTACCGAGAATACCATCACGACCGAAGCCCGCCTTTGGGAAGAAATCGCGCATATTCGCGAACAAGGCTATGCAATCGACGACCGAGAGCACGAAGAGCATCTGCGCTGTATCGGCGCTCCCATTTTCAATGCGCGCGGCGAAGTTTTCGCTTCAATGAGCCTCTCCGGACCGGCAGAACGAAATACTTTGGAGCGCTTGGAATCGATGGTGTCTGCGTTGCTTGAGGCGACAGGTGAAATATCACATCGCCTTGGATTCAGAAATAGGGAATTCAGCCGCGCACGCGGCGAGAATCATAGTATATCCGCACATTCTTATTAGGAGGCATTGTATGAAAAAAGCAGTATTTGCAGTTGTCGCACTGCTCATGCTGGTAAGCTCACTGGCATTCGCCCAGCAAAAGCCGGTAAAGCTTGTGTTCACTTCGGTCAGTGTGCCAGGGGACGCTCACACGCAGGCGATGTTTGTGTTCAAGGATGAGGTTGAAAAACTCTCCGGCGGCCAGATCCAGGTCGATGTCTACCACTCGGGCCAGCTCTTCACCCAGCAGGCCGAACAGGATGCCATCCGCAAAGGCACGGTCGATATGGTCTACACCTCGGCGCAGTGGCTTGCGGAATTCATTCCCTATCTATCGATGTTCGGAGCCGCCTACACCTTCCAGAGTTATGACCAGATGACCAAGACCTTCAACGGCCCCATTGGCAAGAAGATTTTTGAAGAAGTCGCGCAGAAGACCGGCATCCGCCCGCTCGTTGCTTACTATCTCGGCACACGCCAGCTCAATCTGACCGCAAAGGTCGGCCCTGTCACCAAGCCCGAACAGATGAAAGGCGTCAAGCTGCGGGTACCGAACAGCCCGACCTGGATTGCGATGGGCAAGGCACTCGGCGCGAACCCCACCCCCATGGCCTTCAATGAAGTCTATATGGGACTGAAGACCGGCGCGATCGAGGGGCAGGATAACCCTCTCCCCACCGACAAGAACGCAAAGTTCTATGAAGTAACGAAATACATTGTCTTGACAAACCATGTCGTCGACTCGACCTGGCCTTCGATCAACGAAAAGAAATGGCAGAGCCTGACAAAGGAACAGCAGGGCTGGCTCATGCAGGCTGCCGAGAAAGCGCGCCAGTTCTGCGACAAGACCAACCTTGACAACGAGAAGAACATCCTCGATTTCTTCCGCCAGCAGGGCCTCACCGTCATCGAGAATCCTGACCGCGCCGCCTTCGCTGCATACGCAAAGAATTCCTACCTGACCGAGAGCAAAGACATCTCGAAGGACTGGGATCTTAACCTGTACGAGGAGATTCAGAAGCTGAAATAGTTCTGCACTGTTGGGGGCGCGCTCGTATCTTACCGCCAATAGAGCATCGGATTCTGTTGGCCGCACGGACGCGCCCGGCAACGTACTTTCTTGCCATGCAGCAAGAAACAAAAGGAGCTGTCATGCCGCTCTGGCTGAAAAGAATTGGCAAATTTCTTGTCGACTGCATCGAGCTGTATCTTCCGATGCTCAGCTTTACCGTGCTGTTCGTCTCGTTCATGACGCAGATCGTCGCACGGTATTTTTTCAAGCCTCTCATCTGGCCTGAGGAACTCAGCCTCATCTGCTTTATCTGGACTGCGCTGCTGGGCGGGCTCTATGCAAAACGGACTGGCTCGCATGTAGCATTTACCATGCTGTATGACGTTGCAAAACCTGGCCTGCAGAAAGCCATGCGCATCGCGGGAAACGCGCTCCTGCTCGCCGCGATGGTGCTTATTTTTGTTCCTTCATGGAATTACATTCAGTTCATGGCGTACAAGAAGTCTGATGCCCTGCGCATCCCGATGAACTGGGCGTATTTCCCCTTTATTGTATTTCTCGCTGACATGATCGTGCGGCTC
>JGI24721J26819_10003406_pt1 | contig 17019 bp, 17 predicted proteins | sample YelNatPaOPGAMG01_FD_26819 | JGI IMG/M metagenome (IMG submission 26819) | reverse complement strand
ACTATCTGGAAGACTTTGATGGAGTAGAAAAGGCTATTGAAGACGCAAAAATTCCTTTGATAGCAACAAATAGACAATACGAACAAGGCGGGAAGCGCAAACAAAACGAAGATGAGAGAGTGCAGAGGCTTCTAGAATTGGCAGACAAAGGATTCTCCATCGTTGACGTTGAAATAACAACACCGAACCTAAAATCTGCGGTGAAAAGCCTGAAAAGGAAGGGCGTGGAAACTATAATATCTTTTCACGATTTTAACAAAACACCAAATCTAGTAGAATTACGAAAAATTGCCGCTTCACAAATTAAAGCTGGAGCAGACATATGCAAGATAGTCACAAAAGCCAACGACATTAGCGACAACCTCACATGTCTCTCTTTAGTTTCGGAAATGAGACGGAAAGTTCGTATAGTGTGCTTTACCATGGGCGAACACGGAATCCTTTCAAGAGTTCTCTCGCCGATTTTCGGCGCCCACTTCACATATGCCTCACTTGAAAGTGGAATGGAAACAGCTCCTGGACAGATAAGCATACAAAGGCTTAAAGAAATTTACAAATGTTTAGGTGTCGGGGAAATTTGAGAGTTTCTGGAAAAACCCAACTTTGCGCGTTGATAGGCGACCCAGTTGAACATTCCCTAAGCCCATACATTCACAATGCCGCGTTCAAACATCTAAAACTTGATTTTGTCTACGTGACTTTCAAAGTCTCAAAAGGAAACGTAAAAGAGGCTTTGGAAGGCGCAAGAGCCTTGGGAATTAGGGGACTAAACGTAACAATGCCACTAAAAACCGCTGTAATCCGGCACCTCGACAAACTTGACCCAGATGCGGAGAAAATAGGTGCAGTTAACACAATCCTCAACAACGACGGAACTTTAACTGGCTATAACACTGATGGACTCGGCGCCCTCGAAGCCTTAAAAGCGAAGGGGCAAAACCCAGCGGGTAAGAACATTCTCATTTTAGGGGCTGGTGGAGCCGCAAGAGCCGTGGCATTTGCGCTATGCAAAGATGCAAATGAGATGACTATTCTTAATAGAACACCGGAAAAAGCGAGAATCCTAGCAGAGGAATTAAGCAGAATTTTCGAGAAAAACGTGAAGTTCGACGAGTTAAGCGAAGAAACCTTAAGGAAAGAAGTGGAAAACGCTGACATACTTGTGAATGCAACAGCAGTCGGAATGGCGCCTAATGAAAACGAAACCCCCGTCAACATGAAGTTTCTACATTCAAACCTAACAGTTTTTGACCTAGTCTACAACCCACCTGAAACCCGACTTCTTAAAGAAGCTAAAGCCGCCGGAGCAAAAACTGTAGATGGAATTTGTATGCTTGTTTATCAAGGGGCTTTATCTTTCGAAATATGGACGGGAAAGAAAGCTCCGGTTGATGTGATGATGAAAGCTTGCAAGAGGGGTTTAGAAAATCTAAGGGTGCATAGCTGATGATTGGGAGAGCAGTTGCCTACGGAGCAGTAACAATAGTTAACGCAGTTGCTTGTGGTTTAGGAGCCGCTTTAGGCGTGAAATTGTGGACCAAAGCCACTGTGAAATTGACTGATAACCCAGGTAAAATTGAAGGAAAAATAGTTTCAGACCTCAAAGAAAACCCGAACTTAATAGTGGAGACCGTTAAACACGTTTTGAACTATTTCAGCTTGGAGGATGTTTATGGCGCTTATGTAGAGACGGAATCAAACATACCAATTGCAAGAGGGCTGAAAAGCAGCAGCGCTGCAGCCAACGCCTTAGCATTAGCCACAGCATCAGCATTAAACAAGGAAGTTGACGATTTGACAATCATCAAACTAGGAGTGAAAGCAGCCATAAACGCTAAAGTCACAATAACAGGAGCTTTTGATGATGCATGCGCATCCTACTTTGGAAACGTAGCCATAACAGACAACAAATCCATGAAAATAATGAAGTTGTCCGAAGTTGGAGGAGAATACGAGGTTTTAATTCATGTTCCGCCGGAAAAGAGATACAAAGCAAGCTTCAACGTAAGGGAAGCGAAGGTGATAGCCAGAGAGGTAGAGGCTATTCATAAAATAGCCCTTTCTGGAGATTATTGGACTGCAATGACTCTTAATGGTTTAGCGTATTCCACTGTTTTTGGGTACGACCCTAAAATAGCTTTGGAGGCGCTCATGAATGGGGCGGTGGCTGCTGGCTTGTCCGGAACTGGACCCGCTGTAGCCGCTATAGTTCCAAAGGAAAAAATTGAAAGAGTTGCTGAAGTATGGCGAAAACATGGCGGAACATTGATTAGGACGGAAATTAACCGCGAAAAAGCTCATGTGTTGAGGTGAAAAGTTGGCGAAGCTTACGGTGGGGAAAACCGAAAGGCTTGATGGAAGTGTAAGGGCTCCGCCGTCGAAAGCCTACACTCACAGGGCGGTGATAGCTGCTTCGCTTTCTAAAGGAAAATCCTTGATAAGATATCCTTTAAAGTGCCGCGACACAGAAGCCACAATTAAAGCGTGTTCAATGTTGGGCGCCAAAATAAAACAGGTTGAAAAGGAAAACTCCCTCATTGTTGAGGGGTTTTCAAAGCCCAAAGCTCCAGATAACATAATTAACTGCAAAGGCTCAGGCTCAACCATAAGGTTTTTAACTTCTATTTGCGCTTTGGCTGACGGCGCCTCTGTTTTAACTGGAGACAGAAGCCTAAGAAAGAGGCCCATGCAACCTTTAATTGACGCGTTGAATCAGCTTGAAGCACGGTGCTTCAGCGCTAAAAACGATGGTAAACCGCCGATAATTGTTCTTGGCGAAGGATTAAAGGGAGGCGAAGCTTCATTGGTTGGAAATGTAAGTTCACAGTTTATTTCCAGCATTCTTTTTGCAGCTCCAAAGGCGAAAAAGGAGACGGGGATAGCGGTAAATACGCCTCTTGAATCGAAATCTTACGTTGAAATGACCTTGAGCGTCCTCAAAGCGCACAGCATAAAGGTTGAGTGCTCATCGAGATATGACCGCTTTACAGTTCCATGTGAGCAGGAGTATACGCCCGCAAACCACGTCATAGAGGGAGACTACTCGTCAGCCGCCTTCGTTCTGGCAGCCGCAAGCATAACTAAATCCAAAGTTAGGGTAACGGGCTTGAGAAGGCGAACCCTTCAAGGCGACAAGGCAATAGTGAATATTATTAGAGAGATGGGCGTAGCCATAAGCTTGGATGAAGACAGCATAGAAGTTTCTGGGAGCGGCGAAAAGCTGAAGCCCGTTGATGTTGATTTAAGGGATTCGCCGGATTTAGTTCCAGTATGCGCTGCACTGGCGTGTTTTGCGGAAGGCGAGACTGTTATTAGGGGAGTGGGAAGATTGCGTTTTAAAGAGTCTGATAGGCTTTTAGCGTTGGCTTCCGAGTTCGGTAAGATGGGAGCAAAAATCAAGGTAAGCGGAGATTCGCTAATAATTGATGGTGGGGCAGGGCTTCACGGCGCACACCTTCACTCTCACAGAGACCACAGAATAGCAATGGCTTGTGCTGTTGCGGCTTTAAGAGCCGATGGCGAAACGGTAATTCACGGAATAGAATCCATTAAAAAATCGTATCCGAACTTTGTTCAAGATTTAAAGAGTTTAGGGGGAAAGTTGTTTGGCTGGTAACTCGTTTGGAAAAGCCTTCGTGGTTGTGTGTTTTGGAGAAAGCCACGGAAAATGTGTTGGAACGACGATTGACGGATGCCCAGCGGGACTGCCACTTTCCGAGCAAGATATACAAGCGGAACTGGATAAAAGAAAACCTGGTGCCTCAAAAGTTAGCACGCCAAGAGCAGAGGAAGACAAAGCGGAAATCCTCTCCGGAGTTTTTGAGGGCTATACAACCGGCGCGCCAATCTGTATTGTCGTCTGGAATAGAGACGTTGACTCTGAACCATATGAAAGTATAAGGGTGAAGCCTAGACCCGGACATGCAGATTACACTGCCTATCTTAGATATGGAGGGTTTAATGATTATAGAGGCGGAGGACGTTTCTCTGGGCGTGTAACCGCGGCGTACGTGATGGCGGGGGCGGTAGCCAAAAAACTCCTGAAAACCGTTGGAGTGGAAGTTCTAGCGCACACGGTTCAGATAGGCTCAATAAAGGTTTCAAGGAAAATTACCTATGAAGAAATTAGGAGAAACGTTTACGAAAATGATGTTAGATGCGCAGACCCGCAACTGGCTGCTTTGATGAAGGATGAGATTTTGAAAGTTAAAAGCGAAGGAGACAGTCTAGGCGGAGTGGTTGAGTGCATAGCGCTTAACTATCCAGCTGGGGTTGGAGACCCAATATTTGATTCTCTGGACGCGGACATAGCGAAAATGATGTTTAACATTCCCGGAGTGAAGGGCGTCGAAATCGGCGCTGGCTTTAACGCCGCGTCAATGAGGGGTTCTGAGAACAATGATGAGTTTAGGATAAGGAAGGGCAGGATAATCACGGAAACCAACAATTGCGGAGGCATATTGGGCGGCTTGTCCAACGGGATGCCTATAATAGCCAGAATAGCGTTTAAACCAACTTCCTCAATTCCTAAGAAGCAGAGAACTGTGAATCTTGAACGCATGGAAGAGGCTGAGTTGATGCTTTCTGGAAGGCACGACCCTTGCATTGTGCCTCGAGCTGTTCCTGTTGTTGAATCTTGCATGGCGATTGTCTTGGTTGACCACGCTATTAGACTTGGAAAAATTCCGCCGACAAGCATTTCCTCTCCACAGATTTGATGAAGGAAGTTTAAATTTTTAATAGTAGGTTGTGCTTTTAGGGTTGTGACTGGCTGGTACGAGATTATGGGAAACAAAGTTGTCATATTGATGGGTTCAGAGAAGGATTTGGATTTTTGCCGTGAAATAGCCCAGCACTTAAAGGTTTTTAGGCTGGACTTCGTTTTTCGCGTGGCTTCTGCGCACAAAACTCCGGAGAAGGTTTTGGAGATTCTGCGGGAGTTTGAAGGCGAAAAGGTTGTTTACATAACTGTTGCTGGAAGGTCTAACGCTTTAAGCGCTTTTGTTGACGCAAACACAACAAAGCCCGTTATTGCTTGTCCGCCTTACTCAGACAAGTTTGGCGGAGCAGACATCTACTCTTCATTAAGGGTTCCAAGCGGAGTGGGCTCTGTTGTCACTGTTGAGCCCGAAGGCGCAGCAATTGCAGCCGCAAAAATTTTTGCCCTCGAAGATAAAGATTTGGCGAAGCATGTGAGAGATTATCAGCAGTTGAAGAAGCGGGAAATTGAGAGGGCTGATGAGTCTGTCAAAAAGCTGAAATAGTGCGTAGGACTATGGGAAGCGTAAAGGATTTAGAAGTTATTAAAAAGCCGACGAAGACGAAGATGGGTGTGGGCAGATTTCATTTTTCAGACCGCTACTCGGTTTTCGACTGGGGGGAAATGCCAGACCACATTGAAGGGAAAGGCGCGGCACTCTGCCTTATGGGAGCTTACTGTTTCGAGAGGCTTGAGGATAAAGGCGTAAAAACGCATTATCGTGGGTTAGTTGACGCGGATGGGCGGGTTGTGCGCTTTGACGAGTTGAAAAAGCCCACCAACATCATGGAGATTAACTTGGTTAACGTTTACAAGCCTAAAGCGTACGTGAAAGATGGCAAACTTGTTTATGATTATAGCATTTACACGCCTAGGCTTACGAATTTTCTGATTCCGCTTGAAATAATTTATAGGAACGGCTTGCCAGAGGGCTCTTCGGTTTTTAAAAGGCTTGAGCAGGGCTTGGTTACGTTTGAGGAGTTGGGCTTAGACCACTATCCGAGGGCTGGAGAAAAGCTTGCGAAGCCTATTTTTGATGTGAGCACGAAATTGGAGGTGGGAGACCGTTACGTAAGCTGGAAAGAAGCCCAACAGATTGCGGGCTTAACCGACAGTGAACTGGAAGAGGTTAAAAGTGTGCTTCTAAAAGTTGATGAGACAATTACGGAAATAGCCGCTAAAGCGGGTTTGGTTAATGAAGATGGCAAAATTGAGTTGGCTTTTGACCCGCAAAGGAAGCTTATGGTTGTTGATGTTGTTGGCACGTTGGACGAGTGCAGATTCACTTATGAAGGATTTCATGTTAGCAAGGAAATAGCACGCATATATTATAGGCGGACTGAGTGGGCGAAAGAGGTGGAAGAAGCAAAGAAAAAGGCAAAAGAACAAGGCATAGAAGACTGGAAAAGACTCGTCAAAGCCAAACCGCCAAAACTAGACCCAAAACTGAAAACTCTAATAAGCCAAATGTATATGGCGGCAGCAAACGAAATCACAAAAAGAAAAATGTTTGATATCCCAAAGCTTGCAGATGTTATCAGAGAACACAAAAAATGGTTTGGAGCGTAATAGTTTTTATCTTTGGTTTTATGTTACCAATTCGTGTAGTTGGTTTGTTTTCCATGCGCGTCTTATTTCTAGGGCTATGCGGTCTCCTGTGCTCATTCGCCTCTTATATTTGGCATTAGCGTATTGTGAGCCTAACCCCATGTGTACGTTTGTTCCTCCGCCATGCCTTAGGGCTACGTCTTGCGTGACTGGAATATGCATGTATGGGTCGCGTTCTTCTGGCACATCATATAACCCATAATCGGCTGCTGTTTTGGCTTCGACGCCGCTTGTGAAGTCCAGCTTAACCGCGGGTTTAAGCTCGTATTTTGATATGCGGTCCCAAGTGATTAGCGTCTGCAGACACCATGCGCCGATAATTCCTGGATAGGCGTGTTCTCTGCAGGCAAGCAGAAAACGGTCTGCGTATCTGTGAACATCCTTCAACAATGATTCTCTTAGGCTTAGGATGGCGTGGGCTGTCACTTCAAAGGATGGAACCCTCTTAATCTTTTCCTGCACATCCGCCGGAAGCCTTTTCACCCCATCAAGGATTGTTTCTCTCCGCTCGTCTATGGAGAGGAACTGGTTCGCCAAGCATATTCGCGCTTCTTCTAGGCTGACATTGTATAGTTTTGCAAACCACTCATCCACGTCACCCCACTCGCTATTGGCGTCGAGAGGCGAGAAGAAGAAGTTGAAGTTCGCATGAGGACCCAAGACAATTTGTTCAACGCGCGCCTTTTCCAAAGATTCCCTGTTCAGGTTTCCAGCCTCAACCTCCCGCTCAACTTTTTCTTCCAAATCACGCGAGTCAGCTGCGAAAATGAATTCTCTTTCGAAGGCTCTGTGGGCGTGTTCAGCCTTAAGAAGCATAGGCTCGTCAACTGGCTCTTTGAACCTTATCCCATGCTCGTGAACCTCATATTCATAGGATTTCGGATATGGAATGCCAGCCTTCTCAGCAAACCAGTAATAATCCTTTTCGATTTCGCCTCTATTCTCTATTTTTAACAGGGTTCTGGAGCCAACTATTGGAACTGCAAACTCATTCTCAATCACGCTGCAGTACTCATCCCCGCCGACGTAAACAGCGAATGCCCTGTTTGGAATCTGTAAACATTCAAGCTCAACAAGTTCATCAACGTATTTGACTATGTCAGAATATTTGTCGAGAACCACTATGACGCTTTTCCAATCATCACTTTTCTTTATGTCCTTCGGGTCGTTCACAACGCGTAGGTCTCTCCGCACAAGTTTCGGCAAATCCTCCACGGGCTCGTCTGGCTTGCCAACCATCGGATTTTGAAGGTAAATGCGCGCTCTGCCAAGCGTCGTGTAAATGATGCTTCTTAAGCCGTAGTTGCGCTGTCCTTGCCACGCGTCCAAGGCTGAATGGGAACCCAAATTCAAGCCGATGGGCTCGTTGTACCGCTTAACTATTTCNTGCATCTCNTCCCTACTGATAACCATGTTTTCCACCAGTTCTTGTTATGGATTTAGAACCGAGAGTTTTAAACCTTTTTCACACATGCAAGTAAAAACAATCAGTGAATANAAATTTCTTCTAGAACCCGTTTCTATTCGACTCTTACATACGTGGTTATAAAGTTTGGATGAGAAACTTTGGATTNGGGAGAANGGAGAGATGGCTGAGGCTTACGGCTGGCTNTTCGTGGATTTCATTCCNGTGCTTTATGAGAGGAGAAGGGTTGCAAAACAGTTCCAAATAGAAATGTGGCTTGACCTCACCCAACTAGTCAAGGAGTTAGGCATAGAAAAAACAAAAGAACCAGCACGGGGCAACAGCCAAATAATAAGCTACATTATCTAGAGACCACAAGCCTCAAGCACCCTTTCAAAGTTCCCGCGACTTCTGCAGGCCTTATAAGCCCTCAAAGCCTCAACAACCACTGTTTTGTCCCTCTCACCGAGCTTTTCAGCCACAACTCTCAGCAACAGCGCCGCTGATGAACAGGAACTGGCAAATAGACGTAACATTTGAGGGCCTTCGGTTTTGGCTGGCGGTTTCAAAGTCAACAATGAAGGGTTTTCCATCTTCATCAACGATTATGTGTTTTGGGGCGTGACTAAGTTCCCCATGGTCTAAGCCAGCCCCGTCCAGCCGCCAGCACTGCTCCAAAATCTCGCGCAAAACACGCTTGACTTCCACGTTTTTTCTTGGCGCTTTAAGCCATTTTGGAAGTAAATTTCCTTCAACAAACTGCATTAAAAGAAAGTTTTTGCTCACGCCTAAAAATTTTGGTCCAACATCCACGGAGTTCGCTTTCTTGAGCATTTCTGCTTCATGCTGCATTCTGGAGCGGTCGGCGTCAACTCTTCGAATTTTCACAGCCAGCTTCTCTTGTCCTCTGTAGGCCACGACGACAACGCCGACGCAACCCTTTCCTAAAACGTTTATGTTGAAGGCTTCTTTTTCTCCGCTGAACTCTATGGCTTCTATGCCAAGTCTCTGCAGTTCTTTTATGCGTCTGTTCAGCTCTGTTCTGCATGGTTTTGGATAACATATTACGGAGGCGAAGGGTTCCTGCCAAAGCCCCTCAAGAACTACTTTTAATTTTTCTCCCATCATTAATCATCCAGTAAGTGAAAGACTTTTAAGGATTCCATAAATTTGTCTTTTAACACCTAAATTGTATAGGCGAGGTTGGAGATATCTGAGTTATGCCCAAATTTAGGCAAATGCCTGAAATCCTCAAATTAATGAGTGAAAAAAAGAGCATTCGCAATATCGGCATAATCGCCCACATAGACCACGGAAAAACAACCATGACAGACTCGCTTCTCGCTGAGGCTGGGCTGCTGCCGCCCGAAATAGCCGGAAAAGCTCGAGTTCTAGACTATTTGGAGGAAGAGCAAAAACGCGGAATAACAATAAAAACCGCGAACATATCGCTACTACATGAGGTTGGTGGCAGCCATTACCTGATAAACCTAATTGACACGCCGGGACATGTTGATTTCACAGGCAAAGTCACAAGGGCTTTAAGGGCTATAGATGGGGCTGTTGTCGTTGTGGATGCCGTAGAAGAGGTCATGGTTCAAACCGAAACCGTGACCCGCCAAGCCCTAGAAGAACGAGTTAGACCAGTTCTTTTCATAAACAAGGTTGACCGTCTAATAAAGGAGCTTAAGCTCACTCCAGAGGAGATTCAAGCAAAGTTTCTCCGCATAATCCGCGACTTCAACAACATAATTGAAATTTACGGAGAGAAAGGGTTTAAGGAAAAGTGGAAAGTTGACCCAGCGGAGGAAACTGTCGCCTTCGGTTCAGCCCTCCACGGATGGGGTTTCACCCTCAAAATAGCCCAAGAAAAAGGGATAAAATTCACCGAAGTAATAGAAGCCTACAAAAAAGACAATTACCAATCGCTTTCTAAAACAATTCCCATCCACAAAGCCATACTTGACATGGTTATAAAGAACGTTCCAAACCCAGTTGCAGCCCAGAGATATCGCATACCGAAAATCTGGAAAGGAAACATAAACTCGAAAATAGGAAGGGCTATGCTGAACTGCGACGATGAAGGACCAACAACAATGTGCATAATCATGACCCAAACAGACCCAAAAGAAGGTCTGGTTTCAACAGGAAGACTGTTTTCAGGCTTAATAAGGGCAGAAGACCAAGTATACCTTGTCGGCGCGGGAAAAGAACAACGCGTACGACAAGTTTCTATTTACATGGGCGCCCTCAGAGAAGTTGTGGACAAAGTTTCCGCAGGCAACATAGCAGCCCTTTTAGGCGTTGAAGCGGCTAGGGCTGGAGAAACCCTCGTTGACGTTTCACATAGGGATTTCATGGTTCCATTTGAACGTGTCAAATACGTTTCAGAGCCCGTTGTGACAGTAGCCGTCGAACCCAAACACCACGAGGATTTGCCGCGGCTGCTAGAAGCCATCAACAGACTTTTAATCGAAGACCCAAATCTTGAGGCTACAGTAAACAGGGAGACAGGCGAATACCTTTTGAGCGGAATAGGTGAGCTCCACCTAGAAATTGCCCTTAAATTCTTGAAAGACTACAGCGGCGGAATAGAAATCACCACATCCAAGCCAACGGTGGCTTACAGAGAAAGCGTCACCAAACAAGGAAAAATAACCATGGCTAAAAGCTCCAACAAATACAATAGTGTTTGGGTGAAAGTTGAACCCTTAGAGCAAGATGCGGCAAACTTGATTGAGAAAGGCGAAATATTGGGGGAAATGGGCAGAACGCATCTGGGAAAAGTCTTACATGAGAAGGCTTCGTGGCTTATAGATGAAGCTACAAACGTTTGGTCTTTAGATAAAAATGGAAACATCCTCATAAACATGGCAAAGAGCATCGGAAATCTCAAAGACGCAAGGGAAAGTATAATTGCTGGCTTCAAATGGGCATGCAAAGCTGGACCCTTATGCAATGAGCCCTTAAGAAATGTGAAGGTTAAACTTGTAGACGCGCAGTTCCACGAAGAACTTGAACACCGCGGGTCAGCGCAAATAATGCCGGCCATGCGCCGAGCAATTTTAGGCTCGTTTCTAACAGCAAAACCAACACTACTAGAACCAATCTACAAAATCGAGGTTTCCATCCCGCACAAGTGGATTGGCGAGTGCACAAGCATTATAACCCGCAGACGGGGTAAGATACTGACCTCTGAACAGAAAGAGGCATTAACAATTATTACCGGATACGTTCCAGTCGCGGAGTCCTTCGGCTTATCTGAAGAAATGCGTTCAACAACATCTGGACACGCCTTCTGGCAAAGTTCCTTTGACCGCTGGGAAAAAATTCCAGAAAATATAGCAGCAGAGGTCATAAGGCAAATTCGTGAAAGGAAGGGTTTACCGCCGGAGATTCCGAAGCCAGATGAATTCATCAAGGCAGAGTAAAATCGCGCATCACCAAATTAGGAATGATGTGAACATGAGTATTCAGCTTAACAATTCATGCATACTCAATTTAGATTTCACACTCTGCTGTGGTCAATCTTTCAGATGGGAGAAAATTGGCGGATGGTGGTATGGCATTGCAAGAGACAAAGTTTTCAAAGTGCGCCAAGTCGGCGGCGAACTTCAGTTTAAAGGTGCAGACAAGGACTTTGTAATGGAATATTTTGGGCTTTACGATGATTTGCCAAAGATTTTATCCCAAATAACAAAAGACCCGCATGTCAAAAAAGCTGTTGAAGCTTTTAGAGGCCTACGCATTCTGCGCCAAGACCCCTGGGAATGCCTAATCTCCTACATTTGTGCAACATACAAGAACATTCCGGCGATAAAGCAGATGCTTTTCAAGCTGTCTAAAAAGTTTGGCGAAAAGCGCGTCTTTGACGGCTACGAATTCTACACTTTTCCGGAGCCAGCTGTTCTGGCAAAGGCAAGCAGAGCGGATTTAGCTAAGTGCGGTTTGGGGTACAGAGCAAAGTATGTCCTAGAAACAGCGAAGAAAACCAATAGTGGTGATATTAGCCTAGAAGACTTGAAAAATAAGAGTTACACGGATGCGAGAGGCGAGCTGCTAAGCCTTTTAGGAGTTGGCTTGAAAGTTGCCGACTGCGCTCTGCTATTTTCCCTTGGAAAATTGGAAGCTTTTCCAGTTGATGTTTGGGTGAAGCGCGCTATTCTGAGATATTATGCAGACCATTTTGAAAGGGAGTTCGTTAAAAGAATTTGCCTAAAAAGGTCTCTTTCCAAGTCGGAGTATGAGAGGCTTAACTTTTTCGGGCGAAGCTATTTCGGGAAGTATGCTGGCTACGCCCAAGAATACCTTTACTTTTTTGAAAGGACAAAAACTAGATTAGGTCTTTCTCCTTCAAAAGTTGGGCTGCCTGAACACCGTTTGTAGTTGTTATGACAACAGCCTCGGAAACAAGTCTCTCAGCGTTTGAGTAGTTATGCTTTTTTACCTGTTCAATGGCGTCTTCAAGTTTTAGATTAACATTTTGAAAGCCGCCAACTCCAGACGCTCCGGCTGCGATGTTAACCTCGCCAATTAATGCCCTAAAGTAAGCAACTAACAGCCTTTCAGCTCCCGAAACTTCCTCATCTCGCACGTCACTCAAACTTTCCAAAAGCTTTGCAGCCAAAATTAGGTTCGCCTTTATTCTCTCCGTATAATGAAACGTAATCAAAGCCTTCTTAATTTCAGACACAGATTTCCTCTCAAGCAAAAATAGCCGATAAAAAGGATAAACCTTATGGCACAAAACCCTTGAAACCCGCCGAGCAAACAGCCAACAGAACATTAAGATGCGGAAACGTTTAAATTACTTTTAAAAACGAATATTAGTATGCACTTAAAGGGGGCCCGTAGCTCAGCTAGGTTAGAGCGACAGGCTCATAACCTGTTGGTCGGGCGTTCAAATCGCCCCGGGCCCACTTTTGGGGCGTTTTAAGTCTTTAATTTTTTGGCTAGGGTTGCTGTTCTTTTTCCGAGTTCTTTGCAGTGTTCAAGCGCCTTCTTGTCTGGGGTTTCTACTGTTGCTGCGCCGTAGTGTTTGTCGTCTGCTCTTCCCTGCACTATCATGCCGTGAACTAGCATGGCATGCAATATTGAAAGCAAAGTTGTTTCCGCGCCAGTGGCTGTCCCGCCCGAACTTGTGAAGGCTGCTCCTACTTTGCCTTCAAGTTTCCCATGGATTTTGACGGATTCATCGATTAAAGCTTTGAGTTTCGCGCTCATTTGCCCATAATATGTGGGGGAGCCCATCACTATTCCGTCGGCTTTCTGCAGATCGTCAAGGCTTGTTTGGTCGACTTTCTTAACAACTGCATCAACTCCGCTTACCTGTTTGGCTCCTTCGGCAACGGCGAAAGCCATTTTCTCAGTGTTCCCAGTTTTGGAATCGTAAACAACGAGAATTTGCACCATTTTCAAACACCGACTTGACAGTTAAGGTTTCATGGAGTTTCATTTTTAAAATTTTGCCGCTTCGGAATCGCCCTTCCAAATAGAATTGTGCAATAGAAGATTTTTCCACAAGCTATAAGTGGTAAGAGAACGCATTAAATTGGTCATGAGGAGAATGGTAGCTTGTTTATGGGGAGAAAGGAGAGAAGGGAGGAAAATTTCTCTCTACCATTCTCCTCAATCATTGATTCATAATGCGTGTACTTGTTGCTTTTAAACTTTTCTTTGAATTTCGAATTTAACCTTCAAAAAAGTCTCAAAAATCAGCGTTTTAAAGGTTTCAGCCCATAGCCTAGCCGAATTCCTTTATGATTTCGTCAACCGTCATTAGTTTGGCGTTGTAAACACTCTGCAAATATTTTAAGCCCTGCTCGTGTTCTTCTTGAGTGAAAGCTTCAACTCCGTCCTTGGCTATTATTATTTTGTATCCTCTGAAGAAGGCGTCTGCTGCCGTGTGCCTCACGCAAATGTGCGTGTGTATTCCACATAAAATGACGGTTTTCACTCCTTCACCATTGTATAGACTTCTTAATAGTGGGTCTAAACCAGTTTCGAAGAAGCCGCTGTAAACTCGCTTTTCTACAATGTAGTCTTTTGCAGAAGGCTTAAGTTCAGGAATAACTTCAGCGCCTTTTGTTCCTTTTATGGCGTGTTTTCCCCATTTTTGAACAACTTCAAAGTCTTGGGGTAATGGGCATCGTTGCTGTATATGATTGGAATGTTATGTTTGCGGGCAGCCTCAACAAGCCTTTTAAGGTTTGGAACTATCCTCTGGGCGCGCTCGCACTTCAACTCTCCAGTGACGAAGTCCCTTAACATATCAATTATTATGACTGCCTTGTTATCCACCGATTTTCACCACAATTAACACATGTAACAGTAACCCTTTATACTTTTGCAAACAGCATTCCAAAAAGTAAAGAAGATTTGTTAGTTCATCTTCAACGACTTGTTTCCAAAGTGTAAAATCCATTAGTTAGTTTTTCCAAGCCTTGCTTTTGCACTAGAACAGTGTCTTCTATGCGGAAGCCGCCATAGCCAACAAGGTATATGCCGGGCTCGTTTGTAACTACATTTCCAGCCGCCAACACATCTTTGCTTTCGCTACTCAATGTTGGTGGTTCATGAATTTCTAAGCCAACGCCGTGGCCTAAGCCGTGGACAAAATATTCTCCGTAACCAGCGTCCTCTATCACTTTTCTGGCTGCTGCGTCAACTTCCTTTGCCTTTACTTTATGCCTAATTGTTTGGGAGGCTTTTTCATGGGCGGTCTTAACGATTTCGTATAGTTTCCTTTGTTTTTCTGAGGGTTTTCCAGCAACCAGCGTTCTCGTCATATCTGAGCGGTAGAAGCAGTATGCAGCGCCGATGTCTATAACCACTAGGTCTCCGCTTCTAATTTCGCGGTCTATACATCCGCCGTGCGGAAAGGCTGAACGGGCTCCGGAGGCAATTATGGTGTCGAAGGCTGTTCCCCAAGAGCCTTTCTTGCGCATGGCGTATTCTATTTCTGCAGCAGCCTCATACTCTTTTACGCCTGGCTTTATTGTTTCGTAGGCGGCTTTCATTCCTTCCATCGTCAGTTCTGCGGCTTTCCTCATGAATTCAAGTTCTTTTTCATCCTTTACCTTACGCAGTTCCCAAACAATGTTTCCCTTCACTTTCAGTTTTGTTTCGCCCTTAAGTTCCTTTTTCAAGCTTTGGTAGTTTTCGTAGCTAAGCATGTCCACGGCGAGCTTTTTGACTTTGCAAGCCTTAACCTCTTTTGCGACTTTAGCCATCAAATTTTCATCGCGCTTAACCATTTCAACCCTGAGCCCTTTCACTTCAGCCTTCGCCTGCTCATAATTGACATTGTAAACGTAAGCTGTGCTTTCTCCGGTTTTTGGTATGAATAGGCAAGCTAGTCCGGGACAACCAGCAAAGTATAGCGCGTTGATTTCGTTAGTGATTAGAAACCCTTCGAAATTTTTCTCCTCAAAGGCTTTTTGTTTTAAAGCGTTTATCCTCTGCACAAACTCACCCTCTTGAGAAGTAGTTATAATTTACCCTTCTTGCTTAAAACATTTGCAGTTCCGTTAGCCGCCGCTCACAATTGGCAGCAATGCAACTCGGTCTCCATGCTTTAGCTTCGTTTTGATTCCATCCAGCTGGTTCAGTAGATAACCGTTCACAGTGATTATGTAATTTGGCTTTACATCTGCACCGCCTTTGTCGTAGAAAGCTTTGCGGAAAGGCTCGCCGTATTTCTCAGCAAGCACGATTAAAAGGTCCGCGACTGAAGCTTCATCTCCAACTTCTATTTCCTCCTCTCGCCCACTGCCAATAATGTTTTTAATGTGCCCCACGTATTCGACTTTGACACGCAACATCAGGCATCAGCGCTCTAACAGTAATTTAAGAACTTAGAAATTATTATCATTTCGGTTTGTTTGAAGCCACTAACGGCTACTGCTTGAACACGCGCGGAAACCCCGGAAGATATTGCCCACTCGGTGGAACAAGATGCAAAGAAACACTAACATTTACTACCTTTAAGCGCCAAAATTTTAATAAACGTTCGCGAGGTAAATCAGCCAAAAATGTGGGATGCTTTGAAATGTCAACTACGCATGAGAAGACCAGAATTGAGTATCCTCCCCAACTGAAATGGATGCTTAAGAGGGCGCTTGAAGACCCTGAAAGCTTCTGGGGAGAAATCGCCGAGGAACTGTATTGGTTTAGGCGATGGGACAAGGTTTTTGAGTGGAATTATCCGAACTTCACATGGTTCAAGGGCGGAGTTACAAACATAGCATACAACTGCTTGGAATACAACATCAAAAGGGGAAGAGGCAACCACGCCGCCATAATATATGAAAACGGAGAAGGCTTACCAACCCGAGTATTAACTTACAACCAGCTTCTACACGATGTTGAACGCTTTGCCGCAGCATTGAAAGCCTTAGGAGTTAACAAAGGCGACAGAGTGACAATTTACATGCCGATGATTCCGGAGGCTGCTGTGGCTATGCTTGCCACTATAAGAATTGGGGCAATCCACTCTGTTGTTTTCGGAGGATTCGGCTATGGAGCCCTCGCGGACAGAATAATCGATGCAGAACCAAAAGTTGTCGTAACAGCAGATGTTGGTTACAGACGAGGAAGCACAGTTAACCTCAAAGAAGTCGTTGACGAAGCCCTCAAGACAAGCGGAAAAAGCGTGAAAAAGGTTATAGTGCTGAAGAGAGGCGAAAAAGACCCGCCTATGACCCGTGGAAGAGACTTACTGTGGGAGGAAGCATTAGATAAGGGTAAAGGAGTGAAAGCGGAAGTGGAAAAGGTTTCGGCAAACGAACCAGCATTCATCCTATACACTTCTGGAACCATGGCTAAGCCTAAAGGCACAGTTCAAACCCATGGAGGCTATCAAGTTTATGTTTACGCTATGGGAAAATGGGTTTATGACATGCGAGAAACGGACGTATGGTGGTCAACATCCGACATTGGATGGATAGTGGGACACAGCTACGTCGTTTACGGACCATTACTCATCGGCTGCTCAACAATAATGTACGAGGGCGTTCCAGACTATCCGACACCAGACATATGGTGGCAAATAATTGAGAGAAACCGCGTTACAAAGTTTTGGGTCTCACCGACAGGAGTTCGAGCCCTAATGAAATACGGCGATGAACTGCCTAAAAAGCACGATTTGAGCTCCATCAAATTTCTCGCATGCGCAGGCGAGGTTCTAAACCCCCCAGCTTGGGAGTGGCTTCAAAAGAAAGTCTTTGAGGACAGGGTGCCCGTCGTC
>JGI24721J26819_10003404_pt1 | contig 17025 bp, 13 predicted proteins | sample YelNatPaOPGAMG01_FD_26819 | JGI IMG/M metagenome (IMG submission 26819) | reverse complement strand
AATGAGATTGAGGATGAGGACGATGATGATTTAGCACCGTTAAGGGTGACGTTCCATGTTGCACCTGAAGGTAGACCTGATTCTGTGAATGTGACTGAATATGTTACAATATTGACTGTTATTGTTGCTGGTGTTGCAGATACAGACTTTCCAGCTGAATCAGTGACGTTGAAGTAGAGCTTGTATGTTCCGGGACTAAGGGATGATCCATATGAGAATGAAGGATAAGTGGCACCGCTCTGGTTTCCTGATAACCCACTGATCTCAAATGTCCATGTGTAAGGTGATGTTCCTCCTGATATGGAGAGTGTTATAGTTGTACTCTGCCCGGCATCAAAAGATGTTGGAGATGCTGATATAGTGGCTGAAGGGAGAGGGTTGACTGTTATTGTCACAAGTGAGGATGTTGCCGTCACGGGATGTGTTGCACTATCTGTGACATTAACATAGAAGGTGTACGTTCCCTTGCCCGCTGGTGTGAACTGGAATGTGCTACCAGTTCCCACAGATGTGCCTGATTTACCCGCTGCCGTTGCATTCTCAATCCAGAGATATGTGTATGGAGACGTTCCACCTGATACAGATGCAGACATGATTGCACTCTGACCTACATCCATTGTGGCTGGATTACCTGTTATGGANACTGTTAAAACTGGGTTGACTGTTATTGTTGCTGTTGCTCCCTTTGTTACAGGAGCGGATGCAGAATCTGTAACGTTGAGGTATACTTTGTATGTACCTGATGTCAGTGGAGTGAGCTTGTAGCTGGATGATGTGGATTTTGTTGAGGTGCCGTTCAGTGACCAGGCATATGTGTACGGGGAAGTTCCACCTGATGGTGATGCTGTGAGAGTTACACTCTGACCAACATCCATTGTGGATGGATTGCCTGTTATGGAGACTGATAATGCAGGGTTGACTGTTATTGTAGCTCCATTTGACTGTGCTGTTGCTGCTGGAGTAGCTCCGGCTGATGTTCCGGTATCTGTGAATACAACATAATACTCAGTTGTTGTTGATGGGGAAGCTGTATATGTGGCAGTGGTTCCACTTCCAGATGCACCTGATATTTTTGTACCGCTACCGGGGGTGCCTGTGTACCACTGCCATGAGAATGATCCAGTTCCACCTGTGACTGTTGCTGTGAGTGCAATGGACTGTCCGGAATCGATTGTTGCGGATGATGGCTGGATTGATATTGATGGTGCTGGATCAACTGTTATGACTATTAATGTTGGATCTTTAACTGTTGATGGTGTTGGTTTAGCACTATCGTATATCTCAAGATCGAATGTGTATGTTCCCTTACCTGCAGGTGTGAATGGTAATGTGACAGCGCTACCAGATGATGCTGATCCAGAACTTCCATAAGCTGTACCGTTGAGGAGCCACTGATAGTGATATGGAGGAGTACCTCCTGTTATGGCGGGTGTGTCACTTATGGTTATGGACTGACCTAGATCAATTGTTGATGAGGGTGTCTCACCTGAGAATGTGACTGTTAATGGTGCAGGAGGAGGAGGAAAAGACTGAGTTTTTGTTTTAAAGGTCTTTCCTACTTCATCATTATCAATTATCTTTTGAATTTCATCAGTAGAAGTTGAATAAACTCCCACGGGATGAGTTCCGGTTGCATATATACCAGGGGGAGTACCATTTGATTCTGGTGTTATTGAGTCCTGGTAGCCCTGCACTGCCATCGCCGGCCAAGTCTTCAAAACCTTTCCATTCTGTACTTCCTCATAGTAACTATAATTCTGGCCTCCCGTACTCATCGTCACGAGATAAACGTGATTTGAGGATGATGCAGTAGTTGGATTCCCTGAGACGTAAAAGGCTCCCGAAAGCGAGGAGGAAAGCATCAATAAAGTTACAACTACAACTACTCCTATTAAAACCTCATTTGCGAATTTTCCGTTTGCCAACGCTCACTCAATTAAAAATGATATAAAAACCTTTATATGTGATGAACGAAATTTAATCATCATCTCAGATATTGCTACATTGGCAGGCAGGCTGCATTTTCGTAGATAGAGAATGTGTTCTATTATAATCAACCGAGAATTTCTACAAACTCTGGTATTTTACCAGATCTGGTAAGAATAAACTTTACTCATGCGGGGACCGTGGAACAGCATGGCAGACCTTCTGGATGAATCCATCTAGGAGAAATACAGGCAATACTTCTTGAACGATCCGCTGAAGTTCATTCAGGATGCATTGAATGAGAAGATCGTCCGCTGGAAAAAGGAAAATCCGAGAAAGGGATAGTGCAGAGGGCAGAAGTACGAGGCAACGTAGCAGTGACATCAATAAACTCTCCCTGTCATTCTTCTTCTGGAAGTTAAACACCAACGCCAGCTTTGCAGGATCTGCCAGGTGCACTGAAGACCCTCTATTTCTAAGGAGTCTTATATTTAAAGGAAGTGGAATGCTCAAGTGCTATCTCAGGAATTATGGAAGAATACTTTTACACAAATGTGTTCCATTCTTCCTCGCTGTTCTCAATCTCATCTTTTAACGGAGCCATCCTCCTCCATCTCTGTTATTATCATATGTTTGGCATCCATTCCTATCGGCATATACGTCACATCCAAGTGGTTGTGAGAGCCTGAAGTCTGAGAAATCTCTAAATATTTCAACCACCCTTATTGCAGGATACTCAGTCGAGGCGAAGGAAAGCCAGTCTAGGACTCGACCTCATAGGTCGAATCAATGTCTTGCTATCTCTCCAACTCTCGATCTGTTACCGTCATACCAGTGTGTTCAGAGAACTTTTTTCATGACGTCTAACATACTTGTTGATGACGGTAATTTATGTGGCGTTATCTCAACTACTCTCCCATAAAATTTTGAAGTGCAGGGAGGTTTGTGCCTATGGACACAAATTCGCGCATTAGAATCGAGACGAACTCACTTCCTTGACAACGAGAAAATCACGTCATATTTATACACTCGTTCGTATATGAGAACACAGAAAAATGACTCTTTCGAGAGACATCAGAACTCAGATCATCTGCTCCTTGGGTAAGGAGATGATCATTTTCAAGGAGAATCCACTGTTCAGCTACTTCTGCGACGATTTAAGGGCGGAAGGAATAGTCGTGAGAGATGGGAAAGTAATTCCCATTGGGAACACGGAGGTTGATGGAAATTTTCAGGAAGACTATAATTCCAAGGAAGCGTGCTGTCTTTCACCCTTCTACAATTTCAGAAAATGCGACAAATGCACTTCAGAAATAGGAGATATTTTCAGCTTTCCAACAAATGAAGAGATAGAGCTTATAAAGGAAAAGAAAAAAGGACTGGAAAAAATCGTCCTGGATGAAATTTCCGGGATGTCTGATACTGATACTGAAGTAATAGTCTCAAACCGCCTGAGAGATAGGTTGTGCAGCAGTGGCATTTCCCTCTTTTACGACCCTATTGTTGCTTTTGACAGAAACATAGGCAACATATGGAATAGGCCTTCAGAAAGCACCCCGGGTCAGGCAGCGTACGTTGAAGTTTCTGCAAACGCACAAGGCATGTCAGTAATATTTTCTGAGACCATCTTGTTCACAAACAGGAATGAATACGTTGAAAGGTATGAGTCCCTCCTCAACGGAATCGAGAAGATCAAGTCGTTGTTCATTGAAGGCAATGAGACTTCGATCCTTTCGAATGAAATGGAAAGGTTCAGGAGGAAAAATCTCTATCTGACGATCCCACTCTTCCCTTTCAATCACGTGCCGATACCGGGAGAGAACAGGAGGATAAGGACGAGGGATACTTCGGTATTCGATCTATGGGTGATGGAAGGGGACGTTAAGATAAGGAAAAAAGTAATCGCAGTTGCAGGCTATTCGTCTTCGATGGTGTTCTAGTTCTTCAGAACAGAAAAAGCGCCGTAACCCACTCCGGTCTGTCCCCCAGCCATTTCAATGGAGTTAGAAAGCTTCAGCAGGTCTACTTTCCCACTGTAGGTTGAGAGGAGCGTCACTATAGGTCCAAAACCACAGGCGCTCATCTCACCTGAATATTCATACCTGTAGATTGCCTTCACGTCCCTGCTGAGAACTGCCTTGGAGAAATAACCATCATACTGCTTCAGTTTTACAGCAGGGAGGTAGTGGTTGAGGTCGGAGCTAGCGATGATGGTAAAATTTCCCTTTAATTTCTTCAACCTGGCAGAGAGATGCTCCGCAGCTTCCAGGGTCTGGTCCATCATCACGATTGGAACGATCTCCACATCTCCATAAATATACTGAAGGAACGGAATCTCGACCTCCACAGAATGTTCAGAGACGTGGGCAAGATTGTCGACCTGGATCAGATCGTCCTGAAGTTCCTCGATTGCCTCCTTTCTCACCCTGGCCCTTCCAAGGGGCGTCAGGTAGTCCTCGTCTCCGATTGATACTGGGGAGCCCAGGCCTGTGTGGTTCGGTCCTATGACAACGTAGAAGTCGTACCCTCCGGAACTTGCGAGTGAGGAGAAGGAAAAGGCAGCCACTGGAGCGCTGTAGTCATATCCGGCATGAGGTGCAATTATCCCCTTTTCAGGCTCAGTCTTCCTCACCTCAGGCACGTAGCCAGGACCGTTCCAGTGAGTGAACGCCCACGTAATCTTTTCCCTCAGCTCTTCCGGGTCAGATGGATAGAAATAACCGCTGACGTGTGGCTTCCTCATTGTCCTCCCTCCACTGTATATAAAACGAAACTTAATTACCTTTTCAATCCTTCTTCCCTTTTATCCCCGAGATAAGGAAGCTCAACAGTTNAGATTGTGCNTTCTCATGCCTAGAAAAAAGGCCTGGATCTGAAGNGCAATCCAATCNCTGAGCTGCCTTCCCGGCAGGAATTTCTATGAATGTTTACAGTTCCGCNAGGAAATCTTCCTGCTTGAGCTGCGACGCGTCCTTCCCGCTGTCTGAAAGTATCATCTTCGTGAGGAGATAATATATGAGCGCAAGACTCTCCCTTCCCTTGTTGTTACCTGGAACAACGAGATCCACATATGATGTGCTGTTGTTTGTGTGGCAGATTGCCACGACTGGTATGCCGTTTATCACTGCCTCCTTCTGGGCCTGGTTGTCAGTGGCAGGATCGTTAATTACGACAACGTCCGGTTCTATATATCCCGTAAGGGAGGGGTTGGTGAATGATCCTGGAATGAATCTGTCTGTCATACTCTTTGCACCCAGGGCCGCCGCAGCGGCCTTTACCGGCTTCTTCGCGTACTCTCTAGAAGCGACAAAAACTATACCGCTCGGTTCGAACCTGGAAAGGAATTTTGATGCTATCTTTATCCTTTCGTCTATCTTTTTTATATCTAGAATGTTCAGTCCCTCTTTGTTCACGTATGCGGTGAATTTCTTCATGTCCGCACTTCTTATTTTTGTACCGATGTGTATTGCAGAATTCCTGTACGTATCCTCTGAGATTAGGAGATCACTCATCTTTGCGCACCCATTTCTTCCTGAATTCTTACGAGTTCATTTAATTTTGCTATCCTTTCTCCCCCGACAGTTCCCGTCTTAAGGTAATCTGCGCCTATGGCAACTGCAAGGTGTGCGATGAAGAAATCTGTTGTTTCTCCAGACCTGTGGGAAACAACTGCCTTTATCCCGTTGTCCTTTGCCAACCTCCAGGTCCTAAGGAGTCTTGATAGCGTTCCGATCTGGTTTGGTTTCAGAAGGATTGCATTGCTTGCCCTCTTTTCAATACCTTCCTTGAGTTTGGAATAGTTGGATGTGTATATGTCATCACCGATTATGATTGCCCGGCTTCCGACCCTTCTTGTAAGTTCGGCGAAACTCTCAAAGTCCCTTTCTTCAAACGGATCCTCTATGATCGTGAACCCCCTGTCCCTGACTATTCCCTCGACGAAGTCCACCTGTTCCTCCCTTGAGAGGGTCCTGTTCCTGTACCTGTAACGACCATCAACAAAGAAATTTGATGCTGCCAGGTCTATTCCTTTCTCTATGGCGATGCCTGTCTTTTCCGAAACTTCATCCGCGGCCTCTGCCACCATGCTCAGTACCTTCTCGTCGTCGAAAGGCAGGACCCATGCCTTCTCATCCCCCATGCCTACGGGTGTGTTCATTTCCCTTGACGCCTTCTCCTTTATCTTCCTGTGAACAAGGGAATTCGTTTTTATGGCGGTGAAAACGTCTGCTGAGTGGGAAGCAACAAGGAATTCCTGAATCGTCGTTCCNTTCACAGCATGCTTTCCCCCGCCGACAACGTTTCCCAGCGGAACNGGCATTTTCGAATTGAGCCCNCCCAANTACCTGAAGAGGGGTATTCCAAGTTCATCTGCAGAAGCAAAAGCATTTGCAAGNGAGAGTGCGGTAGAAACATTCCCCCCTATCCTNGAGAAGTTTTCAGTTCCATCTAGATCCTCAAGGAATCTGTCAAATGATTCCTGGTCGCTTGATTCCAGTCCAGCAATCTTCTTGGATATTTCAGAGTTGAATATGTGAATTGATCTGTCAATGCCCCCTTCAGCATATTCCTTGACCTCGTTTTCCCCCCTNGAGGCNCCACTTGGCGCAGCCGAAACGCCGTGACCGTACTTTGTGAATANTTCAACCTCTATGGTATCATTCCCCCTAGAATCCAAAATTTTTCTTATCTTTGATTCAACNATCTCAGACATTTATTCACCACCCCTAGAACCTGAATTTGCCTGTGCCGCAGCGAGTATAGCTATGGGCACCCGGTAAGGNGATGCTGAAACGTACTTCAGGCCTATCCTGTGGCAGAACTTTATAGATTCCGGGTCACCCCCATGTTCACCGCATATCCCTATCTCTATATCCGGCCTCTTCTTCACTCCCTCTTCAAAACAGATTTTCATGAGCTTCCCGACACCTTCCTGATCAAGGGACTCGAACGGATTCACCTTGAATATCCCGTATTCGAGGTACTTTGGCAGGAAAGTTGCCTCCACATCATCCCTTGAAAACCCGAAAGTCGTCTGGGTCAGGTCATTAGTCCCGAAACTGAAGAATTCCGCAACCTCGGCTATCTGCCCAGCAGTGAGAGCGCCCCTCGGCGTCTCGATCATCGTACCGAATTTGTACTTCAGCTCCCTTCCCCCTAGCTCCTCTTCTATTGCCTTCTTGAGCCTCTCGTGTACGAGCCTCAGTTCCTTCAGCTCTATTGTCAGTGGAATCATTATCTCAGGTATGACTGTCTTCCCCTCCTCCTTCACCTTCAGCGCCGCCCTTATGATAGCCCTAGTCTGCATCTCATAAATTTCTGGATACACTATTCCAACCCTTATCCCTCTGAACCCTATCATTGGATTGAATTCGCTCAGAGAATTGACCTTCCTCAGAACTTCCTCTCTTTCCCGAAGCTTCTTCTTCAGCCTCTCCTTCTTTTTCCCATCCGCTTCCCTTATCTTGTACTTCATTTCTGAAACCTCTACCATAAGTTCCTCCTTCTTGGGGAGGAATTCATGGAGGGGCGGGTCAAGGAGCCTTATGATGACAGGAAATCCGTCCATCGTCCTGAAGAATTCAACGAAATCGTTGTATTGAAGCGGAAGAAGCTTTTCGAGGAGGGCGACCCTCTCTTCACGGTTATCTGACATGATCATCTCTCTCATTATGGGAATCCTGTCAGCACCGAGGAACATCCTCTCAGTCCTTGCAAGTCCTATGCCTTCCGCTCCATTCTTCCTTGCAAGTATCGCCTCGTCAGGTGTGTTTGCGTTCGCAAGGACACCTAGCTTCTTGACCTTCCTGCATAGATTCATGAACTCCTGGAAATCATTCCCCAGCTCCGGGATAGTGAGAGGTGCTACCCCCTTGAATACAAGTCCAGTCGTACCGTCGACGGTGACTTCCTGATGCTCCCACATCATTTCTACACCGAAATTGACTGTCCTCTTGCCTGCATCTATCTTGATGTCTTCTGACCCGACTATTGCAGGCTTGCCCATCGCCCTTGCAACAACTGCAGCATGTGATGTCATTCCACCCTTTGCTGTAAGCACAGCTTCTGAAACTGCTATACCGTGAACGTCATCAGCAAGCGTCTCGTTCCTGACGAGCACCACCTTCTCCCCATGTTCATTCATCTTCACTGCTTCGTCTGGATCCAGGACTATCTTACCCGCTCCAGCTCCCGGGCTTGCTGCAAGTCCCCTGGCTATCGGTGTTCCAGCCCTCTTCGAATCCACCTGTGGATGAAGCAGCTGGTTTAGCTGTTCCGGCTGCACCAGGTTCACTGCCTCGCCATCAGTTATCATCCCCTCCCTTCTCATGTCAAGTGCGATCCTTATAGCTGCNGCTGCACTNCTCTTCGCACTCCTGGTCTGCAGCAGGTAGAACGTCCCGTCCTGGATCGTGAATTCAATATCCTGCACGTCCTTNTAGTGCTCCTCCAATATTTTTGAGGACCTGACCAGNTCTTCGTAGGCTCCTGGAATCTCCACCTTGAGCCTGTCTATGCTGGAAGGTGTCCGGATTCCTGCGACAACATCTTCCCCCTGTGCGTTTATCAAATATTCTCCGTAAAGTTTCTTTTCTCCCGTGTTTGGATCCCTGGTGAAGGCCACGCCTGTTGCTGAGTTCGTGCCTAGATTCCCGTATACCATTGCCACGACTGAGACTGCAGTCCCGAGTGAGTCTGGAATATTGTTTATCTTCCTGTATACGACGGCCCTTTCATTTTTCCACGAATCGAAAACTGCAATCACCGCCATTCTGAGTTGTTCGTACGGTTCTTCAGGAAGCTCCTTCCCTGCCTCCCCTATTATACGTTTAAATTCCCTTACTATTTCCCTCCAGTTCCCTTCTGTGAGTTCAAAATCGTTCCTGATGCCGAGTAGCTCTTTCCTTGATTCTATGACTTCATCGAACTTCCTTCCATTTATCCCCAGCACGATCCTTCCAAACATCTGGATAAATCTTCTGTATGAATCCCATGCAAATCTCGGATTGTTGGATTCAGCGGCCAGCTGTTCCACATTCCTGTCATTCATTCCGAGATTGAGGATAGTATCGAGCATTCCCGGCATGCTGATCGGAGCCCCGGACCTCACTGAAACGAGCATCATCTTAGGTGAGCCACCAAACACCCTTCCAGTCTTACTCTCGAGGTATTTAACTGAATTCTGAGTCTCCTCCCATAGGCCCGGCGGAAGACTGTTATTCTTGAAATAATAGTTGCAGGCTTCGGTCGTGATCGTGAATCCGGGGGGTGTTCTCAAGCGATCCTGGTCATTTCGGCCAATCCGGCCCCCTTTCCACCAAGAAGGCTCTTCATCTCCTTTGAGCCCTCTTCGAATGTGTAAATAAATTTTTTTCGAGTGGACTGTTCGGAACCCATATTTCTTTATTCCGTTAAGAGTTTTAACCTTTGCCTTGGTCGCAATGCATTGTGATTGTCTGTATAGGAGAAGGTCGTTGGCAACAAGGTAAATCTTTCAAACAAGATGGTGAATGAAATGATGCAATTCGGTTATTTTGTTATGAATTCCCTGATGTCCCCTTCGCTCTTCTTCACGTATCCGAGCTTTGCAGCGTCTCTAACTGATTTCACATAGCCTGCATAGCCAATCCCGACCACAACCCCTACCACCAGGAAGAACCCTATATTCAGGTTGTCGAGATTGTGAACCTTTATGCCTGTATTGAACCCAAAGTCCAGGATCTGGGGGAAAACAAGAATGATAGCCCCTGCAACTATGAATGCGATTCCACCATAAGTGAGGACATACCTGCTTATCGACCTAGCGACTAAAGCTATTCCGTCTTTCGTCAGCCTCTTCGCCCTCGAAAGCCAGGTTCCGAATCCCGCACCGAAAAGTATCTGCATCGTCATTGTCCCAAGGCCGAAGAGCAGCCCTGGCAAGAAGCCAAAGTACGGGGATGGCATTGAAGGTGCGAGAACAGTATAGAGTATAAGTGCAAAAGCGCCAAAGCCGAAACCTGCGATCAGGCCGTGAAGGAATGCAAGTTTTGTTGGGATCGGCTTCAGGTCCCTTATCACAGGATTTACCTCATGTTTCAGCTCTGCGTTCTCCTGATACTCACCCTTCTTGTGGAGTCCCACAAGCCTGCCCAGATATATTTCAATTGCATGAAAATGTGGATACTTTTTGCTGTGGGCTATGTAAATACCGGCACCTGCCATTGCGATCCCCACAATTATGTAGGTAACGCCGAATGCTGCTGCCGTCATGAACAATCCTGCAAGTGCGAAAAATGCTACCTCTGAAAGGGCTGCCCTCTGAAGGGTGAAGCCTGTGGAGAATATGAGTCCGGCCTTCATCCCCCCCTTCGTGCTGTAGCTCCCTACAGCATAAGAGAATGTTATCGGCCAAGTGTGTTCATCCGGCGTGATACCGTGAACTATACCGAGAAGGTACGAGATAAGTAAGGCTGAGAGGAGAGTGGTGGACGTTGGATTCCATAGATTTATGCTAATCATTGCTTTCACTTCCCGGAATAGGTTTTCCGTGAGGGCACTTCGTTGGACTTCCAATGAACTTCGAGAGTTTCTTTAGCTCCTTTGGGTCCATCATGTAATCGTAGTTGCTTATCTCCTTGCACGCATCTTCAAGGCTCACACCTGCATCGTAGAATAGCGTCTCCAGTATCCTGTGGTTGTTCGCAATTTGCCTGTACTCCTCCCTTCCACGGTCTGTTAGTACAACCATTCCCTTCTCCTTCCGGATGAACCCCTTCTCCTTAAGGCGGTCCAGAACTGCAATTACTGTTGGTGACTTCAGGTGAAGCATGGACGCTATATCGATTAGCCTTGTGGGGAAACCGTCTTTCCCCCCTTCCTGAATGCACATTATGCAGTCTCTTTCTCTCTTTGTTATGGCATTTTCGCTCATTGACATTAGTATTATACTAACATACTTAAACCTTATCTAACTTTTACAGTGAATTAAAACAAAGGATAAAGCAACCTGATAGATGAATTGAACAGCATTACAAGCTGCAGAGCACGCCTTCGGAAGCGCTGCTTTTCTAATTAATTTCCAGTAGCTACCGTATATCCTTGTTTTCAAAAAGCAAGGAAGACGTTTCCTGTGCAGATCAGTTATACCTCAGAATTGCGCCTATGCCGCCGAACGCATTGAGGAAAAGTGCGCCTTCGTCTGATTCATCGCTGACAAGCTCTATCTTTGAATCGCTCTTCTGACCCAGTTCGATGTATTCCTCAATCAGGTCTATCTTCTCGACCGGCACCATTTCATTGCCGCACTTCTCGCATTTGTGTGGCGTTTCATCCTTCGAAATTTCTGTCAGTTCTGTACCGTCACTTTCGCACCTGTACCTGAACTTGAACTTTCTCAATCCCTTTGAAATTATCAGGGTATCTACCTTCCCCTCATGCAACGCCTTCGTGACTTCCTTATCTCCGTATGCCGCAAGGCCTGAACCCTTCTTGATTTCCACCATGAGCCTCTCGATGATTTTTTTCTCCCTTGATATTTCCAGTTGGTCGAGTGTTTCTGACGCCTTGTCAACCAGTTCCTTCAGCCCGTATTCATTTGTGTAGCCGACGTCATAAAGGTCTATGACCTTCTCCTGTATCTGATACTGCAGATATCCCTTCTTGTAGAAGAATTCCTTGGTCGAACCGGGTCCGCCTATGAGAACTCCCTTGAGGTCCGGTTCCCTCAGGAAAGCGGATGATGCGATCGTTCCGATTTTTGTGAAGAATTCATGTGCAGCGATCTCGATCAACCTCTCGTACCTTCTGGAACTCTGCCCCCCCTGATGGTGCTTGCTGGGCACCCTTGAGTCCTCATTTTCGACTACCTCTATCCTTGATCCGCGCAGGATTCCTATTGTTGCCTCAGCCCTGTCGATGACTATGAGACCATATACCTCCCTCTTTTCAAGCATCGGGAGGATGGGACCGAGATAGAATTTTGAATCGCATCTGTAAAGGAAGCTTGTGATCTCCTGAGGGGGCTCTATAAAATAAGACACCATCTCGCTCTGATCACCTCTTGTTGGGATATACCCTACGAATATTGCCAGACCATGCTCTGGGGGGGACTTGTAATACTTGAGCTTGCTCATTATGCTTTCAATTGCTGAGGTGACGTTCTTTCTTGTCGTCTTACTCTTGATGTTGCTTGAGGTTGAGTATTCATCCCTCAGGTATGAAACAACGTCGCTTATCTGTCTTCCCGGGGGTATGTAAACAGAGATGAGCTCCGTTCCCCTTCCTTCCAGCTTCCTGACTTCGTCTATGTACCTCTTGAACTGGTATTCCTTTAAAGATTTTTCAATATCCTTCTTGTTCTGTTCGAGCCCTGACATTTCTCCCCGTCAACTGGTAGCTTTGGCTTCCTGGCCAGGCTCAGCACCTTTTTCTTCTTTCTTTTCTTCAACTCTCTTCTCAAAGATTTCTCTGAAAATTATAGTCTTATTTACCACATACTCCCTGATTGCACCAACTATTGCGAATTTTGCAAGTGGCCATGAATCGTCTATCTTGGCGGAATCTGGAATCGTAATTACTATTTCATCCCCGACTTCAATCTTGAACTTGTCGTAGTCCCTCGAGAAATTTATCTCTATGATCGCACCTATCTTTTTCTCATCCCCCTCTATTTTCTCGAGTATCTTGTAATTGTATTTTATGGTCTTACCAGCAAGTGGATGGTTGAAATCAATCACGACCCTTCCAGCAGTGACAGTGAGTATCTTTCCATACCGATCTCCAATTCTTACCATCCGTCCTGGTTCAGGAACGACGTCCTTTCCGCTCCTGCCCATTCTTTTCTCTTCTTCCACAAGGGACCTCTCCACTTCCCGGTACGAGGCCACCCGTACGTTATTAGTATCCCTTACACCAAATGCCTTTTCAGGAGGAAGCGATATTTCCTTCTCCTCTCCAACATTCGCCTTCTGGACATCTTCTTCCAGATCCTTCAGTAGNCTTCCGGAACCGAGGATAGTNACAAACGGTTTNTATGAAGAATGCTCATCGTAAATTCCTCCTTCCTTTGCCTTCTTCTCATCAGTGGTTTCCACTAACTTGCCATCATCCGTAAATGTGTCNAACTGCAATCTGATTATGTCTCCTTTCTCCATTTAACCCACTCTTTCTTCCATAACAATCAAAATTATAAAAAGGTTAGGAATAGCAAAACGATCAGGTCTTTTCAATTTCACTGCTTCATCCCTCCCCTTACGAAGTCGCATTTTATGGGACACAGTTAGAGGTTTCAAGGATGAGGCCCACTACATGGATGCTTTGCAAATGGTTGATTGAACCTTTCTTCATTGGGTGGCAGCTATGGTCTATTTTTATCTACTACGTCGTAATTACTCTTGCTAGCCCCGTGGTGTAGTGGCCAAGCATAGCGGGCTCTGGACCCGTTGACAGCAGTTCGAATCTGCTCGGGGCTATCACCTTTCGGGTACGAATATCTACCCGTGACTCAGGTATTTCACCCACTGAAGAATTGATGTTTATCTCATAGGAAATCTCGTAGGAAGGCCGAAAGATTGCTGTCGTTTATTGGAAAAACAATAAAGGCCACTTCCTTCGGACTGTTTGGAAGGGAAAAGGTTCGTAAACTTAGGGTTTGAACTATCAAGAAGAAATTCCTGACATAAAGTTTGTATTTTTTGGCTACCTCATTGTGGTTGAGGGGATATGGGGAAAGTTTGGAGGGAATTGGATCATCCCTTGCAATTCCCATCATCATACTTCGCACTAGTTCCACTGTCAAGAAATAGAGATGAAAAGAGATGTAGGGTTGAGGGGGTTAGATCAAANTAGAGCATCCCACTGCTTTAGAAGGCCTGATTCGCAGANCACAGCAACAATTTTATAAGACCTTTTGTTGATATCATTATGTTGGATAGCGATGCTTCCACTGCCAAAACGCTGACATTAGTAGCCATTATACTGCAATTAGTATTCTTTGTCATTGGAATATTTGAGGTTATCGGCCTTGCATTTCTCCTCGCAGTTAGGTATACAGTGACAACATCAAACGGGACAGTGATAACAAACCCGGTTCCTATGGGGGCATTCACGATTATATCCTTGATATTCTCGGTTGCACTGCTCTTCGGGTTACTCTGGATTCTGCTCGATTACTTCCTTATCTACAAGAAACTTCAGACCGAAAGGGTGAGGGAGGCAGAGTCACCTAGCATTATTCTAGGAATAATTCAGCTAATATTTGGTGGTTTGATCCCTGGAATACTTCTGATAGTTGCTTACATCAAGATACGGGATTCNCTATACAGAAGAAACAGTGCTGGTTCCCAGAATCTNCAGTCCTGAGAGGTCATTATTTCAGCGTTGCATTAATATGCCTTGAATCAAAAGGTGAAAGTACCAAGTNACGTTCCCGCTTTTTTCCGGAAGAAGTCGTCTATCCCAGAATAAGCAGAATGGAACGCAATTATCTCCATGATCGTGCCGGCCAATATAACTATCACCGGAAGTGCAATTAGAGGTAGAAGGGTCACGACTGAAGAGANCGTACTTGTTCGTTGAACTGAGACGAACGTAAAGTAGCTGAATAGGATGACAATACTGGAAATGGAACCAACGACTGTAATAATTATGCTGTAGATGAGATACCTTCCTGCATTAGTTATCCTTATGACCGATAGTTCCCTCCCCAAAATTTTAAGGGATTGGCTCAGCCTGATATAGGATATCAAGCCTACCACCAATCCCACGATCTCGGACACTATAAAGACTATCCTAACTGAACCGGTGAGAAGGACAGAAATGGGAGACGGAATCACGCTTCTGCCTGGCACTGTAACTGAAGGGGTGTATGAGATTAGCGCAAATATAAAAAACAGCATGGTTGCTATGAGGACAACAATACTTATCAGAAGATAGGCCAGAATCCAGTTTCTCGTACTCTTCATCATTCCGGCCGAGGAGAGCCGGGTCTTTCCCATCTTTCCCAGAGCTAGGATGAGAAGTATTATCCCCACTAACAGTATTATTCCCCCCGCAAAGTCTGCTATGGGAATTAGTGATAGAACAAGACCCATAAATATCCAGAAGAATGCGTCCCTCAGAGAGTGGAGAGAGTCGGTCATATGGAAGTCTGTACTACCTTCCCCTCCGGAGAAGGAAGACTGGGGCAATGAGCGTGGATTTCCGATTGTCACGGGTTTCCATGAAAGTTGACTTATAAAATTATTTCCAGTCAAAACTTGTCAGGCCAGAAATTGAATATGAATTGTGAATCTTTCATGGATAAATGGGAATGATTCCCACACTCTGATACCCGGGACGGTCAGCTTAATCCTTAACACTTCCTCTGTTTATCTTCTGCTTTCTAGAGCAGATTTCTAACCGCACATACAGATGAGAAGCTTTCCAGAAAATCATTCAGGACTTGATCTCATTCTCATAGATTTCCGAGACAAATTCAGCTATCGCTGGGGACGCGGTAAGGCCGGGAGAATCTATTCCGATCAAGTTCACGAACCCTGGAAGGCCCAGTTCCGCCTCATCCCTTATAACGAAATCCCTGAACGGATCGTTAGGCCCCTGAAGTTTCGCCCTCACACCGGATGAATCCTCATGGATTTCCATCTCCTTTATCCGGGGGAGGTATCTCATGACGTCCTTTCTGAATTCGATTTCGCTGGACTCCACCCTGTAATCTATATCATCCACGTAATATGCGTTTGGTCCCAGTTTCACCGAACCCGCAAGATCCGGTGTCAGGTGGATGCCCAGGCCCACTCCCTTTGGAACGGGATAGACAAGTCTCTTTACAGGTGCCTTCCCGGAGACCCTGAAGTAGTCGCCCTTGCAGAAGTGAATCCTATATTTTTGTTCATCGATGTCAATCCCGGCCATTTCTGCAATCCTGTCTGAGTTAAGACCTCCGCAATTTATGACAGTTCTTGCGTGAATGACGAATTTTTCCCCTGCACTCGACCCTCTTACTTCGTACCCTGAATCTGTCTTCCTGATGCCGGAAACCATAGTTCCAAGAGCAATCGTCCCGTTGTTGTTCCTTGTTCTTGCATAAAAGTGATTCAGCAGTTCGTCAGGTTCGATTATCCCTGTGGTAGGAGAGAGGAGCGCTCTCACCGCCTTAACTTCTGGTTCCATTTTTTTAACCTCTTCACCGTCCATCAACCTGAGGCCTTCCACTCCGTTTTCCGTCCCCTGCTTTTCCAGTTTTTCCAGCTCGCCGATTTCCTCTTCCTCTATCGCCACGGTGAGTTTCCCGAGCCTCTTGTGCGGAATTCCGTATTTCCCGCAGATATCGTAAAGCATCGAGTTTCCCTTAACGCAGAGTTCTGCCTTGAGCGAGCCATTCGGATAATGGATGCCGGAGTGTATGACTCCGCTGTTATGGCTGGTAGCCTCCTGCCCGAGCCTGCTGTTCCTTTCGAAAACGTAAACGCCATCGTTGTTCTCTGACAGCTTAGCCGCAACGGACATACCTATTATCCCTCCTCCAATGATCACAATGTTTGCCGATTCCATTCCAAACTTGTAATGATTAAATTGTTATGAATGTTCTTTTTGGTCGTTAGAAGGGAGATAGGTCGATGGGATTGGTAGGGGGTAGGACGTGAGCATCCCCTGGATTACCTAGCCAACGCTTCTCTTGTAGAGATCCCTGAAGACGCCGCTCTGGGTCGAAAGCTCACTCAGGGTGCCCTGCTGAACCACCTTCCCCTTCTCTAGGACGATTATTCTATCTGCAAGAGTTATGAGGGAGAACCTGTGTGATATCAGGATCAGTGTCCCCCTTTCCCTGAATTTCCTCATTGCATTGATGATGTTTCTCTCGGATCTCGAATCTATCTGGGCGGTTGCCTCATCCAGAATTATGATTTCCGGGTTCCTGACGAATGCCCTGAGGATTGAGACGGCCTGCCTTTGCCCTTCTGACAGATTCCTCCCCATCTCTCCCACGGGCGAGTCTAGTCCTCCTGGCAGTGACCTGAATATGTGCTCCATCCCGTACCTCTCGATGAGGGACTGAATCTCTTCCCGTGTTATGCCGCTCTTGGAATACTCGATGTTGTTGAAGATTGAACCGTTGAA
>JGI24721J26819_10003401_pt1 | contig 17031 bp, 16 predicted proteins | sample YelNatPaOPGAMG01_FD_26819 | JGI IMG/M metagenome (IMG submission 26819) | reverse complement strand
TGTGGCGAGAGGGGCTCGACGGCGACATATTGGTTTTTCTGCCAGGGGCGGCCGAGATTCGCCGCGCCGCCCGCGCCTGTGAGCCGCTGGCGGCCAAAGCCGGACTGCTGGTTCTGCCGCTACATGGGGAGCTCCCCCCGGAAGAGCAGGACCGAGCGGTGGCCCCANCCGGTTGCCGGAAACTGATCCTGTCTACTAACGTGGCGGAGAGTTCAGTGACCATCGAGGGCGTCACCGCAGTCATCGACAGCGGCCTGGCTCGAGCGCCCGTGGATTCTCCTTGGACCGGGTTTCCCTCGCTCACAGTGAAACGGATTAGCCGTGCAGCGGCCATCCAGCGCGCCGGTCGAGCTGGACGAACGGCGCCGGGCCGCGTGATACGGTTGTACAGCGAGGAGGATTTCGCGCGGCGTCCCGAAAAGGAGGTCCCGGAAATCCTCCGGCGCGAGCTTTCGCAGACGATGCTGTGTTGGCTCGCCCTGGGACTCGACGACCCTGCCTCCCTGCCCTGGTTAGACCCGCCGCCGGGTCCGGCGGTCTCGTCCGCACGCGCGCTTCTAGAACGCCTAGGCGCAGTCAACTCGGACGGTCGGCTGACGGCCGACGGCAAGCGTATGGCTCGCTATCCTTTACACCCCAGGCTCGGGCGTCTGATCCTTGAAGCCGAGTCCCGCGGCGCCGGGTGGGATGGCTGCCGCCTTGCCGCCGCGCTNAGCACGGGCGAAAGCCTGTCCCGTTCGGCTCCGCACGGGGGGCGCTCGGACGTCCTCGCCTTGCTCGATCAGGAGTGGGCCCCGCAGACGGCGCGGGCGTTTGAACAGTTGGTGCGTGAAATTCGGCCGCGCCGCTGCCACCCACCGAACGATGAGCCGCTCCTAATAGCCATCCTGGCCGCATTCCCCGACCGCGTAGCGCATCGCCTCCAGGACCGGAAGTTGGTGCTGGCTGGAGGCGGCATGGCTGTTTTAGCGGACTTCAGCGGCGTGCGGGATGAGTTTCTGGTAGCCGTGGACATCGAAGAACGCAGCCGGCGGAACGCCCCGCTGGTCTGGCTGGCCAGCGGCATCGACCCCGCCTGGCTGGTAGACCTGTTCCCCGATCGCGTGCACGAGCGGCGTCAGGTGGAGTGGAATAAAGCGGCGGAACGCGTGGAGATTACGAGCGCCCTGGTTTACGATGGGCTGGTCATCGCGGAAAGCCGGGCCGGGGCGTCCGCCACTGAGGATGCGGAGCGCTTGCTGGCCGCCAAGGCCCTCGAGGCGGGTTGGGCAAGCTTCTGCAACGCCACGGCTGTGGCCGAACTTCGAGCGCGCCTGGAATTCGCCGCTCAGTTCGCCGACCTACCCACGCTCACCGAGAACGAGATCGCAGAAGCCTTTAGGTCCATGTGCGTAGGGATCCGGAGCTTTGCGGAATTGCGCGAGCGAACGGGGGGCGCCGGCCTTATGCAAGCGCTGCTCGGAAGGCTCACGCCCAACCAGCGAAAGGCTCTCGAAGAGCTAGCCCCTGAGCGTATGCGCCTTCCTAGCGGCAGGTCTGCGAAGGTGCATTACGCCGCTGGGCAACCGCCTTGGATTGCGTCGTACCTTCAGGATTTTCTAGGCTTGCGAGAGACGCCGCGCGTGGGCGGAGGAAGGGTTCCCCTAGTGGTGCATCTGCTGGCGCCCAACCGCCGCGCCCTGCAAACCACTACCGATCTTCAGGGATTCTGGCAACGGCTGTACCCCGAGTTGCGTCGACAATGGATGAGGCGGTATCCGAAACACGCATGGCCGGAAAACCCGTGAGTCCGCCCCTGGCTGATATAATTAAGTGAACTGGGAGCTTAATGGAATGTCACTGCTGCCCCGCACCCGGAAGCATCTCTTTTTCGCCGCAGCGCTCGTACTAGTGGCTGGGGCTATTGTCGGACACGGCGCCGAGCGCGTGGCGGTCCCCTCCAGCGAGGAAGATATCCGGGAAGGAGTGCGCCTATTTACGCGAGTTTATTCGCTGGTAGAAAACAATTTTGCCGACCCGGTGAACCCGGATAAGGTGATTTACAAAGGCGCCATCACCAGCATGTTGCGCACCCTAGACCCGCATTCGAGCTTCTTCGACCCGAAAGACTTTCAACTGCTCCAAGAAGACCAACGGGGGCGCTATTCCGGCGTGGGCATGTATGTGGGAGCACGCGCGGGGGGCCGGGTGATAGTGATNTATCCTTTCTCCAACTCCCCGGCGTTTCTGGCCGGCATCCATCCGCTGGATACGCTCATGTTCATCGATGGGAAATCGACCCAGGGACTTACAACCTCGCAAGTAGCGGACCTATTGAAAGGCCCTAGGGGCACGAAAGTCGAAGTGACCNTCAAACGAGACGGTCGTGAAGAGCCNTTGACCTTATCGATCACACGAAACGACATCCCCCGAGCCAGCGTGCAAAATGCCTTCCGGATCCAGCCGGCTGTGGGTTACGTTCGCATCGACTCGTTCAACGAGAATACCAGCCGCGAATTTGAGGCGGCCATGAAGAACCTGTCGGAAAGCTCGCTGGAAGGACTGATTCTCGATCTTCGCGGCAATCCCGGCGGTCTGTTGCGCGAAGGGGTCGCCATCGCGGAACGGTTTCTGAAAAAGGGACAGCTTGTGGTGTCGCACCGCGGGCGTGCTTCGGCCGAAAAACCCTACTACGCCAAACGAGGGAACGCAGGGCGCGAATATCCGCTGGTAGTTCTTGTGGATCGTTCCTCTGCATCGGCTGCTGAGATTGTGGCCGGCGCACTCCAGGACCACGACCGCGCGTGGGTTCTAGGCGAAACGACGTTTGGCAAAGGGCTGGTTCAATCTCAGTACCCGCTCTCCGCGGACACCGCCTTGCTGCTGACAACCGCCAAGTATTACACCCCCAGCGGGCGCCTCATTCAGAAAGATTACTCCCACATCTCGTTCTTCGACTATTACAGCCGCAAGGAGGCGCCGCAGAATCTGAACGACGAACGGTCGACCGACAGCGGGCGGAAGGTGTACGGCGGCGGAGGGATCCGTCCGGATGAAAAGTTTGAGTATCCCAAGCTCAATCCCTTTCAAGCCGCGCTACGGCAAGCGGACGCCACCGCTCGTTTCGTGGCTTGGTATTTTGGAGCCAAAGAACCGAAGTTCGAACGCGGCTGGAAGCCGGATGAGGCCTTCCTCACCGAGTTCCATGACTGGCTGCTGAAAAACAAAATCGACTTCACCGAATCTGACTTTACGCTCAACCGCGATTGGATGAAAGAGCGCTTGCATATCGACGTGTACTTGACGGCTTTCGGAAAGGACGAAGCTGACCGTTTGGCGATTCAGTACGATCGCGAAGTGGCGCAGGCTGTAAAGTCGCTGCCGAAAGCCAAAGCCCTGTTGGATAGCGTCCGGGAAGTTTTGGCGCGCCGGGGCCAGTAGGCGAGCGGCTACAGCGGTTCCTCATCTCCAAGCGTGGAACACCGCGCGGCCTTGCCGCAAGGTGGAAAAGAAGCGCCCTTTCCTCCGGACCATCTGCCCCGTAGCGTACGCGAGGCGGTGAAGAAATGGCTGGATGTAGTGTAGTTTCACCTTGCGGAAGCCGACCGTGTGGAGCATTCCGATGACGGCGGCGGGGTTGGGCCCCCACCAGTTCGTGGGATCGCCGCTTAATTCCGCACCGGGATAAAAGGCCGCTCGGGGGTCGCTCGCTCCAATCCAATCGCAAACGGTCTCAAGGATTAGCTGCCCACCGGTTACGCTGAATACACGGCGGAGGCACCAAAGAGGATTCTCCACATGGTACAGGACGCCAAGGAAAAGCACCAGATCAAAAACGCCGGGGTTTTCCGGGGAGAGTTGCACGACATCGAGATCCCGGTATTCCACGCGGGAGTTTAATCTCTTGTGGGCCAGTAAGAAGCCCTCCTGCGTTCCCCACCCCGGACCGCTCCAACAGTAGTGGTCGACCGCCATCACTCGCGCTGCGCCGCGGCGCTCTGCTTCGAAGGAAAAAAAGCCATCCCACGCGCCAATGTCCAGCACCGTCTTGCCTGCCAGGCTCTCCGGAAGGCCTAGCATTTGCAACCGTTTAGGGGTGTTGTCAATGCCCGGCGTGATTACGCCGTCGCCTAAATCGATGGTGTGATACCAGCGAATTGCGGCAACCCGCCGTTTCAGTTCCTCAACGTCCACTCATTCGATTTTGGCACAGGCCGGAAGCCTGTCATTCTGGGCGAGTGGCGGAAGGGATAACAGCCGTCATTTTTTCCGGAGGCGAGTCTTCGTCATGTTTTCAAAGAGGTACAGTCCGCCTTTGCCCGGAGTGACGAGGTCCAGATCGCCGTCTCCATCGACGTCGGCGGCGACGATCTGCATGCCGCCGCCGGTCCGGGTGCTGTAATCGATGACGTGCCGCACCCATTCGATGCGTTTCCCGTCAGAAGATTTCAGCGATTCATACCAATAGACGCCCAAGGGCTCTCTCTCTCCGGGGTCCTTGCCATTATGCGCCATATAGCGCTTGCCAGCGACAATGTCCATGCGGCCATCTCCATTCAAATCGACGAGCGTGACCGCGTGCGCCTGAGACCAGCTTTCATCGATCATACGCTTAGCCCATTTCCCGTCGGGCAAGCGCTCGAGCCAGAAGATGCCGTAGTCGTGCGCCATCCCGCCAAGAATGTCGTTTCGTCCGTCTCCGTTGATGTCGATCACATAAAGAAAGCCGGTGGATCCGAGGTCAAAATCCGGGTGGAAAACCCACTTTCCGTTACGAGGGTCTGCCGGAGCTTCCAGCCATCCCTTTGGGGTAAGTATGTCGTTGCGACCATCGCCATTGACGTCCCCCGCGCCGATTCCGTGGCCGTAGTTCTGGTCGCTGACCACGTGTTTCACCCACTGACCGCTTTGGATCTCATACCAGGCGGTTGGTGACTTGGCTCCGCCGAATTGCGGAAGGAGCTCGCGCGCTTTCCCGTCATTGTCTAAGTCAACCAAGAATGCAAACTCTGTCGGGCAGCAAGATTCAATGGGGTGCTCTTTCCAAGGACCTCCTTTTTTGCCAGGGTTTTCCCACCATGAGATCTTGCGGGCAAACCAAGTTGCGGTGACGATGTCCACCGCGCCGTCGCCGTTGACGTCGATAGCCAGGTCGCTGAAGGCGTCGACGTAGTTGTTGGTAAAGTTGAGCTCGCGGAAACGGTTTTTGGCCCAGTTCGGGCCCGCATACCAGTATTCGCCAGAGACGATGTCGAGCTTTCCGTCGCCGTTGACATCGGCAACGGCGCAGGTCTCACTGGCGCCGAGATCCAGCGTATGCTTCGTAAATGGTATGTCTGCGGGCCGGCTCACGGTCCACGCCGCCGCAGCAGCAATCACAAACGCAAAAAGAATTCGATTCCAGTGCATAGGCATGATTGTACCGCGGTCCCAGGAACCCGGGTGCTATACTGAAAAGGAATTGGCGCTATCGTCTAAGGGTTAGGACGGAGCCCTCTCAAGGCTCAAATACGGGTTCGAATCCCGTTAGCGCTACCACGTTCATCTTGATTTTTCAATCAGTTGCGTGATTCCGGCGGGGCTTCGTGCAGCCCAATGCAACCATGCGCATCGCCTCACGAAACTTTCGCCGGCTGCACACCGGCCTGGAGACCCACGCCCTTTAGGACCGCCTCCCGCGCGATGAGGCAAGCTTTCGCGGCGCCCGAATAGGGTTTCAGGTAATCGCCGCTCGGACCGCAAATAAACGCGATCGAGATCGGCGCACGTGATCAGGGCCTGTGGTGAACCGACCTAAAAACAATCGCATCCCCTGCTGGTCAGCCCCGACCACATCTAGGAAGCCGTGCGTGCGACCAAACGGGTGTGGCAGGTCGGCACGCAACGGCGCAGCTTCAACCTGGGCCGCGAGTCGTACGCGCTGTTCCCCTAGTCGAGCGCCATCGATAGAAAATCGAGTGCAGAGAAACGAAAACGCGCCAGCTTCGAGCGCGCTACCCGCGCACATTGGCAACTTCCTGGACTGCGTGCAGTTGCGCAACGATCCGAACGCCGCCGTGGACATGAGCCAGTACACCACCGTAGTGCTGGCGATGGCCATGGAATCGCTTCGCACGGGCCGGCGGGTAAAATTCAATACCGCGCAAAAGCGCATACAGGTATGATTGTTGATTCACGCCGCGAGTTCTTAGAGGCTGCCGCCCGGACAGGCTGGCAAGCATCCATTCGGTGCGGACGAAGCGCGGGGAAGAGGCGGAAATGATTGAGAATGATAAAAGCAGACACATCATGGATCGAAGAAGATTTCTGAAAGCGGTCAGCGGGTCGGCGCTACTGCCACTGGGACTCGGCGCGTCGGCGATTCCGGGTCCCCGGGCGTCTGGCAGGAGGCCGAACATCCTGTTCATCCTGGCCGACGACCTGGGAATCGGGAATGTGCAGTGTTATGGTGCGGATCGTTTCCGGACTCCGAACATCGACCGGCTGGCGGCGGGCGGGATGCGGTTCACGCATGGGTACACCGCGCCCCTGTGTGGTCCTTCGCGGGCGCTCATCATGACGGGGCGGTACGCGTTCCGCACGGGAGCGACGAACCAGGATGCTACAGGGCGGATGAAACCGGAAGTGGAGACGTTCATGCCAAAGGTCATGAAACCGGCAGGATACGCGACGGTGTGCGTGGGCAAGTGGGGGCAGTTGCCGCTGGGCCCGGCTGCCTTCGGCTTCGACGAGCACCTAACGTTCCGTGGCAGCGGCGTCTACTGGAATACACAGGAAACGGGGAAGACGTACACCGTAAATGGGCGCGTTCTCGGGCTGCGGGCCAAGGAATATCTGCCGGACGTAATGCACAACTTCCTGGCGGACTTCATCACGCGGCACAAGGACCGGCCCTTTTACGCGTACTACTCACTTTCGCACGTGCATTCCCCCATCCTGCCCACGCCGGACAGTAAGCCGGACAGCAAGGATCTGTACGCCGACAACATCGCGTACATGGACAAGCTGGTAGGCAAGATCATTGCGGAACTCGAACGAAATAAGCTGCGCGACAACACGCTGGTGATCTTTGTGGGCGATAACGGAACGGGCGGCGCGTACGCGGCGGAATCCACGATTGGCGGACGGCGGCTTTCGGGTGAGAAGGGTTCGATGCTGGAAGGCGGGGCGCTGGTGCCGTGGATTGTGAACTGGCCGGGGAAAACGCCGGCCGGGACGGTGTGCACGGACTTGGTGGATTCGACCGATTTCCTGCCGACGCTGGCGGAGGCGGGAGGAGCCGAGGCGCCTGCGGACCGGGTGATCGACGGGCGCAGTTTCCTGCCGCAGCTTCAAGGGCGGAAGGGGCAGCCACGAGAGTGGATCTTCATACAACTGGCACGGATGTGGTACGTGCGCGAGAAGGCTTGGAANCTAAATCAGAACGGCGAACTGTTCGACATGAGCAAGGCGCCGTTCGAAGAGCCGATGGCGCCGAAGGAATCGACCAATCCTCAAGCGGTGGCGGCACGCCAAAGGCTGCAAGCGGCGCTGGATAAACTCAATCCGGCGGGCGGCATTCTGGACGACGGCGACGGAACGGGGCGGCACGCGAATCGCGAAACGAGCAAGAGGAAAAAGCGGCAGAAGCAGGACAAGTAATGACGGACAGGAACCCCATGACAGGGGGCATATAGCGCCAGCGTTATTTGTAGCGGGGACTAGCGGCGCTCGGCGGGCGTTTCCCCAACCTCGCCGCCTTAGCGCCGATCCATCCGGAGCGGGCTGGGACAGCATCGGCCGCCGCGCGATCCGGCGAACGGGGGCCGGTCGTGCGTTTTCATGTTCCGAAACGATGGTTGCAAGCGGCGCCGCGGCCCGCGCGCTTCGTCCGCCTCGGGCGCGACAACGCTTTGCACGACCGGATCCGGCGGGAATTCGCCGAAGCCGGGATGCTACAGAACACCCTGAACGTGCGGCCGCCGGAACTGGTGGTTGTGGAGATGTGAGCACAGTGGCTTTACTGCCGCGCGCCGCACGATCCAGTATGCGCGTACGCTGCCGCTTCCCCGCGTACAAGAGATTCTCGCCTTACAACTCCCGCAGCCACGGTATCTTGTCCACGTTCCACTTGTAGACCGGCAACGTCTTAAAGTGCTCCACCGTATCGCCGCTCGCCTCGATGAACCGCCGCAACTTCTCAGCACTGTCGATTTCCGGGAAGTCGAACGACTTCTTTGTCCAGTCCGCCCCCTCGATCGTGTAATCCGGCGAATCCTCGTCCGTCCAATCTTCCGTCTCGCCGAGATCGATGTNTTTATCCGGGTCAATCATTTTGCCCTCTTAATTGTGCCTGCGAATTCTCTCCATGTCGGCCANTCGCGCCCGTTCCAATACATCTCCCGGAACTGGCCCATACCCGACAATATCACTTCCTCCACCTCATTCGGACAACCCAATCCGGCTCGAACTGGCATCCATGCCTCCGGCCGGCGAACGAGAAAGCGGTTCCCGCGCTAACCAGACGCCTCCGAGGCGTACCGGGCGCTCTTGACCGCCCGCGCAGCCACGAAGTAGGCGGTCATCCATCGTAAAGGCGAGCGGCTCAGGCGCTCAAAAGCCAGCATGAGGCGCAAGGCGAAGCGATGAAGGCGCGTCGGCCGCCTACGGCTCAACCACGCACAAAACGGCACGGCGAAGACACGTGGTATGTGCATGATCGCTCGGAGCTCGTGGACTCGAAAACCCGCGTCTTCCAGCAGGCGGCGAATTCCTTTGGGAGTGCTGGTTGCACCCACAAAATACGGCACGAGTCCCGCACGGTGAAGTGGATAGAAAAGCCGGTTTCTCAGCCATACCAGAGGATTCGCGAGGTTATCCATGGTGAGGAACAGCTCCCCCGCCGGGGCAAGCACGCGATACAACTCGCGGAGTGAGGTTCGGATCTCATCCAGGCTTTCGAAATGATCAAGGGTAGAAAGAGAAATCACAGCATGGAATGTTTCCTTAGGAAACGGCAACTCGCGCACATCGGCGCACACAAGCCCGTCTACCGTATGCCTGTCGCGCACTGCCCGCAGCACTCCAGGCGCTAGGTCCATGATCGTGTAACTGGCCGCCTGTCCAGCTCCCGCAAGTTGTACGCCTTTCCCCACCGCCTCGTCGAAAGCGTCCGTTTTCAAAACCCGCCGCGCTCGCATTAGACCTATGCGGCTGGACCAAACACGACGGTTGATTTCGTCCGCATAATCCCTCCAGACCGCATTCTTACGAAATGCTTCGAGGCGCTCTCCGACGTTATCCCAATGTGATCTTTCCACCGGCGCTCTCATCCGCAGCCAGATGCTGGAGCTCAACTTTCCATTGAAGCAGAACTCTAGCGAGAGCAAGAAAAGGATTTGGAGCGAAATATAAGACTGTTCCGGTCGTATATGTGCTATCATGAAGTTGTGCCGAAGGTTACCTTCCTCCCACAAAATGTCACGGTCGAGTTTGATCCTGAGACGCTGCCGTATTCTGAACATGGAAAGCGCTTGTCAATACTGGACATTGCGTTGAATTTCGGCATTCCCCTGGAGCACGCGTGCGGAGGAAATTGCGCCTGCACCACTTGTCACGTCATTGTGAGGGACAACACCGATAGCCATCTGAGCGAGATGGAAGACGAAGAAGCGGACCGGCTGGACGGAGCCGCTGGGCTGACTCTCCATTCGCGCTTGGGGTGTCAATGTGTGGTAAAGGGTGATGTTGTGGTGGAGATTCCTTCATGGAATCGGAACTACGTTAGTGAGGGAGGCGGATCTATCAACCTGGGAGACGCCATTCCTAGTGGAAAGAAGGATTAGGCGGGCGCCTGCGGCTGGATCCGATAAAGTTCCACAGTTGCTCTAAAAGGGCCTGGTCCATGGTGGCTTCCACTTGGGCCGAAGGGCCGTCCTGTCGAACTTTCACGGCGTCCCAAGCACGAAGCAACTCCGCATCTTTGCTGGGAGTGCTGAGCCGTGCGAACCCGACGAGACCCTTCATCGCCGCCGTGAGTCTCTGGGCTTCTTCATCGGAGGCTGTTAGGCCTCGCGCATGAAGCTCCAGTCCCGAGCTAAGGTCGGCATACAGAGCGAACGAGCGCAAAGATGCAAAAAGCTTATCGGCATTGATCCAGGCGCCATCTTTCGGAACCACCGCTCCAAGCTCCGGCAGCGGTCCAAGGCCTACCGCCCAGAGTTGCGCCTGCCGCGGGACTGTACGTAGCAACGCCATTAGAGCAGGCGTGGGACCTGAGCGCTCTCGTCCGTCCAAAACCAGTTTGACGGCGTCCAGCCCTCCCGCCACCGCCGTGGAAGCGTTCAGAAAAGCAAGGCCAAACGCGTCGTTGCCGGTTATGGCGTAGCCTTTGTAAGCGAGCCGGCGTGAGTTAGGAAGGTTCAAACGGGGCTCAGCTCCGCCGTTGCTGAATCTGCCCCGCACCAGCCAGACAAACTGCTTTCCGTTGGACGCCGCCAAAAGCTGCCAAAGATCACGCTGCGGGTCGACTCCGGTGGCTTGGACAAACGCCTCGGCGCCAGGGAAAACCACAGAGGAGAAATGCTTCTGATAGGTCGGCGTTTTCGCCAGAGCGTCGATGCGCGCGCCCCCCAGAAACACCGTATCTGAAGGAACCAAACTCAGCAATGCGGGGTCGACAAACACCGTTCCATCATGGCCGCTAGGGCGGCAACCGCCCAAAATCAGAAACAGCCACGCACACCCGCCAACGGCACGCCTCATTAAAAGTCCCTCTTCATGAAAATCGCTAAAGCCGCCGCCAGCGCAGCGATTCCGAAAGCAGCCGAACTCCACAGCGGCGCGTAATCGCTGACAGTGCGATCGAAGACATAATCGAGCGTCATGCGCCCCACCTCGTACACTTTCGGCAAAGTCCAATACAGACCTCTCCAGATGCGCCTGGTCCACTCCGAGTTTAGGAGCCGTTCCATAAGGCTTCTTTGCGCCAGTATCGGACTCATGATCATCAGCGCGACAGTGACCATAGTGGCCATAGCAGGGCTCTCGAAAATCACACCCACCAGCGTAACCACGGTCAGCAGGACGGAAAAGATGAACAAGGTAAACAGGATCGTAAGCAGAAAGGCTTTGGGCCACAAACCGGTTTTCCACCCCAGGATCATCCAGACGCCCAGCACGAGGTAAGCGATGTTGCAGCCCACCACGAGCGTGTTGCCCACGTAACGCCCAGCGAGGATTTGCCAGCGCCGCACCGGCTTGGAGAGCAATAGTTCTATACGCCCCACCTCCAGCATGTCGGGCACGAGGCCTGAGGAGGCAAAGACCGCCAGAAACATGCCCCAGGTATATAGGAACGTCGCTATGCCGCTTTGCACGTGGCGCACGAGTTTGTCGATCTGCCAGCGCTTCGGCGATTCCTGACCGAGCAGCGAGATGGTGGCCATTGCGCCTTCCACAATGTCGATCTTCAGCAGGAAAAGAAAGAACAGGATCATCGCCGTGGAAAGCGCGAACAGACCCCAGAAGATCTTGCGCGCCAGCGCCTCGTGGAAAGTGTCCACGATGAGGAGCCCGATGGTTCTCATCCCAGCGCCCCTACGGTTTTCACAAAAACTTCTTCCAGCGTGCTGGAGGCTGCGGTGACGCATTCGATCTCGCTTCCGGCGCGCCGCAACAGATCGATCGCCCGATTGGCGGCGTCGCGGGCGGGGAATTGAAGCGTTACCCATCCATCCTGAATTACGGTTTCGGAAGCGCTCCGGCGCAATTCATCGAGCACACGCTCGGGCGGCGCGGTAGCTCTCAGCCGGTATCCTCGACCGGCAGTAAGGTCCTGAACCGAGCCACGCAACACGACCCGTCCGCGATGAAGAATCGCGACTTCGCGGCAAAACGACTCCACTTCAGCCAACAAGTGGGAGTTTATGAAAATGGTAGTCCCCTGCTCTTCCAAGCTTCGAAGGATCTCTCGGATGCGTATACGCCCCATGGGATCGACGCCGTCGGAGGGCTCATCCAAAATCAGCAGCGCAGGGGAATGCATCAGCGCTTGAGCTAGCCCCAGTCTTTGCAGCATGCCTTTGGAATACTTGCTCAAACGCACATTTTCCCACCCGGTCAACCCCACCCAATCCAACAGCTCGGGGATCCGGCGTTTCCGCGAACGGGCATCCATGCCGGACAGCGAGGCATAGAAGTCGAGCATGCCTGCGCCGGTAAAGTATGTTGGGAAGTGGTGGTTTTCAGGAAGGTAGCCAATGGAGCGGCGCGCATTGGGGTCCTGCGCGGGGCGATTCAATAAAAGCGCAGATCCCGCCGTGGGATGCGTAGCGGAAAGCAACATTTTTACGAAGGTGGTCTTTCCAGCTCCGTTAGGCCCGAGGAAACCGAAGCTAAGCCCTCGTTCGACAGACAGGGAAACTCCGTCTACCGCACGAACCACACGCCGGCCCAGCAGGCTGCGGTACACCTTGGTGAGGTTTCGGGTTTCGATGGCGAAGTCGGACGGCATGCCTCGGGTGGTGGCTCTCCTCATATTCTAGGGGTTTCCTGTTGCCGTTTGCGAATTTTTGCTTGACGTTCCCTTTTTATTCGCCAACAATAGAAACATGGCACTCACCAAACGGCAAAAAGAGGTCCTGGACTTTATCGCAGACTTCGTGCACGAAAATGGCTTCAGCCCCAGCTTTGAAGAAATCGCCGCCGGACTGAAGCTGGCGTCGCTAGCCACGGTTCACAAGCACGTTTCGGCCCTCGAGGCGAAAGGCTACCTAAAGCGTTCTTACAACCGCAGCCGTTCTTTGGATGTTTCGCCGAAGTATTTGGCGGAGCAGAAGCGCTTTCAGGTGGTCCCGGAGATTCCTTTGGCGGGAAGGATTGCCGCTGGGTCACCGGTGGAAGCCATTGAAACCCCGGCATCATTGGGATTTGGCGACTTCGCCGGGAATCCGAACGTCTTTGCCCTGGAAGTGCGGGGCGACTCGATGATCGAAGATCACATTTGTGACGGCGATTATGTACTGATCGAGAAAACCTCCGAAGCGAAAGACGGAGATATTGTGGTGGCGCTCGTAGGTGGGTCGGAGGCCACGCTAAAGCGCTTTTACCACGAACCTAACGGCATGGCGCGTTTGCAGCCGGCAAATTCCACAATGAACCCGATCTACGTCCCGCTCAACGAGTTGCAGATTCAAGGGCGGTTGATGGCCGTGTTACGCAAGTACCGATGAGCGTTCTGCCTTGCCGGCTGACCCATGCAGGCTCACTCCCACCATGTGTCGTGTCTTCGAAATTGCTAGAGTGAGTAAGGTAATCACTTCCTAAGAAGAGGAAAGGACCGGGAACCACCTATGGAAACTATCAGGACAGCCGTCATTGGAGCCGGCTTCATGGGCAAAGTGCACACGGAGATGATTCGCCGGGTGCCGTATGTGGAAGTCGCAGCGGTCGCGGGCGTAGACGACCGGGAAGCCAAGTCGTTCGGCGAGAGCGTGGGCGTGAGCCATTACACGTCTGATTGGCGCGAGATCGTTAAAGACGACTCCATCCGCGCGGTGCACATCTGCACGCCCAATAACCTGCATTTCCCCATCGCGATGGCCGCGTTGAAAGCCGGCAAAGCGGTGCTTTGCGAGAAGCCGCTGACCATGAATGTCGCCGAGGCCAAGCAACTGGTCGAACTGGCCAAAAAGACCAAACTGCCGAATTGCGTCAATCACAATTTGCGGTACTATCCGGTGCTCCAGCACCTCCGGCAAATGATCGCGAAAGGCGAGCTGGGCGAAATTCTCGTGGTCCAGGGCACGTACTCGCAGGATTGGTTGCTATACGACACCGATTACAACTGGCGCGTGGAGGCCAAGCACGGCGGGAAGCTTCGCTGCATGGGGGATATCGGCTCTCACTGGATGGACATGATCCAACACCTGACGGGCCTGAAAATCACGGAGCTTTGCGCCGAACTGGAAACCTTCCATAAGAAACGGAAGAGGCCGAAGCAAGCCGTCGAGGCGTTCGCTAACAAGATGCTGACCGCCTCCGACTACGAAGAAATCAAGGTGGACACGGACGACTATGGAGCCGTACTCTTGCATCTGGGCAAGCGCACACGTGGCGCTTTCACCGTGAGCCAAGTTTCCGCCGGCTGCAAAAACCGCTTCCAGGTGGAGATTTTTGGAACAAAAGGCGGCGCCATCTGGAACCAAGAACGCCCCGACGAGCTGTGGCTCGGCGACCGAAACAGCCCCAACCGCCTGCTGCTCAAGGACCCGTCTCTGATGGATCCTGACGCCCGCTCGTTCGCCGATCTTCCGGGCGGACATAGCGAAGGCTACGACGACGCCCATAAGCAGGTTTATAAGCGCTTCTACCGGAAGGTCGCGGATCCGAACGCGCCCGTGGACTACCCCACGTTTGAAGACGGCCTGCGGGGAATGATCTTACTCGAAAAGGTGCTCGAAAGCAGCAAGAAAAAGGCCTGGGTAAAAATCGGCGTGTAATCGCTACGACGCGGCGGCTTCCGTCATTTGCGGCTTCCCATTCCTGGCTTCCGCCAAGGGGGGAAGCCGCGAAGCGTGGAGCTAGGATTCCTCTTCTGCTTTCTCCCAGTTTCCTTTCCCGCACATGTTTTCGCACGGGGGAAACGTTTGACCTTCTTCGAGCTTCCGCGGCAGTTTGCACACGGTGCACCAATAAATGGCGGTTTCAGGAACCGTTGTACCCGGCTTATAAATCGGTTTCATTTCTCTCCTAACGCTCGCCTCTCGGCAAGCACAATGCTCACCAGCTTTTCCATGTTATCCAACAGGATGTCCGGAGGATCGGTCTCGAAGCCTTCGGGCTGAAACCCGTAGGTGACGCCGCAGGCGCGGATTCCGGCATTCCGAGCCGTCCGGATATCGACGGCGCTGTCGCCGACCATCATGGCCCGTTCCGGAGGAGTACCGCTCTCTTCGAGGAGCTTAAAAACGCCTACAGGATCCGGCTTTTTCTGTTCGAAGCTATTGCCGCCGTAAACACGGAAGAAGTGGTCGTGCAGCCCTAAGCCGTCGATGATGCCCTGGCTGAAGCGCACCGGCTTATTCGTGAGCACCGCCATCAGCACTCCGGCGTCGCGGAACTGATCGAGCGCTGCGCGGACGCCTGGATACAGGTAGGTGTGATCCAGCATGTGGTCTCGGTAATAGCTAAGGAAGTAGTCAAGCGCCTTCTGCACCTCCTCTTCGCTAGCGTCCGGTCCCATCGCGCGCCGCATCAGCACAGGCGCTCCATTGCCGACGTAAGCGCCTATGACATTGACGTCGAGCGGCGGCAAGCCCATGTAGGCACGGGCGGCGTTTACCGAGTTAGCCAAATCCTGTTTCGAATCGACCAGCGTCCCGTCGAGGTCGAAAATGAGCAACTTCACTAGAATTCCAACCTCAAGGCAAGCTGCCCCTGCCGGGGAGTGTTGGCCTGACCGCTGATCTGCCCGAAGTTGGCGTTATTGACAACCGCCGCCGGGGACTGGAACTGCGTCCGGTTGAACAAATTGAAAAACTCGGCACGGAAGATCAGAGAGAATCTTTCCGCCAGCGCAGTCCGCTTGATGAGGCCTAAGCTTTCATTGAGCAGCGCAGGAGCGCGCAAGTCCGAATACGAGCGTGCTGAAGTCCCAAAACGCAGCGCTCCAGGGACGGCAAACGCCGCACGGTTGATCCAGCGATCCCGCGCGGGGTCGAAGTTGTCGACCGACAGGTGGCGCTTCTCGCCGTTGACCACATCTGGACGCAACACGCTGTTAAACAGGGGAAGCGTGTTCGTCGCGGTCAGCACTACCGGTTTGCCCGCTTGATACTGATGGATTCCGGTTACGCTCCAACCGCCGGCGATCTTGTTTACCGCACCGGGCCGGTTCAGGTACTTCTTGCCGCGCCCGAACGGAAGTTCGTAGATGTAGCTGATGTTGACAATGTGCGGTACGTCGTTAACGGATATGGCCTTTTCCAAAGCCCGGTTGTAGTACGTCTGTCCGGCTGTTCCACCTCCGGCTTGCACATCTGCGTCGGAAATCGCTTTGGAAAACGTATAGTTGGCCATCATCGTGAAACCTTTCGTAAAGCGCTTTTCCGCAACCAGTTGCAGCGAATGGTAGGTGGAGTTTCCGTTCGGATTGGAGCGGTTATCGATGTTCGTGAACTGCGGGTAGGGACGCAACGCCTGGGCCACCGATCCCGTGAAGCCGGGATAGGGGATCTTGATGCCGGCGGCCGCCGCGTCAGCGGAAGACGCGGGGCGGCTGAGCAGTGTCCCCAAACTCAGATACCGCGGGTCGACCTCGTTGATGCGGATGAGTCCGGTTCCCAAACGAGTCCCTTTATTGCCCACGTAATTGGCCTCCAGGCGGACACGGCCGGGCAATTCACGCTGCAATCCCAAGCTCCAGTTTTGGAAGTAAGGGGGACGCCCATCGGTCCGGCCGATCATATTCACATCGTTGCCGTTGGAAACAGACGGATCAATGATCGGCGGCTTTGCAAAGTTCTGGGGGAATCCGTCGTCCAGCCAGAACGCGGGGGTGACGCCGTTATCCAGCGAGGAAGGCGTGGCGCGCACGTTAAATCCAAAGCCGAAGTTCTGTGAGGAACGCAACCCCGCCGTAGCGTTGCCCGGCGCGTAATAAATTCCGTATCCGCCGCGCAGGACCGTTTGCGGCGTCATGGCGTACGCAAAGCCGAAGCGGGGGCCAAAATTCTTGTAGTAAGTGTCGGCAAAGCTCTTGCGCCCGTTGCGTCCCGGACCGTCTCCCAAAAACGCGATGGCCCCGAGAATGTTGCCCGCTTTGGGATTCGGGATCGTGGGGTCAAAGCCGGACATATTGTTGTGAGCTTCCGTACGCGGGAAATAGATCTCGTAACGGAAACCCACGTTCAACGTCAGCTTGCCGGTGACTTTCCAGTCGTCTTGAATGAAAGCGGCAAGATAACGATAGCGGTTTCCCGGCACCACCGCCAGGATGTTCATTTCCCCCCGATCCACCGCGCCCAATAGGAAACTGGCAAACGCGTTCCCGGAAGCGGCTGCCCCAGGCAA
>JGI24721J26819_10003399_pt1 | contig 17034 bp, 22 predicted proteins | sample YelNatPaOPGAMG01_FD_26819 | JGI IMG/M metagenome (IMG submission 26819) | reverse complement strand
TTTGAACGTTGAAAACAAACGGCAATACTATTCATTGGCGTAGTATCTCCACGAGTTTCTCAACAACCTCATTCACCTTCTCAAGCTTTAAATGACCAACTCTGTAAAGGATTATGCGCACATCAGCAGTGAAGATTCGATTTGGTCGGATGTTGCTCTCTCGCCTCAAACCGCCGGCCTCAAAGTCGTTATCGTCGAGCTCCTCGGCATACCTATCTCTGATACCGCGACTGGTTATCTGGCACAGAATCCTGTCATCACCCTCCAACTCGGCGAGGACAAGCGCAGGACGCCGTTTGGCCTGGGCTAAATCCGAGAAAGGAAAGGGAACCGCAACGACATCACCCTTTACAAATCTTCCCACGCCTCATCCTCCTCCGGGCTCAACCAGTCCTTTCTCAGGGATGTTTCGCTTAGAAGCGCGGTTTCAAAGGCTTCCCGAGCCGCCTTGCTCTTCAAAAATCTGACAAAGTCCAGGACCTCCCTGAGAAAGGGAGCTGGTAAATCATCGATCTCACGCATCACGATTTCCTTTTCAGTCATCAAACCTCACCCCCTTTTTGCGTTGGAACGTTAGACCGTTGAAACGTTCAAACGTTCAAACCAGCATGGTTAACTCTCATTTTTGCCCCACGGGTTCTCCAATAGCGAGTCTTTGACCGCCTTCACAAATAGCCTTAAGTCATCAAGGCCTGTTTGAAGAATTTCATACACTTTAGATAAAGCCCGAATGCGCTCCAGACGGTCAAGGGCCTCCCTTATGTCCTCAAACCGCTTGCGAATTATTTCCCTTTTGAGCTCCATGACCTTATGGCCTCCTTGAGAGCCTGGTCGCGAAGGGGTTTAAGGTCAAGATAATGCCACATGGTCCACACACAAAAGCGCACCCTCAAGTCTTCGTCCCGGGAAAAAAGCAAACGCCCTCGGATCAAGTAGCAAGCGAAACTTGGCGGAGCCCAGTTTAAAACCCGTACGTCAACAGGCGGGATTCTCTCCTGTAACGAAGCCTTGAGCACTGATTCAAGCTTCATTCCCAGATCCAAGGCAAAGAAGTTAGCCTCAGCCTTCTTTGAGAAGGCTAAATAAACCCCAATATCAATGTCATGAAAGGGGCGGTCCTCGAGGAAAGAACCATAAGCATAAGTGAAAAGTACCCTGGGTTCGGCTGCCAAAACCTCTGATACTATCTTGATAGCGTCCTCCCGCCTCTCTTTACCCCAATGGAACAAATCCCCACCCAGCTGCTCCAAAGGCTTCTCCATTATCAGGCAATCACCCCACCATTCCAGGATTTTGTGCTGCAGCTCTACGGAGGTGTACTTGTCCCACAGTTCACGAAGAGCCCCTCTCCAGTCGAGCCTCAACTCCCCTTCCTTTTCCCTTTTAGGCCTAAGCACCTTTTTCTCAAGTAGGAACTCCACAAAATCCCGCACTTCTTCCTGGAACTCAGGAGGCAATTGGTCAATCAACTCTTTCAATTCTTTTGCCATCTGCATAGCTCCATTTCCCCAGTGCTTTCATTTTCGCCACCGCTCCTTCGCCCCTTGGCTTCCATTTTTATGTAACACCTTTACACCTTCAACAATGCTTCTTCTAAANTAACCCAGCCTTCTTTAATAGCTTTGATAGCACGAATCAAATGAAGTTCAAACATCATCTCGTCCCCTTCAAACTCACGCCTAATTTGTTCCTCAAGCCGAGCAAGTTCAGCCGTGGGTAGGCCGCTTTCCATTTTGATTTTCTCTAAGTTGAACATCTTCATCTTTCTGCCTCCCTAAACTTCCGGAGGGGCCAAAATCTCAATCATACGAAGCCCCTCTTTGATATTGATATAGTTTACTAAAAGCCGGGTAGTGCGTTTGACCAAATGCTTGAAATTCCAGCTAACTAAAATATCAGCATTGCCAAGCACTGCTAAAGCAATGTGAAGAGCATCCGCAAAGTATTTTGAAGGCACAACCCCTTCCTCGACATAACGCTCCGCCAGCTTTTTCATCTCCTCAGTAAGTTTGAGAATTGTGAAATTCTGGGTGAGGGCAAGGAGCTTCTCTCTTAGATCCGAATGTGCCTGATTAAGTTCCTCTACTGTTAACTCAGAGCAGAGTCTTTCATGGTTGTCCAAAATTTGCCAGAAGTTTCTTGTCATCCACATGCGCTCAGGTGTTCTTTCATCATAATAGGCACTAAACACCGAGGTGTCNAGGTAAAGCCTCATCCCTTAGTCCCTTAGAAATTATACCGCCTGCTCGCTTGAATTCACCAATTCAGACCTTTCTTGCCCTAAGATTACTTCCAAGAAGATGTTAGTGTCAAGCAGAAGCCTCATTCTCCACCGATCCTCCACTCCGCGATTTTATGCTGGAGCTCTACGGAGCTATAGCGCTCGCCCAGGTCTTTGAGAGCCCCTGCCCAATCAAACTTGGGCTTCCGCTTTGGCTTCCCTGCCCGCTTCTCCAACAGAAATTCAACAAAGTCTTGCACCTCTTGTTGAAGCTCAGGGGGTAGTTGTTCAATCAGTTCCTTTAAAGTTTGCATACCTGATCCTACCTTCTTACAGAAACCCAAGCCGGAGAAAGCCTCTTCGGTCAATCACCTTGCCACTCCAAGGCTTTTTCCTGAAGCTCAAATGAGGTCTGCGTGCTTTCCTCTCGAGAAGAAATCCCACAAAATCCCGCACTTCTTCCTGGAACTCAGGGGACAATTGGTCAATCAACTCTTTCAATTCTTTTGCCATCTGCATACCTCCTTTCGCATCTTCCTTTCACTTCTCCAGTGCCTTTATCTNCGCCCCTTATTCTCTCATCCTCAGGCTTCGACCTTAGGACCTCGCAATTGGGAGCCAGGANACGCCCTCGCCCCGAAGGTCCTTTTGTGGATTCATCCCAAGCACGGCCGACATGTAGACTTTNAAGTCCGGCTCCTTCCGCTCATCCGATCAGAGTCTCCTCCCAGGNCTGGTCCGCAGCGGTTATCCATCGCCTCCGGACGAGTGTAGCGGTTCTGGTCACCGCCTTCAGTTCCTTCGCCAAATGGCTACCAATGCCCGCTTGCCCTGCGGGCAAACGCTTTATTTATCCGTTATCCTCCTTGCTTCTCGGCCTGAGCCAACGCTTCCAGGAAGTCGGCAAAGGCCAGCAATTCAGCGCGCACTGCGGGCCACAGTTCTGGCAAAGCCGACATCAGCCCAGCCATCTTCTCTGGCACCAGGCTCATGGTATACACACTACGCACCAGGTGGCGGAACCGCCGGAATTCATCCAATGATAGGGCAGTGCCTTGACTCAACACAGCGGGCCGCACACCGGCTATGTCCTGCGTCATCCTCTGGAGCAAATCCCGATGCCAGGTTTCGCCACTGGGGAGGGCGCCATCCACATGCCTGGCGATCAGTTCAAATAGGCGCTCTAACCCCGAATAGAAGCCATGCAAGTTCAGGGCCACAGAATCCAGGTACGCGCTTTCGCTCGGCATTCTTTTCGCCTGGGCCCAAGCCGTCAGAGCCCGTTGAACCACACGGTTGAGATCTGGAATCTCGCCACGGATTCGCTCTGCCAATTCCAGGTACAGAGCGTTCATAGCTCTACTCCATAGCGCTCAATCGCCCGACGCAGGGACTCCCCTGCCGTCTCTATCTCAATCAAGTCCACCAAGCGATCACCAATAATCTCCTCTGCCAACCTCCAAGCTCGCCAATAGTCATCGCTTGCCAGACCTTCCACAGCCAAGTCCACATCGGAGTCGGGCGCAAACCAGGCCTCATGAGCCAGCGAGCCGAAGAGCACTACCCGTCTGGCCCCAAAGTGGGCTTTCAATGCCTCCGCAGCTTCACGAACGCGGGCCAACAGGCGTGCACGTTCGCGTCGCTCTGCCGGCGTTGGCTCCGGTGGAGCCGGACGGCGTCGGGCAGCCTCCAAATAAGGATTCCATCCCTCTCGGGTCAATTCCAAAGCCGTCGGCATAGCCATTTGCCTCTTATTTTTCGATAATGGCTCTCACATCGGATTCGGCCGATTTTAACCACTCAATGGCGGCCTCTTTCCCCATACCACACGACCCCTTTCTCCTTAATTTCCCTGGCAAAGGATCCGCCTTTCTGGAAGAACAATTCGCTCATTTTCTGCGTATGGACGATTAGGTCTCAGGTAAAAATCAAAGCCGCGTGCCATTGGTTTCTTTCTTTTTTCTTCCGCACTCTTGTAATTCAGCTTTACTCAGCATGTTCTCTAAAGCCTCTATCTCCTCTTTCAGACGGTTGTACTCTACTACCTTTTTCTCGATGAAGTGTTTTGTGTGTAAAGTCCTTTCAATCATCCACTTGGGTGTGAGGATATATATGTATTTCCTCTTCGAATTTGGTTCTCTCAAATGTTTTACCTTCACGTAGCCTTTCCTTATTAAGGATTTGAGCACATAGTTTATCGTTCCAAGGCCAAGATTGAGCCTCCTTGCGAGCTCCCTCTGGGTTAAGCTTCCGCCCTTCGAGAACTCGCTAAGGACTTTGAACTCAGCTTCTGTGAGGATTGTCCTTATTTTTAGAATAGGCTACCGCCCCTTAAATAACTCCAAACTGTCCGAAAAACGAAGTTAACCAAGTGTGATCTTACGTGCCCCAGCCCCCGAATCCAGGGACCCGTAGTCGTACCTTTCTGCAAGTAAAACCTGCTCATCGATTAGAGGGACAAAAAGCTGCGTCTCTTCCCACTAACTTTTACTTTTGGGGCCCATACCACAAACATCCTTTCATCCGTGCCGAGCTTTATATGGCCTACAGATCTTCACTATAATCCTGTTCGATGACTCGCAGAGCCTTATTTGGCAAACCGGGGAATCGCATACTATTTTGCCGAATAAAGGGGCTCATCCTTTGAACCCTGCATGGGGCCTCCAACACACCTTTTAGGCGATTGCTTCGCCCGTCTGCGCGCCAGAGCCCAAAACTGTCCCCTCCCCTTGGCACTCCTAATAACGAGTCGCCATCTCCGCAAGTTTCGCTACCGCACCTTCTCGATCCCTTTTTGCCACCAGGTACCTAAGTTGCTCAAAATCTTTCTCGAACTGTGCCTTTAGACCCCCAAGTCCGAACGTTGAACTTAGCACTTTGAACACCTTTTCATGCTCTGTGGGGAACAGTTCTTCCCGCACCTCTACAAGCTCCTCGTGAAGCCTTTCTCCGGGTCTTAAACCAACAATCTCGATTTGAATGTCCCTACCCGGTTCCAGCCCGGATAGCCGAACAAGATTCTCCGCCAGATCGATGATCCGGATCGGTTCTCCCATGTCGAGAAAGAATATCTCACCCCCTTTCCCCATTAGGCCCGCCTGGAGGACAAGCTGAGCTGCCTCGGAAATAAGCATAAAATATCGGGCGGCTTCCGGATCTGTTACCGTAAGTGGTCCCCCTTTAGCAATCTGCCATCTAAAAATGGGAAGGACGCTTCCATCGCTTCCTAAGACGTTGCCAAACCTTACAGCAACGAATGTGGTCGGACCACCGTTGAGCAATAATACCAGACATTCCGCCAGTCTTTTTGTCATCCCCATGACCCCAACGGGCCGAACAGCCTTGTCTGTGGAGATGAGGACGAACCGCTCTACACTCGCCTCTTTTGCAGCTAAAGCCACCGTTTCAGTCCCGAAAACATTGTTTCGGATAGCCTCCAAAGGATGGGCCTCCATGAGTGGCACATGCTTGTAGGCAGCTGTATGAAAAATGACTTCTGGAGAATACTCCGTGATAACCTCTTCGACCTTTTGCCGATCCATGATATCACCTACAACAGGGACAACCTGAAACCTCCGACCGAGAGACTCAAGTTCCAGATGGATAAAGTAGAGGCTGTTCTCAGCCCGTTCAAAAAGGACGAGAAGGTCGGGTTCCAGTGTTGCGAGCTGCCGGCAAAGCTCCGATCCAATAGACCCCCCTGCTCCCGTCACGAGGATCCGTTTTCCCTCCAGCTTTTTCTTGAGATGGTCAAGGTTGAGCCAAACGGCTTCCCTTCCGAGAAGATCCTCGGGCCTTACCTCTCTAAGTTCTCCGATCGTGGCCTTACCCTTTAACAAATCGCTCAAGGCAGGGATGCTCTTAAAGGAGACCCCGCTATTCCTGCACCACTCAACGATCCTTCGCCTCTGATCTTGTGTGGCTGAAGGGATTGCGATCAGCAGTTCGTCGATCCCTTTAGCTCTGCACAGCTCCGGCAGATCTTCAATGGTCCCGACCACCTCGACCCCGTGGATCCGCCTCCCCTGCTTTCGGGGGTCATCGTCGACGAACCCTACGATCTCATACGTATCAAATAGGGTTCGGTTTATTTCACGAAGAAGCATCTCTCCGGCATCTCCTGCTCCGATGATGAAGGCGCGTCTCATTTTGCTTTGCCCCATCCTGTCCACTCTTTTGCCGTGCTTCCTCTGGTATATGAGTCTGGACTCCCTAAAAGCCCGGAGAACAAACCTTATCCCACTGACCAAAGCCAAGCACAAGAGCCACTCAAGAACAAAGATCGATCTGGCGAAACCATGGCCGAAAAACGCCAGTACACAGGCAACAAATATCAAAGACCCGGCTGTTACGGCTTTGATTATCTCTATGATGTCGCTTACGCCCACATACCGCCAAAGGCCCTCGTAAAGATGGGATCTGGCAAAGACCACTGTCCTGATCAGAAGAAGTAAGGGGAGGGTCCGAAGAAAGCACTCCCACTCGCTTATAGGTAGCTCAAATTCGAAACGGAGAAGAAAAGCCGAAAGGTACGCCACCGTGACAAGAAGAACATGTGTCGCTATTATAAATGGCCTGCGATAAGGAAGAAAGCTTTCAAGCCACCGAAAATCCGTGTAGTTCTTCATCCTAACACCCCTTAGCCTCCCCACTTTCTCCTGAGAGATCCCTTTCTTTCCTTACCGGCCAGAGAGCTGATGGAACGGGGATACGGAAAAGTGACAAAAGTCCAAGGAAAAATACCCATAGGTCGAGAGCAAGGGACCAGTGCCGCACGTAATAGAGATCGAGGGCAATCTTTCGCGGGAGAACCCTTGTAATGTAGTACTTCTCAGTCCCCTCATGGGGAAGAAGAATCTCTTCGTCTCTGTGTAAGATCTGTGCTATGCTTGTAAGTCCTGGCTTTACGGTCAATAGCTCTTCATAAGCTTCGGGAAAGAGAGCTACGTATTTGGGAAGTTCAGGACGGGGACCAACGATGCTCATTTCTCCCTTAAGCACATTGAGTATCTGCGGGAACTCGTCGAACTTTGTCCTTCGCAGTATTCGTCCTACACGTGTGACCCTGGGGTCTTGTCGGTGAGTAATTGGGGGGCCCATGTTTTCAGCCCCTACGACCATCGTCCGAAATTTGTACACATTGAATTTTCGTCCTCCCTGACCCATTCTCGTAGAAAAATAGAAAATGGGACCAGGGTTATCCAGATAGATGAGAAGGCTTACAACTAAAGCAACCGGAAAAAGAAAAAATCCCGTCAACAGACTGAAACATACATCAAAACCTCGCTTCAATGAGTGTTGAAGGCTCACGATCGGCGATCCATTAATGCCTAAAAGTTCTAACTACATCGTAAACTGCTTCTATAACTGAATCTACGTCCTGATCTGTCATCCGGGGGTACAACGGCAAGGAAATTATGCGCAAGTATTCACGGTAGGCAACGGGGAAACTATCCGGACTATACCCATACTTATCGCGGTAGTAGGGCTGAAGGTGAAGAGGGATAAAGTGGACACTGGTCCCAATTTTACGAACTTTCATTTCTTCAATGAACCTGGCACGGTCAATTCTGAGCATTTCCAGATTGAGGCGCAAAACGTAAAGGTGCCAAGCGTGTTCTACCTCAGGGCGCTGGGTAGGAACCTGCAATTCCTCTATTTTGCAGAATGCCTCGTTGTATCGGCGGGCAATCTCCAGACGGCGGGCTTGGAACTTTGGGAGCTTGCGCAGCTGATGTAGGCCGATAGCAGCCTGTATATCGGTCATGTTATATTTGAAACCAGGACGGACCACCTCATAGTACCAAGACCCTTCAGCGCTATAGCGCCTCCACGCATCTCGGCTCATTCCGTGTAGACTCCAGCTCCGTGCTTCCTCGATAAATTCCGGCGGTCCGGTGAGCATACCCCCTTCAGCAGTAGTAAGGTTCTTGGTGGCGTAAAAGGAAAAGCAGGTCATCTGTCGCAAATTGCGAGTCTCGGGAAGAGAGCCGATAAAGCGGCCCTTGTACCTGGCTGGCAGCGCATGAGCAGCATCCTCTATGATGGCCAGGTCGTGTTGACGGGCAATCTCCCAGAGAGCATCCATATTACAGGGGTGGCCGTAGAGGTGAACCGGCAGGATCGCTCGAACGTTCAACCTAGACCGTTCTAACGTTTTAACGATTTCGCTCGGGTCAATGTTCAGGGTGTCCGGCTCCACATCCACCAGGACAGGCCGCGCGCCCACGTGTTCTATAACGTGGGCGCAGGAGCAGAAAGTCATCGGGGTCGTAATAACTGCATCGCCGGGGCCGATACCCATAGCGGCAAGAGCCACGTGGAGAGCGGCGGTGCCAGAACTGAGCGCCAACGCAGCCGGTGCGCCGATAAAGGAAGCAAATTCCTCCTCAAAGCGTCGGACTTTCGGCCCGGTGGTAATCCAGTCTGAACGTAATGTAGCTATAACCTCCTGAATTTCTTCCTCTCCTATGGATGGGGGGGAGAAAGGTAAAAAGTTCTCACGCAATTATGCCTTACCCCTTTGCTTCCAGATTACTACCAGGTAATGAGTCCTAAAAAAAGGGATCTTGCTCAATACGTAACAGGCAAGCCAGCTACATGGAGCCAAAAAACGTGTTACAAAAGGAACCAGGGTTAAAGTGTGGTACTTCCTTTGGAGATCAGGAAAAAGCAGGTCAATTTCACTTTTTCTGACACCCCGCACATCTGGATTGCAGGGATTATTGTATCTAAAGTCATACCACAAGATTACACCACCAGGTTTTAGAACCCTTATCATTTCCCGTGCTATATTCGCTTTCATATGAAACTCATGAATAGAAGTAAATACTGTTGACTGTAACACAATGTCAAAGCTTCCATCGGTGAATGGAAGATGTTCCGCGTTGGCGTAAATGATTTTTGCTCCTGGCATGCGCCTTTTTGCCTCATATATCCGGTCCCGAAGTATATCCACCCCATATAGGTTCTCCGGAAGAGCACCCCACCGAACGAAGTCAGGAAGCCACCCTCCTGTCCCGCAGCCCACTTCAAGGATTTTCCGACCTGTAAGCGGGGTCATACCGTGCTCTCTCAATACTGTTAGCATGGCGCGCTCTCTTTCCTGGACTATAAAAAGATTTCCAGGGTTAAACAAGGAATACCTTTCAGCCGGTAACTCTTTCCGGCGTTCATACCGCTCTTTTATTCTCTCAATTTCGCTCATAGGTCTTTTTCTCCAGTTCATTCAACCACCGCTTCACAAGGAAGGACCAAGCAAAATTGTCTTCGACAAACTTACGTCCATTTGCGCCAAAACGTTCGGCTTCGTCTGGATGATTTAGAAGATAACGAATAGCCTTGGCCAAGGCAACGGGGTCCCCTGGGGGTACCACGATTCCAGCTTGCGCTTCTTTCACCAATCTTGCCCCTTCACCTCGACCGCCGTAGATAACTGGTTTACCGCAAGCCATAATTGTAAGAATTTTAGAAGGGCGTGCCCCCTCAAACAATGGAAGGTCTTTTAAAGCCACCAACCCCGCCTTAGCCAAAGAAAAAAGCCTCACGATATATTCTGGTTCACTGGCCGGAAGAAAATGCACATTGTCAAGGTTCAACTGCCGAGCCATGACCTCTAACTTTGGCTTTTCGGAGCCATCGCCTACGAATAATAGAGATGCATTAGTCAGCTCCTTCGTTAGTCTGGCTGCAGCATCAATTGCAACCTCAAGTCCCTGAGCGTACCCAAGTGTACCCGCGTAAAGGATTATCTGCTTCTTATTAAACTGGAGCTCTTCTGCTAATTTTAGGTCGGGTTCCATAGGGCGAAAAAGCTCCGTATCGACACCATTGGGTAAAAAGAGCACTTTCTGGCGAGGTACTTTCTTTTTTTCTATCAATACCTGCTGTATTCCTCCGGTCACTGCGTTAATAAAAGCGGCCCTTCGGTAGACCCAGGCCTCCAGCTTTTCAGCCAGGCGCAAAACCAGTCCCTCACGCATGAGCCCAAGTTCCTTCACTGAGTCGGGCCAGAGATCCGCTACATTTAAAATCACAGGTATTCGCCAGAGCGATGCGGCAAACACGGCAGATATGCCAAGTAGCAGGGGCGGGGATTCCACGAAAAGGAAGTCCGGCCGTTTAGCATGCAAAAGCCCAAACAACGAGGTTACCGTAAAGGATAGGTAGTTAAGGAACCGTTTTATTCCTGCGCCCATAGCAGGATAGAGCCAGACACGGTGAATTAATATTCCATCCCGGTTCTCCCGCAAATACAATCGACCCCGGTAGCGTGGAAATATCCGGCCTGTGGGATAGTTAGGCAAAGCAGTGACCACTTCCACTTCGTGTCCGAGCTGCTTGAGCTCACGGACTATTGCTGCTAAACGTAATTGAGGAGCGCCGATTTCTGGTGGAAAGTATTGGCTCAAAAAAAGGAAACGCATGGGCTTTCACACGCCTCCCATAGGGATCTGATTTTTAGTCTTACAAATTAGATAGAAGCCGTAGGAAGTTGGGGTTTCCATTTTCTCAATCTTCGACCGCCCCGTGGCATCAGGTGCCTCTCGGGGGTGCAGAGAGTGGCGCACTCTTGTGACAGAGATGACCACATGATAGCCGCGCCGCACCAGTCCCCGTCCGAGGTCATAATAGAGTGTCCCTCCAGGAAGATCCGGCGGGCGTGCATACTGATTGAAAATCCAAATGTTCATGGCTTCAGCAACTGCTCGTAAAGTTTGAGGAGTTTCTCTTTTTCTCGTTCCCAATTATACTTCTCCTCCACTGCCCGGCGGCCGTTCTCGCCCATCTGGTGCGCTTCCTCTGGATGGGTAAGCAAGTATTCAATGGCTTGAGCAATTGCCTTTGGGTCATGAGGGTCAACGGTAATCCCACATCGGTTCCCCTCGACGATTTCTTTCCACAGCGGGAAGTTTGATGCTACCACCGGAAGCCCCGCCGCCATGTATTCAAAGAGTTTGTTCGGTAAAGCCTTCTCGTGGTTTGGAGCGGGATGGAATAATACCAAACCTACTATTGCACTTTGTGCATGGTGCCAAGCTCCTTCCCAAGGCAACCAGCCAAAGAATCGCACGCGCCGATATCCTGGCAGCCCCTGAAGTTCCTGTTCCAAATCCGGTGGCTCGAACTTTCCAATAAGGTCAAGTCTGATATCCCAAGCAGGGTTAAGATATTCCAGCGCTTGGACCATCTCCATAGCCCCGCGGATCTTGCTAATCCCACCGACATAAACCAGGACCTTTTCTTTCCCTTCTCCACGCCTCGTAGAGGGGTTGGGCAGCATTCCCAAGTCCGGGTAATTGTGTATTACAATTGGCTTAAGCCGCGCGAACTTCTCTGCAATCCCTTCCGTAGCCACAACCACCGCATCCAGCGCCCGGGCCATAAGTTTCTCGAAGGCATTGAAAACTCCGGCCAAGGGGCGCCTCAATAAACGAGGTATCCAGTGCTTTGTAAGAATTTGCTTGGGCACATCCTCATGGACATCATAGATAACTTTTGCTCGCGTGAAGATTTTGAGTAGCACCCCGATTGGCAAGAGTTCCGGATCATGGAAGTGGCAGACATCAGCTCGCTCTCGCAAGGCTATATGGAAAGCGCGCCAAGTAAAGCCAAAGATCCGAGCGAAACGATTCCTGGGCATAGGCAAGGCCACAATCTTTACCCCATCCACCATTTCGTCTCCATCATGCTGGGCGATCAAAACCACTTCGTAACCCGCTCGTGCCAGTGTCTTGGCTTGTTTATGGAAGATACGGGTGTCAAACGGCGGATGAACTGTAGTGATATGGAAAACTCGAACCGCCCTAAACCTCCCCTTCCGGGAATACAACGTTACGGATATTGTCGAGAAATACTCTGGCCCAAATTTCAAGCGAGATCCAGCGCCAAATAAGTGAATGCAATTTATCACGTCCAGCTAGAAATCCTCGCCAAACACGTTCAACAACTTTAGGATCGAGCCACCCGCGCTGACAAAATCGGGATGAGTGTAAAATCTCATCAATCCACGTTCTGAGTGGTCCTCTCATCCAACCGACTTCAGGAGGCTCAAATCCAAGTTTGTCCCTGCGCAGCCTGATCCCCTCCGGCACGAGGCCTTGAATAGCATTACGGAGAACAAACTTTGTAGTAGTTCCTCGGAGCTTCTGGTCGTTGGGGATAGCAAATAAAAACTCTACCAAGCGATGGTCTAAGAACGGGAGCCGTACTTCGCGGGAAAAGGCCATAGAGTTGCGATCGGCATAGCGCAAGAGAGCCGGCAGCACCGTACATGTTAAAGTCTCATACAGGGCTGCTTGTAAAGCGCTCTTGAAGTTATGGGGAAGGAAAAGTCGGGCATCGCTTTGTCCAGCTTGCTCCAATTCTGGCGCAATGGCAAGCGGTCGGATGTGCTTTCTGATGGGATGGCGTAGGCTCTGAGGTAGAAAAGTAAAGGCTATTATTGGTAAGTAGGCCAGACCGTGCTCACGCACGTAGTTATGGAGTACCTTCATCAGTGCCGTCCAGCGCAAGCGAAGAAAAAGATCTCGGAAATATGGGCCAAAATAAAGGTGATATCCTACCAACGTCTCATCACCCCCCTGACCATCGAGAAGCACAGTGACCCCTTGTTCTTTCGCTAAGCGCATCACGCACCACTGAGCATAGATACTAGTAGAGAAGAAGGGTTGCTCCTGATGCCAAGTCAGAGTCTCGATCTCTTCTGGAAGGCGTGCCGGATCAGGATAGACAATGTGGCCCTCGACGTTGGCCCACTCAATCACCTTCCGAATGTACTTCCCCTCGTCATAGCGTGGGTCGTGAAAGCGTGCGGAGAAGGTTTTTTGGGTGCTACCTCGGAGCTCCTTAGCAATAAGGCAGACAATCGTAGAAGAATCAAGACCACCGGAGAGACTGGAGCCTACAGGCACATCCGCCCGCAAGCGGATGTGCACCGCATCTGTCAAGAGCTGTAGGAAGCGCTCCGCATAAGCTGCGTCGCTGGACAAGCGAATCTCAGCCTCAGGATTCAAGTCCCAGTAGCGCCAAACCCTAAGCGTTCCCTGAGCGCGTGAATACTTGAGAGCATGGGCAGGCGGCAAAGCTGAAACGCCTTCGAAGACCGTCTCAGATCCAGCGTCGATCTCGCGGTATGCCAAATACCGATAAATAGTTTTATAGTTAGGCTTGCGAGAAATCAAACCGGAAGCGAGCAAGGCCTTGATCTCTGAAGCGAAAATGAAGAACGCCCGTTCTGGGTCATAGTGGTAGTAAAATGGCTTCTCCCCAAATCGGTCGCGTGCGGCGAACAGCTCTTGGCGCCTTTCATCCCAAATTGCGAAAGCAAACATGCCATTTAAATAACGCAAGCAATCTGATCCCCACTTCTTATAGGCTGCCAGAAGCACTTCGGTATCACTATTCGAGCGGAAGTGATGACCATACCGCTCCAGTTCCGCGCGGAGTTCTACGTAATTATATATTTCGCCATTGTGTGTAACAACTAAGCCGCTTGCCCCATCCACCATAGGCTGATGCCCGGCAGGGGAAACGTCAATAATCGCAAGGCGCCGGCTTCCTAAAACCAGATCGAAAGTTTCACTACGAAACTCCTTAGCAGATGGCAACATTAACCGGCTATCCGTATCCCTGCCGCCACAGGACACAGCCTGACCAGTCCGGGTGTTGACCAGAAGATAGCCTTCATCATCCGGCCCACGATGGCGCAATGTAGTCAGCGCCCGTTGGACAGTTACTAAGTCAACAGGGCGTCCGTCTTGATGCCAGATGCCAAAGATACCACACATGAGCTCTCAATCCCTCCTAAATTCGTAGCCTTATAAGATTAGCGCGGCACACCAATCGTCGTACTTGCCCAGGAGTCATTATGCCGAAAACGAAGAGAGCCGGAAAGAACAGCAACACGAGCAGAGCTTTTGGCCCTGTTTCCAGAGAGGGATTGCTGAGGGACCATACGTGGCCGATGAACATCACTAAGAGCGCCAGCGCGAAGATTCCTGCAGCAGGACCAAAACGATATGGAATCGGATAGAGCTTCTGAGAACGATAGAAGACATAAATAGGAACAATCGCCTCGGCGATGAGCGTGGCGAGAGCAGACCCTTCTTTGCCCCAATGAGGGACTAGCAAGAAGTTGAGCCCGATCGTTAAACCAGCCGTGACAGTGACTGCCAGCCCATAGGGCTTGGTTGTCTTGACAATTGCCGACCCAATGACCGCAATGTAGCTTAGGCCGATCAAGACGTAGTTAAAAGCCAGAAGTCCAATGACTCGACTAGCGCCAACGTACGCTTCCGTCGTGACAAAGCGCAGTATCTCGGGAGCAAATAGGGCAAGGGCCGTGCTGATAAGGCAGGTAACCCAAAGATAAATCAAAAGAACATTGGCATAAACCCGCTTGGCCTCAGGCTGTTTGTGAATCGACATAGCAAATGGCCCCCAAGCCAGCTGGAAGGCGCCGGTCACTAAAGCCACTACAGATGCCAGTGTGCTGCCTACGTGGTACAAACCTACTTCCGAGGTGGAGGAGAAGAACTGGACAAAATAACGCCCTGACAGGTTGACAATCCAATAAGCTAGCGCCGCTGGGATCAAAGGGAGGGCATATTTGAGCATAACTTTAAGCCGCAACCACTGAAATTTGCGCGGGTCCACCCAGTCTTTTAACAATACTGCTGCTATTGCTGTGCTTAGAACGGCTGTCACTACCTGTGCTAAGAATACACCTGTCAGCCCCCAACGTAGGATGACCACAAGCAGGATAGTTAGCAAAATATTAAACAGGCTGGTACCAAGGGAAAAACTCATCGTGGCCCAAGGGCGACGTTGCATCCGCAGCCAGTTGGTGACCACTGTGCCTAACACGCTGAGGGGGAGAGCTATCGCTGCCAGGCGGAAATATACCCCTCCATCACTGCGGTGAACGAGTGCCTGCCCCAACCAGTCGCTCAAAATTAAAAGAAGTGCAGTAAAAGCCAAGGAAACTACGATTTGGCACCAGGCCCAGGAAGCCAGCGTAGTTTTGCGGTCGTCTGTATCTTCTGTATCCCAATACCAGCGGTGAGCAGAATTGTCCAGCGCCAGGACCACAAAGATCGAAACCAGGCCCATCGTGGTGGTCACCAAGCTCATCACACCATAGTCCTCTGGAGTAAAGATGCGAGTGTAGATAGGGACCAGAAAAATGGCAAGAAAGCGCGAGATTATCCCAGATAAGCCATAGACCAAGCTTTCCAATGCTAATTGCTTAAGGTAGCTTAGCATCTACGATCCCTCTTGTCTTCAATCACTTCTTGATAAATATCCACAAGCCGGTATGCAAGTTTGATAGCGTCATGGTATTTTTCAACATACACACGGCTACGCTTACCAATTTCATGTCTCAGTTCACCATCTCTCAATAATGGTTCGAGCACATCTGCTAAATTGTCTTGGGTCGCGTTGATAATCGGCAAGTCGGGAGGATATTTGTCAATCATAGACGGTTTAATGTAGCATACCACAGGTTTACCAAATGCCATTGCTTCTAAAGCGGCCATGCCATGATCCCCAAGGACAAACTGGTCAAGAAAAATGTCAGCCCTTTGCATTACTTGAAGAGCTTCATTCCGAGACATTCCATGGATGAGGCGAAATTCGAAGTTGTACGCTATTTTTAACTTTTCAATCGCTTTGAGCACCGCGGGAGTACCTTTACTAATAGGAGCGGTTGGGGCATGAACAATGAGAGGTCGGGTCACCGCAGGGTCCGGATAGGCAGGATTATAATCAGATAATACAATGCGTTGCGGCACAACATAAACCCGAGGACAAATGTCTGTTTGGACATACCGCAACATACAAACTGGTACTATACTAGCAAAACCAGCTTCGGCAAACTTTTTTTGTACTTGCCGAGATCTTTGCAGACTTTCAAATTGATATTCGTAGCCACTATAGAATGCTGCTTTATAGTAAGGGTTGTCCTCAAATTCAATCTCTGGAATTCTGATATCAGAGCCAAGCCATTCAACGACTCCAGGTTTGTCAAGAGCTTTGATATACTTTAGATCAAGCCCCCAAGGGAGCACGGGAGTAAAATACCAGTGAATAACATCTGCCCAGGTAACCCATTTAAGGTAGTTGTATACCCACCGGAAATTTCTCCAAATCCAGCGATATACCTTACGTCGAGGTACAGATTCAATTACTTTTAACCCATCAGTGGACTGCACTAGTGCATTACCGAGCATAAGCCCATATACTTCAACTCCTATCTGACGCAATCCTTTGACTGTATGCGATGGAATAGATGCAATATTATTAGGTAAATGCAACACGCGCACTATGACACCGCCACCTATTCACCTTGTTCTAATTTTCCGCGCCGGCACGCCAGCCCAGACTTCATAGGGAGGAATATCACAGGTGACTACGGCACCAGCTCCGACAATCGCTCCTTCGCCAATCCTGACTCCTGGAAGAATTATCGCCCCCGCTCCGATGTCACAGCCATCTTCTAATACGACTTCTGCAAACTTTAAAGGTGTGAAGTAGACAGGAACATCACGATCCAAGGCTTCGTGCTCCGAAGTTAATATTACGACTCTTGAGCCTATTCCTACAGCTTTGCCAATCCGCAACCCTCCTGCGCTATGAAGGAAACATTGTTGGCCAATCCATGTATGGTCGTCAATAACCATAAGGTTGTTGTAGTAACCCTTCAGTATTGTGTAATGCCCTATGTAGACATTATCCCCTATTTCGATATTCTCAGGGTGAAAGACTAACACGCCTTTCTCAAAAACAACACCTTTGCCTAATCGCCTGAA
>JGI24721J26819_10003396_pt1 | contig 17039 bp, 11 predicted proteins | sample YelNatPaOPGAMG01_FD_26819 | JGI IMG/M metagenome (IMG submission 26819) | reverse complement strand
TATACTTGATAAAAAATTTTCTTGACATTTTGTCCCCCATTATATTTGTAGCAAAATTGTTAATGTATAGTCTGAGGGAACTATATAATGAAAATCTCCGGNGAAAATCTATTCAGTAAATATCAATTGGTCATGCAATATAATTGTGAATTTTTATCATTTTTTATAATCCTAAGGATTTGATGGTTATTGTATAAATTAACTTGCTAGAATGGGGATAACTAAACATAGGATTATTTTATGGTATAGAATTTAATAAGTATACTGAAAATTATTTTTATTTATTATGCTACAATAAATTCGAAAAAAGATTTCCTCTGTAATAAGAGGAAATATTAATGTAAATGAAAAATAAATGGAGGGACATATAAAAAAACTATTTTTTTTATCAGCATTAGTAATAATTAACTCAAAAATAATAAAATTTCTTGCTTTTACTTTGTTTTTGTTCCTTATTTTGTTTAATGTAAACTTACTAATAGAAGAAAATGGCTGGAGTATTAAAGTTGTAAACGAACTATTTGCATTACCAGAAAATGATGGTAGCGGAAATAATGGAGGAGGTGGCAGCACAGTTTATTATTATAGGTTAGATCNGACTTGTCTTAAACAAACAAAAATTACTTACACTTTTGTGCCTTGGCCGCCTTATTATGAGCAAGTCGTAGAATTTATTTATGGAACAATGACAAGATGTATTGTAGGGGGCAACGAATTATGTTCCCCTTCTAGCTGTCATTGAATGAAGGTTCTGATAGGTTTTCTATAAGATTTTTTACAAAACTTATAGTAAACCTCCTATGGTTTTATAAAAAATTGTGAAATTATGAAAAGCTTATATAAAATTTTCATACTTTTTTTAATAATGACTTCATGTGAGCTAAAAGAAAAAAATTCAAACTCCATATCAATTTATTTCGAACCAGATAATGAAATTATTAAACTGAGTGATATTTCAACTGTCTATGATATAATTAAATTGAAAGATGATTCCTCAAATGTAATTGGCAATATAGATAAATTTATTTGCAGAAATGACAGAATTTATATTTTAGATTCATATGGTTCTAAATCGATTTTTGTATTTGATGAAACAGGTGAATTGATACTAAAAATAAATAATGTAGGGAAAGGTCCCGGTGAGTATTTATATCCTACAGANTTTGACATAAATGATAATAATGGAGAAATTCATGTGCTCGATTCAAATCAAAGGAAGTTAATAGTTTATGATAAAAGAGGTATTTATGTAAGAGAAATACACTTAAAATTTTCGCCTTTTTCTTTTGCTGTAACAAAAGATGATAAATACATTTTTTCTTTAGGGAATTATCCAAATGATAATTTGAAAAAAATTATAATTACTAATTCAAATGGGAACATAATTAAATATTCGAAAAAGGTTCATGTTAACTCAGAATTTAAAAATCTTATGCTGGGAGAACAAAAGGAAATACATCATATCAATAATAAAATATACATTACTCCCTTACAACAAAATAAAGTATATATTTATGCTCAAGATGAAGTAGCTGAAAAATATACACTCGATTTTGGAAAGTATAATTTACCTGAAGGAATTTTTCCTGATGATTTTACTCGAGAAGATAAAATTAAAAAGTTGATGACTTCTAATTATATATACTTTATTTCAAATTTCTGTGAAACTGATAATTATTTGTTATTTACATCGATAGTTAATAATAAGTTAATTTATTTTCTTTATAATAAACATGATAATGCCACATTTTGTACAAGTAGAATTGTTGATGACATACTTAATATCGGGTTTACAAACTGTTTTACAACAGATAATAATTATATTTATGGGATATTTGATAGTTATCATATAGAATTAGTTAAACAATATATTAAAAACACCAAACTAAAAGCTATTATCAAAAAGATGAATTCTTTTTCTAATCCAATAGTAATAAAGTATAAACTAAAGAATGAATAAAAAGACTTTCATAATATTGATTATACTTTTAATAATTATATCAATTACTCTAATTAATATATTAAGAATTTTATCAACAAAAAGTATTAATATAAATAACGAATATTTTAAAAAGTATATAGAATATGCTGTTGAAAATTCATTGAAAATTAATGGTGTAAAACTTCATAATTATCAACTGTTAAATATGAAAGGGCAAAAACTAACTGTTAGTAAGGTTATAGGAAAAAGTGAAAAATTAGTTTTTCGATATACATCACTAGATTGTCAAATATGTGTTGACAGTGAAATAGATCGTCTTAAATATTTAGGTGAAAAAATAGGCAAAGATAAAATAATAATTATTACTTCTTATGCTGATATAAAAAATTTTTATAATTTTTATAAAATAAATAAACTATATAACTACAATATTTATTTTATTCCGATAGATTTTAAACTTTTTCCAGGGGAAAGCAACACACCTTATGTTTTCATATTGGATACAAATAGAGTAGTTAAATATTCTTTTTTCCCTGATAAAGCATTCCCAGAATATACAGTAATATTTTATAGGATTTTATGTAGATACTTTTCTTATTAGGAGAAGAACAAAGTTTTGGGGATATTATAAGAAAAATTCTTTCTAAAACAATTTTCGTTTATATTGGTATTAAAAGCATTATCTGTTTTATTAGAGAATATTGATAAATAAATAATTTCAGAATAATAAATAAAATTAAAAACTAATAATAGATTGTAAATGTGAAATTTAGTATTTATTATGAAAAGATATGTANCAACACTGTTCATAATTTTAATTATAGTTAAATGTTCNGCCAATAAAAATGANATATATACATCAAAATATNAAGATAATTACAAACTCAAAGTTATTGACAGTCTTACATATTATTACAAGGATACACTTTTTATAGGCCGTGTTCATGATATTCAGCTTATAGGCAATAAAATCTTGATATCAGATTTCTTTCTTAAAAAAATCTGGTTGTTTTCAAAAGAATTGAATTTAATTAAGACAATTGGAGGGGAAGGCAGAGGACCGGGAGAATATACTTATCCGCCAAATATAATGTATGATAGTAACTATATCTGGCTTACTACAGGTAGAATAATCGATAAGTATAATCAAAATTTAGAATTTATTGAGAGATAGAAGCTCCCTGAGGAGTTAATATATGAATCATATACTCCAATTTCGTTCGGAGAATTTTTTATTTTCAATGTCGCATACCCATACTCAATAGCAAAAAAATCATATTTTGAAAAATTCAAACCATTTATAAAAATTGATACAGCACTTAGAACTTATGTAAATTTTGATGAATGGGACGATAATTATTTTAATGATGAACTTGAGGGCTATACTCGAGAACTTTGTCATGCTCTTGCAACTAAAAAAGATGAAAATCATTTTTTCACAATTCAAGGGGCTACATATTACATAAAGCTATATGATAAGAATCTGAATCTTATAAAACATTTTGGCAGGAAACCAAAAAAGTATAAAGACCCACCTAAATTAAAATTTAGAGAAACCCAAGCATCAGTAGAAGCAAATGCAAAATTTCATTCAAATATTACCAGATGGCATAATATAAAATATGATAATAGTGAAAAGAGATTGTATCTTGGTTATACTAATCTATTTGAAGATTTTTATTTATATAGGTCTCCAATGAGAGGAGAACATTATTTACAGGTGTTTGATGAAAACTACAATGTAATATATGATGATAAATTACCGGGGATATTGGCTTTTGTTGATGATGGGAAAATTTATGTAATACATAAAGAGGATCCAAAATTTCTTAAGTTATTAATATGCAGATTAGAGAGAAAAAACAATGATGAGTAAAGAAAATTGTGTTTTATAAAAATGATATTGTATATGTATCTTTATTTGTTTTATATGAGTAACGAAAGCAGACTATGTTCTATTAAAATTATTAATAACAAATAATTTGAGAATATAAATTGAATTATAAATTATTATACGAAAACTATAATTAAGAACTCATTCTTTAGATTGTTATTATGTTTATGGAATATTTCTTTCCAATATTTTTAAGAAGCTATGGATATTTGATGAAAAAAATAAATTATTAATAGTATATTATATTAATCTTTATAAAGAATCATGGTACAATAGATCAATGTTTATCGATGAACATTTTTTACAAATTTATAATTCAAATTACGAAGGTATTTTAGCTTTTGTTGAAAATGGTCATATTTATTTATTAACTGATGAAAATTTTTGATAATATTAAGATAAAAGTATACAGTCACATTAAAGAAAAATAAATTTTTAATAATCAACATAGAGTTTGCTTCATTAAATGTTTTTACGTTGTTTATTTTAATTATTCATTAATGAGAGGGTGATTGTTTCAGATGCAGGGTAGATCAAAGATTATAAAAATAATTATAATTTATTTTTCATAATCCCCGGATTAATTAAGTAATTTTTAGAATAAATTGAAGATAAGCTTAATTAGCATACGCCGCCCAGTTACAATTACAATGTTTTTTACGGGCATTGCATTGTTAAGCATTTTTGCTTTTTCAAGTATTGGTGTCGATTTATTGCCAAATGTTAACATTCCTCGCTTAATAGTTCAAACCAGTTATAGAAATTCAACTCCAGAAGAAGTAGAAAAACAAATAACAGAACCTCTTGAATCAGCTATTGTTACAATACCAGGAATTAAAAAGTTAACCTCAGTATCAAAAGAAGGCATGTCGGTTATTAGTATTGATTTTGTATGGGGCACTGATATGAAGTATGCAATTTTATCTCTCCGTGAAAAACTTGATAATGTCAGCATTATGTTGCCCAGAGAAGCAGAAAGACCTGTAATAATAAAAACAGACCCATCTGCTGCACCAATACTTACTCTTGTATTATCATTTAATGATAAAGAAAATTCAGAGAAAAAATCTTTGTCAACAAATGAAATAATGAAATATTTCAATGCTTCTANTCCTGAATATGTTGACCACGATTCTCCACAGGAAGAAATTCAACGATTGATAAATCTTAAAGAAGCTGGCAGAACTATTTTTAAAAGAAGATTTGAACAAATTGAAGGAATAGCTCAAGCAGTTATAACAGGAGGACTTGAAAGAGAGATTCTCGTAAATATTGATCCTGTAAAATTGAATTTATACAATATTACTTTCGATGACATTGAAANATCTTTGGATGCATCAAATATAAATATACTTGCCGGCTCAATTATGAAAGGTTTTTCCAGATACTCATTAAGAATACTCGGTGAATTTCAAAATGTAAATGATATTAAAAATACAATTGTTAAGAGAAATTATGATGGAAGCATAATTCTATTAAAAGATATTGCAAGTGTAATCGAAAACTTTAAAGAGCGGGAGGGATTTACACGTTATAATGGATATGAAGCTATTGGAATTTTGATTTATAAAGAACCNGATGCAAATACAGTATCAATCGCACAAGCTGTTAAAGAAACTATAAACTCCCTCCANAAAGAATATCCAGAGTATAAATTATTGATTGTTTCTGATCAATCTGGATTTATTGAGCAAGCAATCTCAAATGTTAAACAGGAAATTTTTTACGGTGGAATTTTAGCAGTTATAGTTCTTTTTTTCTTTTTAAGAAATGTAAAACACATATTAATTATTGGAATTACTATTCCTGCTTCTTTATTTATTACAATTCTTCTTTTGTATCTTTTTAATATTAGTTTCAATATAATATCATTGGGGGGACTTGCAATTGGAATTGGTATGTTGCTCGACAATGCAATAATTGTGATTGAGAATAATTCTCGTTATAGAGAAATGGGGGATTCAAACCGTTTGGCAGTTATCAAAGGAACAGACGAAGTATCAATGCCAATAGTAGCTTCTACACTTACCACAATTGCTGTATTTCTACCACTTATTTTTGTTAGAGGTGTTGCTGGAGAACTGTTTAGAGACCAATCTTATGCAATAGCATTTTCACTTTTATCATCAATTATAACAGCTTTGACACTTATTCCTATGCTTGATTCAATAAATAGTTTTAAATTGATTAAAAACATTGAAAAGTATCAAAACTTTAATTCACTTATAAAAGAATCAAATAAGCCCAATTCTAAACTCAACAGGTTTTTATTTCCTTTTATTATAGTAATTAAATCAATACAGTTTGCTACAGTTTATGTTTATATACAGTTAAACTGTTTTCTGAAAAAGAGATTTGATTTGTTTTTTAATGCCGCTGAAAGTTTCTTAAAGTTTACCATCAATAAATATGAAAAGTTATTAGAATGGTCACTAAAAAATAAAAAAGTAGTTTTAATGATAACTTTTTTGCTGATTGCAATTACTATACTTGCACTTATCAATATGAAAAAAGAATTTATTCCACAATCTGAAATGGATGAATTCATAGTAGAAATTGAATATTTAGCAGGAACATCATTGAGAGGCAATGCAGAAAACACTTCAAAAATTGAAAAGAATATTTTATCAATTCCTCATGTAAAAGCTGTAGTTTCTAATATTGGAAAAGTAAATGATTTTGATTTTTTAAATAGAGAAATGGTTTCTGTAAACAAAGCAAGTATAGTTATCAAACTCGATTCTTATAAGTTTTATAAAGATGTTCAAAAAAAATTAAGAATTATTTTTAACAGTATTAAAGGTNTCAAGTATTCATTCAAGGAAATTAAAACAAGTTATTCAATGGTTATAAATCCTTCTGAATACGATATAGCAATAAAAATAAAAAGTAAAGATATNAATAAAGCTTACNCAAAGGCAGAATTATTATTAAACAAAATTAATGCTGCAAAAATCAATGGACTAAAAGATTTGAGAATTGCAATTGATAAAGGTAATCCAGAGTATACAATAACAATTGATAGAGATAAATGTATTGTTTATGGATTAAGTGCAGAAGAGGTTGCATATCAAATCCGAAATATAACAAGAGGAACAATTGCTGCTTCATTTTCTTCTTTTGATAAGAAGGTTGGAATAAAAGTATTAATTTCTAATAACAACATGACAGATATTAACTCTGTTCTTAATAGTTACTTGATAAATAAGAATATGAAAGTACCAATAAAAAATTTGGTTAATTATTCTTTTGGTTATAATTACAATGAAATTTGGAGGGAAGATCAATCAAGAACCCTTTATCTTTATGCAAAGGTAGATAATTCGAGCATTGATGAAGTAATAAATAAGATTGAAGATGTAATTGCAGGAATTCCAAAATCGAACGAAGAATTAATATTGGTCGGAGGAATAAATGAAGAGATAAAAGATGCATTTACAAAACTTTATGTTGCTTTATTAATTTCCGTTCTATTAATGTATATGATTCTTGCTTCAGAATTCGAATCATTTTTATATCCTTTAATAATTTTATTTTCTGTTCCTTTAGGATTGATTGGAGGTATACTTTTGCTTTTTATTTTTGGTGAGAGTATAAGTATAATTTCGGTTATTGGTTTATTAATTTTAATAGGAATAGCTGACAATGATGCAGTAGTTAAAATGGAATTCATATTGCGAAAACGAAAAGAGGGATTATCTGTAGAAGAAGCAATTATGGAAGCTGGCAAAGATAGATTTAGACCGATTGTAATGAATTCATTTACTGTTATTTTTGCATTGATTCCAATGATGGTTGGAATTGGAGCTGCAACTCAATTAAGAGTTTCTATTTCTCTTGCAATAGCCGGAGGATTAATTACATCTACTTTTCTAACATTGATTGTTATACCTGTCCTTTATACTTATGTTGATAAATTATCGCAACAATATAAAAAATTATAATTGAGTTCGAGGTAAAAATGAAAATTAAGTTCTGGATTGCAGCTGTTTTAATTATTTCTGTTACAGTTATACTTTTAATGTTCATTCTGTCCCGAAGTTCAGTGAATGAAAACATTGATGAATCAGCAAATGTTAATTATGATAAACTTAATCAAGTAGTTTTTGATGTTAAAACAGAAAAAGTTATAAAGGGGAACTTAATTTTATATATTAATGCTAATGGTCTTATAAGAGCATCAGAGGAACTTGAATTGACTTCTAACATAAGCGGAATAATTAGCAATCTTAATATTTATGAGGGTAAGCATGTAAAAAAAGGTGATTTGCTAATTGGATTGGATGATCGGGAATATGAAATTGCATTAAATGATGCAATTGCAAGAGTAACAGATGCAAAAGTTGAATATGGATTTTTAGTCAGAGAATATTCTAATGATACAACTATTTCCAAAGGAATGGATAACCAAAATCCAAAAGCAAAAGTATACTTAGAACAACTTAATAAATTGGAAAAAGATTTTTCTGAAGGTAAAATTGATGAGGCAAAATATAATGACATCAAAAATGAAATTGATATGAAGCTGATTTTCACTGGTGCAAAAAGAGAAGAAATAATACAAAGCAGGAGCGGCCTTACAAGTGCAATAAATGCTTATAAACGAGCTAAATTAAATTATGAGTTTACAAAAATAAAAGCTTCGTTCGATGGTGTAATTGGTGATTGTGATTTAGTGATAGGTCAAAGAATTCAAGCAGGGCAAAAACTTTGCAAACTATTAAACAATTCGGCTCTTAAAATTGATGTTGGTGTGCTCGAAAATGATGTGCCGAAAATAAGTATCGGGAAAAATGCTTTAATAGAAATTCCTTCTCTGTCTTCTGAAAAATTTAATGGGCGTATAATTTATATAAGTCCTTATGTTGATAAAGAAACAAAAACATGCAAAGTTACTGTATTACTCCAAAATACCTCAAATAAAATTAAACCAGGAATGTTTGCCAATGTTTTGCTCGAAGTAGATAATCTTAAAGATAGAATATTAATTCCTAAGTCAGCATTACTGATAAGAGATAAACGCACTTTAGTATTTGTTGTTGAAAACAATCTGGCAAAATGGAAATATGTTCGAATAGGAAAAGAAAATGACCAGTTCATTGAAATTATAGATGGAGTTAAATTAGGTGAAGAAGTAATTGTTGAGGGACATTATACACTTACACATAATGCAAGAGTAAATGTAGTCAAATAAAAAAATTATTTAGTGAAAAAATTATTCTACATATTTTTATCTCGACCAGTCNCTACATTAATATTTTTGTTTTGTGTTTTTTTTATNGGCATCGTATCTATTTTAAATATATCTATTGAACTAAGTCCAAAAGTTGAATATCCAAAATTATCGATTTCAATTTACTGGCCTTATGTTTCCCCTGAAGTTGTTGAAGCTTACCTGACATCGCCTGTGGAAGCCGAGCTTTCCACAATAATGGGAGTAAAAAAAATATCTTCTAAATCTTCTGAAGGTTTATCAAATATTTTTATAGAATTTCATCCTGATGTTGACATAAATTTTGCAAGAATAGAAATAAATGAAAAATTAAATGCACTTAAACATCAATTGCCATTTGGAATTTCAATGCCTGTAATCTCATCTTATATACCGGAAGAGTTTGAGAATCTTCAGGGATTTCTTGTGTATTCAATTTCTTCGGATAAAAGTGCAAATGAAGTAAGAAAATTTCTAATTGACCATGTTCTCATACAACTTAAGTCTATTGATGGTGTATCGAATGTTGAAGTAAGAGGCGGTTCTGATAAAATTATTAATATAATAGTTGATTATGATAAAATGAAAACTCTGAGAGTTTCAAATGAAGAGGTTATTAATGCTGTCAAAGATGCTGAGGTTATATTGTCGGCAGGAAAAATCAGCAATCGAAATTTTCAATTTTATATTAATGTTAAAAACGAAATACAGAATTTGGAGATTATCAAAAATCAGGTGGTTAAAAAATTACTCAATAACCAAACAATAAGAATTAAAGATATTGCTGATGTAACTGAAGATTTTAAAGAACCGCAATCATATTATAGAATTAATGGCAAAGAAACAGTAAACTTAATTATAAGCAAAGAACAAGGAGCTAATACTTTTAAGGTTGCAGATAATGTAAATAAAAAGTTTCAGGAACTCAGTAAAATTTTTCCTCCAGATTATATTATTGTAAAAGAGCTTGATAAAAGTGAGGAGATGGATGCAGAATTAATATCACTTTATCGAAATGGAATTTTATCATTTGTTATTTTATTCATAGTGTTGCTCTTGATTTTTAAAAATTACAAATATCCATTAATAATTATTGTCTCTATTTTCTTTTCGTTGAGTTTTTCTTTCGCACTTTTTTATTTATTGAAATTAACATTGAACATAATTACCGTAACATGTTTTATAGTTGGGCTGGGCTTTATTGTTGATAACTCAATTGTAGTTTTAGATTATCTTGATAAACATTACAATGGACGCGGAATAAAATATTTAACTGTATATATCAAAGAAATATTTAATCCTCTTTTTGTTTCTACTTTAATAGTAATTTCTGTTTTTATACCATTAATATTTTTAACAGGTGAGTTAAAACTATATTTTAAGCATTTTGCTTTAGGCATGGGTTCTAATTTATTTGCCTCTTTAATAGTTTCAATAACTGTAGTTCCTTTTCTTTATTTAAAAACATATAACNCGCATAAGGAAATTCATTTGCTTGCTTCATCCTTTGATTTTATTTATAAGCTATATAANAAAATTGTGAGGCTGATTATTCGTTTCAAAAAATTTAGTTTATCATTGCTTGTTCTGATAATTGGCTTNCCTGTTTGGTTAATGCCNGATAGAATTGAAACACCATTTATTGGTGAAATATATAATTCAATCTTCGATTCAGAATTTTATCANGAAATAAAACCATACATTAACTATGCACTNGGCGGATGTTTGAATTTATATTTNAATCATATATCAAAAGGTGAAATCTGGAGTTATGGCGAAGAAACTTATATTTATATCAGACTTGAGCTTCCTAACGGCAATAGAATAGAAAGAATAAATAAAATTTGTCAAGATTTAGAGAATGATATTTTGCAATACAAAAATAATTTTAAGAATCTTATAGCCAATGTTATTGACGAAGAAAATGCTGTATTAAGAATAGAGTTTGATAAACATCAAGCGAATACTTCTTTCCCATATATTTTGAAAAATTATATTACTGCATATGTAACTCAACTTGGTGGAGTGAACTCATATGTTTATGGTTTTGGGCCCGGGTTTTCAAATGCTGAAGGGGTTTCCAGCAGCATGTTTAATTTAATTGTAAAGGGTTATAATTATGAAAAAGTCAAAGCCATTGCAGAAGAATTTAGGAGAAAAATTATTATTAATCCTCGTGTAGATAATGTTGATATTGATAAATCAGAAATCATGTGGTCAACTGAGGTATATGAAATTATTGGAGAAATTGACAGAGAAAAATTAAAAGCATACAATATTACATTGGCCGAAATTTTTTCAATAATTACAAAAAGCATTGGAGGCATTTTTGATGATAATAAATTTAAGATAGAAAATAATAGAGTTGAATATCAAATCAAGTTTTCAAATTATAAAGAGGTTCAATTAGAGGAACTAAAAAATATTATATTAAATGATAATAGTGGAAAGAGTTTCAAAGTGAAGGATATAATTAATTTTTATGAGAGAAAAGTTCTTTCTGCCATTCACAGAGAAGATCAACAATATGTTAGATATATCAGTTATGAATTCAAAGGACCTTATCAATTTGGTCAACAATTTCTTCAATCCACATTAGCAGGTATTGATATTCCGCCGGGTTATAGTATTAAAACTTTAGATTTGCCAATTGTATTAGAATTTGAAAGTGAATATGATATATTAAAAATATTTTTAGCAGCGGTAGTAATAATATTTATGATTTCTTCTTCCTTTTTTGAATCTTTTAAAAGCTCTCTGATAATTTTTTCTGCTATTCCATTTGCATTTGCAGGTTCAATTTTTATTTTCTGGTTATTTNATTTTAGCATTGAAAGAGGGGCTTATTCNGGAATGCTGCTTTTAATGGGATTAACTGTAAACAGTGCAATAATAATGGTTAATTATATATTAAAGAATCAACAATTAAAAACCATTGAGGAAATATTCACTTTATCCGAAACACGATTGAGAGCGATTATAACCACTTCTTCAACAACTATATTTGCTCTTTTGCCTTTAATATTAAATTCCAGTTCAAACTTTTGGAAAANTCTTAGCTTAAGTATTCTGGGCGGTATGATAACATCATCAATTTTTATTGTTCTTTTTGTCCCATTAATTTTTTACATGATTAGAAATAAAAATTAATTCAATATAGAGTGAATAGAAAAATTTTTATTATGATTAACATTTTATATGGCTCACAAAAAAATTTTCTTGACATTTAAAATCTTGCAAATAAATTTGCATCGAAAATTGTTTTATAGTTTAAGCTACATGATTATCACCTTCAAGGGCATATAATGTGTGATTGTCAATATTCAATTTTATAAATCATAAAACATAAATCTAGAGGTGCACTAAAAATTTTTTGATAAGATTACCTATTTATTTTTAATATAAAATTGAACTTAGTATCAATTGCATTATGCTCGGTAATTATATCAAAATTGCATTTCGGCGGTTAAAATTTTTTAAGACTTATTCAGTTATAAGCATAGCCGGATTAGCAGTAGGTTTAGCATCCTGCTTTATTATATTTTTATATATCTCTTACCAGCTTAGTTTTGATAAATACAACAGAAATATTGACAACATATTCTTGATATACTTTAATGATTTGTATGCTAAAATATCAATGCCTACGACTCCTTTAATATTAGGACCAACATTGAAAGCTGAATTTCCCGAAGTAGACCAATATGCAAGATGGAGAAAAAGAACCTGTACAATTAAATTCAACGAAATGGAATTCAAGGAAGAAAACTGCGTTTTTGCTGACCCATCTATTTTTAATATTTTGACATTACCTTTGGCAGCTGGAAGCTTATCTGCTTTTTCTTCTGAGTTTAACTCAATAATATTATCCGAAACTTCAGCGTATAAATATTTTAACAAACAGAATCCAATTGGTGAAATCTTACAGGTTAATTTTAATGGAACAGATTACCTGTTAAAAGTAACAGCGGTGATAAAAGATATTCCCAAAACATCAACCTTTGCTGCGGATTTTATTCTGCCGTTATCAATATTTGAAAAATATAGGACTCAGGAAAGAGCAAAATTGCCGGCGAATATGTTTACTTTATGGGATTTCCCTGAGGTCTATACTTATTTACTGCTTTCTCCAAACTGCAACATAAAAGAATTTCAAAATAAGCTCACTGAATTTTCTAAACGACCAGAACATATGGCAGGTGGCAATCAAGTAAATTACAGTTTATTTTCACTTGAAGATATTTATTTTTATTCATCTTTTATGATTAATAATGAATTTCCTCAAGGAGATATTTCGAATGTTTATATTTATTCGGGTGTTGCATTTCTAAATCTTTTAATATCTATTATTACTTATTTAATGCTTAGTATTGGTAAAAGTAGTTTCCTTATAAAAGATATTGCTGTAAGAAAGACTGTAGGAGCTGGAAAGAAGGACCTATTAATACAAAGCATAATTGAATCTTCCATTACAACTTTATTAGCTCTGCCATTATCAATTATTCTTGTAGAATTATTTTTGCCTGTAATAAGCCAGCTTATTGGTCAAAAGATTTTTAGCAGTTATTATCACAACTGGTCATACTTAATTGTTTTTTGGAGTGTTGCACTGCTTTTGGGTATTATCTCGGGTAGTTATCTATCTTTTTATTTTTCAAAATTTAATCCAATTGAAATACTGAAAAATAAAATAACCACAGGCTCTAATAGAGCTACTTTTAGAAAAATAATGTTATCTATCCAGATGATTGTTTTTATGTCATTGGTTTTTGCTTCGGTTGTAATTTATAAACAACTCCATTTTTTATTGGATAAAGATTTTGGGTTTGTCAAAGAAGGGTTAGTAGTTTTTTATCCTGAGGACAAAGAAATAGGTAAAAGATTTGATGTGTTCAAGAATGAGATAAAAAAACATCCTGATATAATTGATGTTTCTTGTGGTAATATATTGCCAGGTTCAAATGCCACGATGTTAATAGAAATTCCCCGGAAAGAAAGTTATACTAATTCAGTTAGAGCAGAGATGTTATTTGTTGATAAAGATTTTATAGAAACTATGAAAATAAAAATTAGATTAGGTCTATCATTTCAACAAAGAAAAATTACTGATTCTTCCAATGTTTGTATTATTAATGAAACAGCAATGAAAGAATTTGGCTTTGCAAATCCCGTTGGTGAAAAGTTAATGAATATGGAAATTATTGGGGTTGTGAAAGATTTTAATATACATTCACTTCATAATAAAATTATTCCTGTAGTAATAGTTCCAGATACAAAAAAGTTAAATGAAATTGTAATAAGAATTCGTGATGAAGCCAATAAATTGAATGTTATAAATTTTGTAAGAGAAAAATCTATAGAGTTTAACAATAACAAACCGATGGAATTCCGTTTTTATGATGAAAGATTAGGCGAACTTTACATTGAAGAAAAAAATTTTGGAAAGATTATCGCAGTATTTACAATAGTTGCTATTTTTCTTTCTTGTATAGGTTTATATGGGATGTCGCTTTTTGTATTTTCTCAAAGGACTAAAGAAATTGGAATTAGAAAAGTACTGGGAGCGACAATGCCAAATTTATTATATGTCATTACTAAGGAAATCTTACTGACAGCATTAATCTCTGCTTTAATTTCATTTCCAGTATCATATTTGTTTATAAATCAGTGGCTGCAAAATTTTGCTTATAAAGTATCTTTAAATTTCTGGATATATCTTATTTCGTTATTAATAATGATGATGTTAATTGCTTTATCAATAAGTTATCAAGCAATTAAAGTTGCTGTTGCAAATCCAAATAGATATCTGAAATATGAATAGTGAATTCAATAAATAACGAATAAATATTTGTAATAAAAAAAGTAAAACAAATTTATGTCTGTTATTTGTTGATAAAATTATCAATGAATTTTGGTTTAATTAAATAAACATTAAAATGGATCGTCAAATAGAAAAGAAAAGATGGACTAAGAAACGGATAATCATAATTTTGATATCATTTATTTTTTTGATTTTTCTGATTTACACTATCTTTTTTTTAGATGCGAGTAATAAGTTAAATATTGAAAAAACTCGATTGGTAATTTCAACAGTAAAACGGGCACCATTTCAGGAATCTATTATTGTAACCGGTACAATCGAACCAATTAAAACTGTTTATCTTGATTTACCTGTAGGTGGAATAGTAATTCAAAAGTATGTAGAAGAGGGAGCTTTCTTAAATGCTAATGATTCAATAATAAAATTGGATAATCCGAATTTAACTTTGCAGTTAATGAACACTCAATCAAGTTTTATGCTCGCAGAAAGTCAACTAAGTCAGACAAGATTAACTTTTGAACAAAACAGATTATATAAAGAAAAAGAACTTTTAGATTTGAACATGCAATTACTTGAGCAAAAAAGAAAATATGAAGAAGAGAAATCTCTTTTTGAACGAGGATTAAATTCTAAAAATGCTTATGAATCGAGCAAAGATAAATATGAATATTTAGTAAAAAGTCGTGAACTTATGGTTGAATTATTGAAAAAAGATTCATTAACAAATGTAAAGTTAATTGAACAAAGCGAAGAAAATGTAGAAAGATTGAAAAATTATTTGAAGCTTGTTGAAAGACAGTTGTCAAATTTAACAGTTAAAGCTCCAATTAAAGGACAACTCACCTCCTTAAAAGCTGAAATCGGCCAATCTGTTAGCTCAGGATACAGATTGGGGCAAATAGACAATACTGATTCATTTAAAATACGAGCAGAAGTACCTGAGTATTATGTCTCTAAAGTTTATGAAGGTTTAGCTGCGGAATGTGAGTTCAATGGCAAAAATTATAAGTTGACCATAAAAACAGTTTACCCTCAGATAACAAATGGAATATTTTACATTGATTTAGTTTTTTATGGCAAACAACCCGAGATAATTCGAAGAGGTCAAACTGTTAGGGCGAAACTATTTCTTGGAGATTTAACTGAAGCTTTGTTAATAGAGCGCGGTGGTTTTTATTCAACAACAGGCGGGCAATGGATATTTGTGGTCGATAAATCTGAAACATATTCTGAAAAAAGAGAAATAAAAATCGGCAGACAAAATCCACAATACTATGAAGTTTTAGATGGACTTAACCCCGGGGAAAAAGTTATAATATCTTCATACGAAAATTTTGGCGATGCGGAAAAATTAATTCTAAAATAATAAATGAAGAAAAATGATTAAGACAAACAAACTGAAAAAAATTTACAGAACAGAAGAAGTAGAAACTGTTGCCTTAGATAATGTGAATATTGAAATTAATGAGGGAGAATTCGTTTCGATTATGGGACCATCTGGAAGCGGCAAATCAACATTACTTAATATTCTTGGACTTCTCGATAATCCAAGCGGAGGTGAATATTATTTTTTAGGAACTGAAGTTTCAAAATATTCTGAAATACAAAGAGCACAAATGCGCAAAAAAAATATTGGTTTTGTATTTCAGAGTTTTAATCTTATTGATGAATTAACTGTATTTGAAAATGTAGAATTGCCCTTACTGTATTTAAAAGTTCCTGCTGATGAAAGAAAACAAAAAGTGAAAAAAGTACTTGAGGCAATGGAAATTATACACAGAAGAAATCATTTCCCACAGCAGCTTTCTGGTGGTCAGCAGCAAAGGGTAGCAGTAGCACGAGCAATAGTTGCAGAACCCAAATTAATTTTAGCAGACGAACCTACGGGTAATCTGGATTCCATACAGGGTGAAGAAGTAATGAAGTTATTGTGTGATTTGAATAAAAATGGAACCACAATAATAATGGTAACACATTCACCTGCTTATGCTGAATATGGAAAGAGAATAATTCATTTGTTTGATGGTAACATAGTAAATGATAATGTGAATAAGAAATTTCATGTGTAAATCACAATATCTTAAGTTGCTCTGTTATAAGACAGTAAATTAAAATGGTAAATAACAATATATAATAAATCAGAGAATATAAATCTACCAGAATTAAAAAA
>JGI24721J26819_10003374_pt1 | contig 17103 bp, 20 predicted proteins | sample YelNatPaOPGAMG01_FD_26819 | JGI IMG/M metagenome (IMG submission 26819) | reverse complement strand
GGCAGCGAGCCGGTCCCGGAATTTTCCACCTGCTTCGGCTCGCCATTTCTGCCGCTTGCGCCGCGCGTCTATGCCGAAATGCTGGGCCGCCGCCTGCGCGAGCATGGCGCGCAGTGCTGGCTGGTCAACACCGGCTGGAGTGGAGGCGGCTTCGGCGTGGGCCAGCGCATGAGCCTCAAGATTACGCGCGCCATTGTGGATGCGATCCTCAACGGCACGCTCGCCAACGCCGAATACACGACGGAGCATGCCTTCGGGCTCAGCATTCCTGCCTCATGCCCGCACGTTCCGGCGGATATTCTCAACCCGCGCAACATGTGGGCCGACAAGGCGGCTTATGACGCGCAGGCGCAGATGCTGGCTGCGAAGTTTGAAGAGAACTTCAAGAAGTTTGACGTTCCCGCCAATGTTCGCGCGGCCGGACCGCACGCAAGAAAGTAGGCCGGGAGAAGGCTCATGTTTCTACGCAAGCTCAAAGTGGACTATCTGCCAAATGGGGAGGCGGCCGCCAGCGCCTGCCCCATCCATTGGATCGACAATTTTGCCATGCGCAACTTCACCAACGACGCCATTTTCGATGACACGCTGCCGATTGGCGACGGCCTTATCGAAGTCGGCCTGCGCGTGCCCGAAGACCGCCTGAAGGCGGCGATGGATGACTGGTTTCGCCGCAAAGGCTACCTGAAGGCCGGCGACCGCTTGCTGGTAAATGAAGTACGCTCTGTGTAAGAAGCTTCGCGTCTCAGCCAGCTACAACCCCTTCCACGGCATCCAAGGGAATGTTGTTCAGGAGAAGAAAGACCATGTTCCTGTTACTCGCGCTGTTGCTGGTGATTGTCTGGGTCGTTTCGTTCGTGACGTTTCACGTGGCCGGATTCCTCATTCACATCCTGCTGATTCTGGCGGTGATTTCGCTGATCCTGCACTTCTTCCGAGGGAAGAAGTCGGCCTGACGAATCGCCAAACCACGAAAACTAAAAGGGCCGGATTGCTCCGGCCCTCTGTGTTTTTTTGGGGATAAGAAACTACTCGCTGTAGTGCAGCAAACTGAAGACATCCAGGTCAGGGAAGCGCTCGCGGCCCTTCAGGAAGTCGAGCTCCACGGCGAAGGCCAACCCGGCGATCTCGCCGCCCAACTGGCGCACCAGCTTTACCGTGGCTTCCATGGTGCCGCCGGTGGCAAGCAGGTCATCAACCAGCACAATGCGCTGGCCCGGCTCGATAGCGTCCTCGTGGATTTCAAGCGTATCGCTGCCGTACTCCAGATCATAGGTCACGCGCACGGTGCGGGCGGGCAGCTTGCGCGGCTTGCGCACCGGCACAAAACCGGCGTTCAGGCGATAGGCCAATGCCGGGCCAAAGATGAAGCCGCGTGCCTCGATGCCCAGCACCAGGTCAATGTTTTTGCCGATGTAGTGCTCGGCGAGCGCGTCAATGAGCTTGGCAAAGCCCTGGCGGTCTTTGAGCAGGGTCGTGATGTCATAAAACAGGATGCCGGGCTTCGGAAAATCAGGCACCGTGCGCACCAGAGACTTGAGCGGTTCGCAGTTAACGGAGTGAGTGGGTTGCATAGCCGTCTTACCAGGCTCCTTCAATGTGAAATGATCCAAGACCTTCGCCTTCCTTCTCGTCGAGCTCGTGCTCCAGAACGTGATCCACGCGGCTGCCGCGCGATCCCCTGCGCAGAGCCACGCTCAGCGCTTCCAGCTTGCCAGGCTCACCGGCGGCCTTCACCTCAACGTGACCGTCTTCGGTGTTGCGCACCCAGCCCCGCAGCCCCAGCGGCTCGGCCTCGCGATGGACAAACCAGCGAAACCCGACTCCCTGCACACGTCCTTTGACGAGGTAATGACGAACCATAAGTTTTTGGATGCGAGGCCAGTGTTGCAGATACGGCAAACAGGCGCAAGTTGTTGGCAGACACGAACGGCGCAGCCGAAGCTGCGCCGTCGAAGTGAATTTATTCAGAAAAACTACGCGCGGCTCAGATACGCGCCTTCGGCCGTGTCCACGCGAATCTTCTCGCCTTCGTTGATGAACGGCGGCACCTGCACCACGAGGCCCGTCTCAAGCGTCGCCGGCTTGGTCACCGAAGAGGCCGTCGCGGACTTCAGGCCCGGCTCGGTCTCGACCACCGTCAGCTCGACCGTCTGTGGCAGCTCAATGCCCACGGCCACGCCGTCAAAGAACGAAACCGTGATCTGCAGATTGGCCGTCAGGTACTCGACGGCGTCACCGAGGGTGTCGCGCTTCAGGTGGGTCTGCTCAAAGTTCTCGGTGTTCATGAAGTAGTAGTCGTCGCCGTCGTTGTAGAGAAACTCCATGGGGATTTCATCGACGATCACGCGCTCAATGGGGTCGGGCGAGCGGAAGCGGTGCTCAAACATCGCGCCCGAGCGCAGGTTGCGCAGCTTGGCCTGAATGAAGGCGCGTAGGTTGCCCGGGGTGCGGTGCTCCACGCTGAAGACGGCATGCAGTTCGCCGTTGTGCTTGATGATCATGCCGGGGCGCATCTGTGTGGCGGGAATCGCCATAAAAACTGACTCCTTACGTGTCTCTGACAGGGTTTACGTTGACTGCAACCCTTCAATTTTACCGCAGGCGCGCGGCTGCCCTGGTTTTGTAGGTTCGCCGGAGCTACTTGTGCCCGAATAAATGCGCAAAGAAGTGCCCGATGCTGCCGAAGAAGCCGCGATGCCGGTGCGGCGTCTGCACGGCTGCTTCGCCGCCGGAAGGAGCGGTGCTCTCGCCGCGAGCAGGCTTTGCCGCAGGTGTTGCGGGCTCCGGTTGGGCGCTGTTGTAAGTGATGGGCGCTTCCACCTCTGCGTGTACCTGGCCGACTGGCACGGCTGGCGTGCTGGAGGGTGCAGGTGGAGGCTTCAACCCTTCGCTCTCGGCCAGCGGAAAGGGATTCTCCTTCTCCGCTTTGGTCTGGGGAGCACCTGCGTGGCGGTGATTGTGCCGGTGATTGCCATGGCGCAGCCCGGCGGCTAGTTCGGTGGGCGCTGCCGGGCATCCGCATGGCTCCGGCTCGTTGTCGACCACGCGGCTCGTGTCGCCGCTCTCGAGCAGCACCCGCTGGTTGGGCTGCACGCGGTAGACGCCTCCGCTGAAGAGATTGGTCACGGTGACATAAGGGGCGCTCGCGCCGTGATTATCGATGCAGGTGTCGCCGTTCGTGCTCACGCGCAGACTCAGGTCGGCCTTGCCGGGGCCGGAGACGAGGATGCGCAGATCCGGCGTCAGAATCACATCGGAGTACTTGCCGGGCTTGTCGTGCTCCTCCACCGCGCCGTGGTTGAGCGCCAGCATGATGGCGTCATCGCCCGGCAGCTGGCTTTTGCCCAGAGTGCTGTCGGTCGAAATCTGCACCGTGGTGGAGCGGCAGACGTTGATCTGCCCGCCTCGCGCCAGCGTGACCGGAACCGTCGCATCGCCCGCCGTGAGCGTGGCATGGCTGCCGATGGCCGCGCGGCCATTCGTCACTTCCAGCGATCCGGAGACCGTCGCGTTTTCTGTCGGGGCATAGGCCACGGGCTTCTGCTGCGCACCGGCCGCGGAGGCAAGCGGCAGCAGCACCAAAGCTGTGGCCACACCGGGCAGGGAAGCGGCGAATCGGCGCGGCAGGAAGCAGGTCACAGAGCTACAACTCCAGAAAGTTCCGGATGAGCTTCTTTCCATCGGCGGTGAGCGCGCTTTCGGGGTGAAACTGCACGCCCTCCACGGGAAACTCGCGATGGCGCAGGCCCATGATGGTGCCGTCGGCCGTTCGCGCCGAGACTTCAAGACTCTTCGGCAGGCCCTTTTCCGCCACGATCAGCGAGTGGTAGCGGGTGCAGGTCATGGGGCTGGCAATGCCGGAGAAGATGGTTTTGCCGTCGTGCTCCACCTCGCTGGTTTTGCCGTGCATCAGCCTGGGCGCGCGCACCACGTTGCCGCCAAAGGCCGCGCCAATGGCCTGATGACCGAGGCAGACGCCCAGCACTGGAACCTTGCCCGCGAAGCGCTGAATCAGCCCGATGCTGATGCCCGCCTCCTGCGGCGTGCATGGGCCGGGCGAGATCAGAATGCGCTCGGGTGCGAGCGCCTCGGCCTCATCCACGGTGATCTCGTCGTTGCGGCGAATCACCATCTCCGCGCCCAGCTCGCCCATGTATTGCACGAGGTTGTAGGTGAACGAATCGTAGTTGTCGAGGACGAGAATCATGGGTTTCTCTAGTGTAATGCGGTTACGCCCGCGCCCGCTCAATCGCGCGCACCACGGCCTTGGCCTTGTTCACGCTCTCCTCGTATTCCTTCTCTGGCACGGAGTCGGCCACAATGCCCGCGCCCGCCTGAATGTAGCCCTTGCGGCCCTTCATCAGCAGCGTGCGAATCGCGATGCACGAGGTCAGATTGCCTGAGAAGTCCGCATAGAGCACGCAGCCGCCATAGATGCCGCGCCGGGCGGGTTCCATCTCTTCAATGATCTCCATGGCGCGAATCTTCGGCGCGCCGCTCAGCGTTCCGGCCGGGAAGCAGGCCCGCAGCGCATCCACCGCGTTCAGCCCTTTGCGCAGCGTGCCGGTGATGTCGCTGACCAGGTGCATCACGTGGGAGTAGCGCTCCACGCGCATCAACTCGCCCACCTGCACCGAGCCGTATTCGCTCACGCGACCCACATCGTTACGGCCCAGGTCCACCAGCATCACGTGTTCGGCGCGTTCCTTTTCGTCGTGCAGCATGTCCTGCTCATAGGCGCGGTCAGCGGCCTCGTCTTCGCCGCGCGGACGCGTGCCTGCAATGGGCCGGTACTCGACGCGGCCATTCTGCACGCGGACCAGCAGCTCGGGCGACGACCCCACAATGTGCGTGGTTTCTGTCTTTGTGCCGCGCCCTGCGGGCAATGCACTGCGCAGAAAGTAAAGGAATGGCGACGGATTCACGATGCGCAGCGCGCGATAGATCGAGAAGGGATCCACCTCCGGCTCGACGTCGAAGCGCTGCGAGACCACCACCTGAAAGATGTCACCCGCGGCAATGTACTCTTTCGAGCGCTCGATGGCCTTGAGAAAATCCTTCTTTTTTGTACGGTTGGCCAGCTTGAGTTTGCCGCTGAACGTTTTTTTCTTCTGCTTTGGCAGGGGAGCGAGCAGCCGCTTCTCAAAGCGGTCCAGCCTCCAGAGCGCCTCGGCATAGGCCTGCTTCGGATTGCGCTTCTGCAGATCAGCGGTGACGAGCAGCAGCATCTCTTTGCGCACGTGGTCAAAGGCCAGCACCTCGTCAAAAAAGAGCAGGCAGGCATCCGGCATCTCCAGTTCGTCGGCGGCCTCTTCGGGCAGTTTTTCAATCTGCCGCACCACATCATAAGTAAAGTAGCCTACCGCGCCGCAGGTGAAGGGCGGCAACTCTGGCAGCACAGCGGGGGAGTGGCCGTCCAGCGACTCCTTGAGCACCTCAAAGATGTCGCCTTCAAGCTCTCGCGTCTCGCCCTCTTCGGTGATGCTGATGGAGCGTCCGCGTGAGACGATGCGCCGGTAGGGGCGAATGCCGATATAGGTGTAGCGGCCGATTTTTTCGCCGCCTTCGACCGATTCCAATAAGAAACACTCCGGCTCATGTGCGGCCAGGCGCAGAAAAGCGCTGACCGGCGTCTCAAGGTCGGCCGTGAGTGTTCGATAAAGCGGAATGAGGGTATGCTTGCGGGCGAGGCGCAGAAACTCGGGGCTGGCGGGCAGTGAGGTCGTCTTGGATGGCATAAGCGGTCAGGAAAATCGTTGTGCTGCGAGGATTGATACCGTTTCGTTCTCCTCATGGTACAGCCCATTTCGGCAGAGCCTCAATGACTGCCCCGGCCTGCTTTGGCATCCTGTGGAAGGCCCGCAGGCATCTGTCGGGCAAGGAGCCCTTGCCGGGCTTGATACGCGGGCCTATACTCATGTGTTTGGCCGGAGGTAGGCTTTGAGGAGCAACCGGCCTTGCCGGAAAATCGTGGGGCGCGCCGGACCGGGGCGCTTCTGCGAACGTCTAAGGAACAGTGGTTCCCTGGCGGAATGGAAAGCCGGTCCATCACGGAGAGTCTTTCAATGGCTACGATCACGCTCGAGCAGGAGATCAACCCCTGGGAAGCCCAGGCTGCTCGATTTGACTTTGCAGCGCGCAAGCTCAACCTCGACGAGGGCCTCTGGCGCGTGCTGCGTTACCCTTCCCGCGAAATTATCGTTCACTTTCCGGTCGCCATGGATGACGGCCGCATCGAAATGTTCACCGGCTTCCGCGTGCAGCACTCCTTTGCACGTGGACCCGCCAAGGGCGGCATCCGCTATGCCCCCGATGTTTCCCTCGACGAGGTTCGCGCACTGGCCAGTTGGATGACCTGGAAGTGCGCCGTCGTCAACATCCCTTTCGGCGGCGGCAAGGGCGGCGTAATCTGCGACCCCAAGAAGATGTCCATGGGCGAGCTGGAGCGGATGACCCGCCGCTATACTGCCGAGATCATCGAATTTCTGGGGCCGGAGAAAGATGTGCCCGCGCCCGACGTAGGTACCAACGAACAGGTGATGGCGTGGATCATGGACACCTTCTCCATGCACATGCGGCAAACCGTGACCAGCGTGGTCACCGGCAAGCCCATCACCATTGGCGGCTCGCGCGGACGCAAGGAGGCCACTGGCCGCGGCGTGAGCGTGGTCTGCGATGAAGCGCTCAAGCACCTCAATATGCAGCGCGAGGGCTGCCGCGTGATCATTCAGGGCTTCGGCAACGTGGGCTCCAACGCCGCGAACCTGATGATGCAGAAAGGCTACAAGATCATCGGCATTGCCGAGTTCGATGGCGGCCTCTACCATCCCAACGGCATCGATATCCCCTCGCTGATTGAATACCGCCAGCGCAACGGCTCCATCCTTGGCTTCCGCGATGCCGAGCCTGCTGATCCGGCGGAACTGATCTGCACCGATTGCGACATTCTGATTCCGGCTGCGACCGAGAACGTCATCACCAGCCGCAATGCTGACCGCATCCAGGCCCGCATTGTCTGTGAGGGCGCCAATGGCCCCACCACCGCCGTCGCCGATGAGATCCTCGCAGAAAAGAAGGTCTTCATCATCCCCGACATTCTGGCCAATGCCGGCGGAGTCACGGCCTCCTACTTTGAGTGGGTGCAGGATCGCCAGGGCCACTTCTGGAAGGAAGCGGTCGTCAATGAGCAACTCGACAGCATTCTGGCCGAGAGCTTTGATGACGTGGTGCGCTACTCCGAGGCTCACGGCGTCAACAACCGCATCGCAGCCTACATGCTGGCCATTGATCGTGTCGCGGTGACCATCAAGCAGCGCGGCATCTACGCATAACCGTCGCAAAATCCTGAACCACAAAGGACCGCCTTCGGGCGGTCTTTTGTGCTTCCTGGCCGTGCGCTGGGGTACGTGGCGCGATAGACGCAATGTGCGAGTTATGTCACATTATTTGTGGGCATAATATGAGCACACAGCGAATACACATTCTTCTTCCTGAAGACCTCATCAGTGAGATCGACGCTCTCGTCGGTCCTCGCCGCCGCAGTGCTTTTCTCGTGGAGACCGCGCGCACAGAACTGCGCCGCAGAAAGCTGCTTCAGTATCTGGACGGCCCGGAGCCGGCCTGGAGGGAAGAAGATCATCATGAGATAGGCAAAGACGCTTCCGCCTGGGTGGCCTCACTGCGAGCAGGAAGCGATGCCAGGATCGCATCTCCGAAAAAGCGGGGTAAGCATTGAGGATTCTGGCCGACACCAGCATCCTGATTGATCTCTTGCGGGGGCGTGGCCATCGCCGCGACCTGTTTAAGAGGCTCACCCTGGAGGGTCACACTTTTGCCGTCACCGCCATCAACGTATCCGAAATTTACGCTGGAATGCGGCCTCAGGAGCGCGAGGCCACCCGGAAGTTGCTGGCTGCCTTTGAGTGTCTGCCCATTCATTGCGAAATTGCGGAGCTTGCTGGTGAACTGCGCGGCGCGTGGGCTCGCAAAGGAGTCACACTCCATCTCGCCGACACGCTGATCGCCGCGGCCGCCATGCATCATCGCCTCGTGCTGATGACAGACAATCGGAAAGACTTTCCTATGCCCGAATTGCAGCTCTGGCCGCGAGCCTAAAACTGGTCTCATATATGGATTTCAGGCTTCGGCCGGCAGCATGAGCCCCGCTTCGGCGGCGGGTCTCACACTTTCCGCATTCAGGCGCCACACATTGATGAGACCAGTTCTCGTCCGGCTCTCCGAGAGCTTCATATTTCCGGCACCCCGAAGACGCGCCCCCATGCCTCGCGGTAGCATTATGGCTAGAGACAGAAAGCGGGCCGAAACCCTCCAGTGAATCTTCCCAATTCCATTACGATGAGCCGGATCATCTGCATTCCGGTCTTCCTGTGGATGCTCTCACCCTTCTTCCCGCATACTTCCTGGTACGGCGGGCAGGAAATTATCGCCTCGCTCTTCTTTATCGTGCTGTCTATCTCTGATGGTGTGGATGGCTACCTGGCGCGCAGCCGTGGCCAGATCACCACCATGGGCATGCTGCTCGATCCGCTCGCAGACAAACTGCTGGTGACTGCTGCCTATATCACCCTGGTTGCCTATAACCCGCACATCGTCAAGCCCTGGATCGCCGTCATCGTCATTGGCCGGGAATTTCTGGTCAACGGCTTGCGCTCCATTGCTTCCACGCAGGGCTTTACCATTCAGGCCAGCGATCTCGGCAAGCTCAAGACGCTCATCCAGATCATCTCAGTGGTGGCCGCGATTCTCGATCACGGCTGGCACGCCTGGCACTTCGGCTGGTTCCTCATGCCGGTCGATCTGATTGCCGTTGCCGGCATCTACTGGATGGCCGCTGTCTCCGTCATCTCGGCCATCGATTACTTCGTGGCCTTCTGGCGTAAGATCGACAAGGCATCGACTAACCAGCGCAGCAAAGACAACGCCTTTGTCCTGAGCCGGAAGAAGTCCGCCCGGCAGGGTTCCTGACCCGCTTGCGTGAATTTGCGCGCCTTACGACGCGCCAGCTACTTTTGTCACAGGCCGCGCCTATAATGAATCATGGCGACCATCCACCCCACCACCAGCCCTTCTGAGAGCAATCCGCCGGACATTCTCGCGGAAAAGTTCTCTGAGCTGCTGACGCGGGTGAAAGACAATCGCCCCAGCGACGATCTCGACATCATCCGCCGCGCCTGGGACTTCTGCCTCGAACATCATCAGGGCCAATTCCGCGCCTCGGGCGAGCCTTTTGTGCTGCATCCGCTGGAGGTGGCGCTGGTGCTCGCGGAGATGAAGCTCGACTCCACGGCCATCGCCGCAGGTCTGCTTCACGATGCGGTTGAAGACACTCCGGTCACCGCCGCCGACATTGCCAATCAGTTCGGCGAGCAGGTCGCTCATATCGTCGAAGGCGTCACCAAGATCGACAAAATCCAGTTTGCCAATCGCGAAGACCGCCAGGCCGAGAACGTCCGCAAGATGCTGCTGGCCATGGTGACGGACGTGCGCGTGGTGCTCATCAAACTGGCCGACCGCCTGCACAATATGCGCACTTTGGAGCACCTGTCCGTCGAGCGCCAGCAGGCCATCGCGCGCGAAACGCTCGACATTTATGCGCCGCTCGCGCACCGGCTGGGCATGGGCAAGCTGCGCGGCGAGCTGGAAGATCTGTCCTTCCGTTATGTGGACCCCTACAGCTACGACCAGTTGCAACTGGCCGTCGAGGAGCGCCGCTCTGACGGCGAGCAGTTTCTGGCCGGCGTCGAGGCGCTGCTGCTCGAAAAGCTCAAGGAAAACAAGATCACGGCGCGCGTGCAATGGCGCATCAAGCGGCTCTTCAGCATTCACACCAAGCTGCAGAAGTCGCGCAGCTCGGTCGATCAGCTCTATGACCTGCTGGCGTTGCGCGTCATCACCAACAGCGTGCCTGACTGCTACGCCGTGCTCGGCCTCATTCATAGCATCTGGCGGCCTGTGCCCGGGCGCATCAAAGACTTCATCGCGATGCCCCGGCCCAATATGTATCAGTCCCTGCACACTACGGTGATGGGCGAGGGCGGCTACCAGTTCGAGGTGCAGATTCGCACTGAAGAGATGCATCGCGTCGCCGAAGAAGGCATTGCGGCGCACTGGAAGTACAAGGCCGGCAACTCGCCCATCAGCGCGCGCGACGAGCAGCGCCTGGCCTGGGTGCGGCAACTGGTCGAGTGGCAGCGGGAGATGACCGATCCCAACGAGTTTCTCTCCACGCTCAAGATCGATCTCTATCCTGAAGAGGTTTACACCTTCACGCCCAAGGGCAAGGTGGTCGTGCTGCCCAAGGATGCGAGCCCGCTCGACTTCGCCTACGCAATTCATACCGAGGTGGGCCACTCCTGCACCGGCGCCAAGGTTAACGGCCGCATGGTGCCGCTGCGCTCCAAGCTGCGCAATGGCGACGTGGTGGAGGTCACCACCCAAAATGGCCACACCCCCAGCCGCGACTGGCTCAGCATCGTCAAAAGCTCGCGCGCCCGCAATAAAATCAAGCACTGGCTCAACGAGCATCAGCGCGAGCGCGCCATTGACATTGGCCGCAAGCTGCTCGAGCGCGAAGCCCGCAAATACAAGGTTTCGCTGCACAAGTTTGAAGATGCCGACTACGCGCGCGTCGCCAGCGACTACAGCGTGGCCACGCCCAACGATCTGCTGGCCGCCATCGGCTTCGGCAAATATTCCGCGCGCCAGGTGCTCAACCGCCTCGCGCCCGGCACCACGCACCAGCAGCCCGCCGAGGCGGAGACCGCAGCCAGCATCAAGGCCGGCCTGCAGGATGCGGCGCGCAAATCCACCACCAGCGACTCGCTGCAGGTCGAGGGGCAAAATGAGCTGCTCGTCTACCGCGCCCGCTGCTGCAATCCCATTCGCGGCGAAGAGATTGTCGGCTACGTCACGCGCGGCAAGGGGGTCGCGGTGCATGCGCGCAACTGCCCCAACGTGCAGAATCTGCTCTACGAGTCTGACCGCCGCATCGCCGTCGAGTGGGCGCACGACGCCGGCGCAAGCACAGGCCCGTCGAAGACTTACCCGGTACGCCTGACCGTCTACTGTGATGACCGCGCGGGCATGCTCAAGGAGATGACCTCCATCATCAGCGACGACAACACCAATATCCGTACCGTCGATACGCGCCCGGGTCCCAACGGCGAAGCTATTGTTGAGTTCGTGATTGAGGCCGAGGACGTGCGCCACCTCAACCGCCTGGTGCTCGGCCTGCGCCGCCTGCCCGGCGTGCGCGACGTGCAGCGCTCCCAGCGGCTGTAAGTAAACCTTCCGCAAAAGCAAAAACGGCGCGATCCACTCGCGCCGTTTTTGTTGCTGGCCGTTCCTTTACTGGCCGTTTCTGGCCTCGCCGCTTGATCCCTGGCCGTCCCTAGTACTTTGGCACCGTGGGATCAATCTCGGTGGCCCACGCCGTGATGCCGCCGGCCACATTCACCACGTTCTGGAATCCCTGCTGCTTCAGGAACTCCGCCGCGCGCTGGCTGCGTCCGCCGCTCTTGCAGTGCACCACGATCTCCTGCCCCGCCTGCCGCGCCTGCTCCAGTTCGCTCACGCGGTTCGGCAGGTCGTTCACCGGAATCAGGTGCCCGTTCAGATGCGCGATCTGGAACTCGTGCGGCTCGCGCACATCGAGCAGGAAGAAGTTCTCGCCCGCGTCGCGCTTGCGCTTCAGGTCCTGCACCGTGATCTGCGGCACGCCGTTCTGCACCGCGGCTGGCGGCGCTTCCGGCACGATTCCGCAGAACTGCTGGTAGTCGATCAGCTTGGTCACGGTTGGATTCTCGCCGCATACTGGGCAGTTCGGATTCTTGCGGAGCTTCAGCTCGCGGAACTTCATGTTCAGCGCATCCACCAGCAGCAGGCGGCCAATCAGCGGCTCGCCCTTGCCCAGAATCAGCTTGATGACTTCGGTCGCCTGCACCACGCCCAGCAGCCCGGGCAGAATGCCCAGCACGCCGCCTTCCGCGCAGGAGGGCACCAGGCCCGGCGGGGGCGGCTCAGGATACAGGCAGCGGTAGCAGGGGCCATCCTCGGTCGCAAAGACGCTGGCCTGGCCCTCAAAGCGGAAGATGGACGCATACGAGTTCGGCTTGCCCGTCAGCACGCACGCATCGTTGACCAGGTAGCGCGTCGGAAAGTTATCCGTGCCATCGGCGACGATGTCGTACTGCTGGATGATCTCAATCGCGTTCTGGCTATTCAGCATGGTCTCGTGCTTCACCAGGTTCAACCGCGGATTCAGCGCCAGCAGCTTCTCGGCCGCCGACTCAATCTTTGGCCGGCCCACGTCCTTGGTGCTGTGAATGATCTGCCGCTGCAGATTGCTCTCATCCACTACATCAAAGTCCACCAGCCCCAGCGTGCCGATGCCGGCCGCCGCCAGGTACAGCGCCAGCGGAGAGCCCAGCCCGCCCGTGCCCACGCACAGCACCTTGGCGGCCTTCAGCTTCTGCTGGCCTTCCATACCCACCTCGGGCAAAATCAGGTGCCGCGAGTAGCGGGCAATGTCTTCATTCGTCAATTGCGGCAACGCAGCCGCCGTTTGTGTCGTCGTGGCCATAATGCCTCGTCTGCTTTCTTAAAAGCTTTTCTATATTGTAGGAAAATTTGCCGTGAGGCATGCAGCGGAAGGGCTCCGCCCGGGGTCGCAGGCTAGCGGCAACAACAACAGGAACAGGCGCAATCAGCCATGCGGCCAGCGCCGCCGGCGATCGAGGGAATGATCGAAAGGCTGTCTTCTTCCTTCACAGGCGTCTTCTCGCCCTCGGGAAGGTAACGAACGTCCTCATCATTGAGATAGACGTTCACAAACGAGCGCAACTTGCCCTCGCCGGTGTACAGATGCTTCTGAAAGTCAGGGAATTGAGTGGTCAGCGACGTGAGCGCCTCTTCCACCGTCTTGCCTGAAACCTCCACCGCATCCTGCTTCGCGGTATAAACCCGAAGCGGTGTGGGTATGAAAATCTTCATCGTTCCGGTTCCTGTTTCGTTGGGTTGGTCGTGTACGAACTGCATGCAAAAGCTATTTGGTTAGATTACCGGGTTGTGCTTCCGGCTTCCAGGTTTTCCGGCCCAAGGCCCGGAGTGTTTTGTCCGGTCACATCAATCGGCTCATGGTGGAACTGCTTGTCTTCCTCCGTATGGCCGGTCAGCCGGAAGGAGTTCGTCACGCGCGCCGCGCCCTTTTCGACGGCGGTAATGACGTAGCTGCAGCCCAGCCAGTGGGCCTCGGCAAAGTCGGTCTGCGACCACTGCGCCGGGTGGTCCGGGTGCGAATGGTAAAAGCCCACAATGTCCAGGCCGCGTTCGCGCCCCTGCCTCTGAATGCGCACCAGCTCCGCCGGGGCAATGTGGTAGCGGTTGTGGGCGGAGTCCGTGCGCGTGTTGCCGGCGCGAGTCGCCTCCACCACCTCGTTCACCTCATCGCCGCAATGGCCCAGCAGCACGCCGCAGCACTCATGCGGATAGGTCTCTTCGCCGTGCTGGCGCAGGGCCTCGTATACGGGATCGCTCAGCCGCAGCATCTACTCTTCCTCCCAGAAACGCTCGCTCAAATACTTATCCGCCGAGTCGCACAGGATGGTCACAATCACGCCCTCGCGCCCCTTGATAGCCAACTCTTCGGCAATCCGGGCTGCTGCGGCAACATTACCCGCCGCGGAAACGCCCACCAGCAGGCCTTCCGTGCGCGCCAGCCGCTTGGCCATGGCATAGGCGGCTTCGGTTTCCATTTCAATGTTGCGGTCTGCCAGCCCGGCGTCATAAATGCCGGGCACAATCGCCGTGGGCATGTGCTTGAGCCCTTCCAGGCCATTGAAAGGCGAGTCCGGCTGCATGGAAATGCAGGCAATCTCAGGATTCAGCTCGCGCAGACGCCGCGTGGTGCCCATGAAGGTGCCGCTGGTGCCGAGGCCGGTCACGAAATGTGTGATGCGGCCCTCGGTCTGCTGCCATATCTCATTGGCCGTGGTGCGATAGTGCGCCTGCCAGTTGTTCTGGTTGCTGTACTGGTCGGCATAGAAATACTTTTCCGGCTCCTCCGCGGCCAGCTCGCGCGCCTTCACAATCGCGCCGTCGGAGCCGTCATTCGGGTCGGTCCAGACAATCTCCGCCCCGTAGGCCAGCAGAATGCGCTTGCGCTCGGGCGATACATTGCTCGGCATGCAGAGCGTAACTTTGAAGCCCATGGCCGCGCCCAGCATGGCATAAGCAATGCCGGTGTTGCCGCTGGTCGCGTCCAGCAGATGCTTGCCGGCCGTCAGCCGGCCCTCACGCTGGGCCGCCAGCACAATGGACGAGGCCGGCCGGTCTTTCACCGATCCGCCGGGATTCGCCCATTCCGCCTTGCCCAGAATCTGAATGCCGGGCCATTGCGCGCTCAGGCGCTCCAGCCGCACGAGCGGCGTATTTCCGATGCGATCAAGCATCGAGGCACCCAGTTGCGCGGGCGAAAGGGTCGGTGAGTTGGTCAACGTAGACATCGGCAAATTGCAGTCCGGGCCTTTCGTATGCGAGATTGGAACTAGCCGGCTAGCGTTCTGCTACCAGTGTAGCCGCCCGCTGGCGAAGCCCATAATTCCCAAGTCAGGTTGAACGCCACCATGCCCAAAGCACCCAAGCAGCGCACCTACAGCGAAGTTCTCGAAGGGCTTCGCAGTCTTCAGTTTGATGTCCGTGACGTGCCGGGAGTCGCAAATCAGGTGCGGGTTTCAAAATACGGCTGCGCCGCCGTCATCACGCCGGGCGGCAAAGAGTCAGCCGTGGCCTATGCCGTGCGCCCCGGGGTACTCTTCGGCGAAGAAATATCCTTCCTCATCGATCACGGCTTTCAGAAGTTCTTCAAGACCTCGCGCGGCGAATTTCCCGCCAATGCTGATCATCTGCGTGCCATGCATCGCTTCACTGAGGAACTGCGTGAGATCTCCGGCGCCATCAGCCTTTACAATGAGGCGCTTGGAACGGTCAGCGCGGAGTACATGTATGACCGCGTGAAGGGCAATGACCTGCCTGCGGCCCAGCGCCCCAAGCGCGCCTGGGAAGTTACCGCCGGCCACTGAGTTTGCCGGCTCCGGTCGCACACTCCTATGCAAAGAACCCCTTCGCGCAGATCCTGAAAACAGGCCCTGCAGGAAGGGGTTCTTTGCGTGATCCCTGAAAATTCTCAGCTTCCCATCAGCTTGTTCAGGTGCTGAAAGCCGCTGGTCTGGTAAACCACCCCGGCAAAGAGCGTGAAGTTGTACGCCGCATGCACCACCGCGCCGCAGGCCACCGACTTCATCGTGAGCCTCACTATGCACAGCACCACGCTCACCACGCCAATCAGCACCAGCGGTCCCCAGGAGTCGGAGACCTGCTCGGCATGCAGCAACGTGAAGGGGATCGTCGTCAGCAGAATCGACACGGGAATCCCGATCCAGCGTGTGACCTGGGCATTCGAGACGCCGCGCCGTTCCAGCCATTTGAAGATGTTCAGGAGCGAGGGCAGCAGAAATCCCCTGAAGGCCAGCTCTTCCGTCATGGGAGCCGCCGTGATGCCGAAGACCAGCAGAAACCATGCGCCCAGCATCGAGGTGGACATCTCGTGCAGAATGGGCGGATTCTTCGGCATGGGCATCGGCAGCGAGTTGCCCAGCGCGCCGATGGCGATGCCCGTCAGCAGGCCCACCAGCAGCAGAGGGAAGAAGAAACGCCGTGCGCGAGCCGCCCGCCATTCGAGCGTCTCCCAGAAGGGGCTCAGCCACAGGCCGCTGAAGACAATCACCGCCAGCAAAANCAGCGCGCCATAGATGACAGCCTGTGTGGGAATGCTCAGGCGCGGGTCGCTGGCCGTGATTTGGAAAGCCGCGCTCAGGCTTAAGTGCGGTTGAGTCCCCAGGGTCACAAGCTGATAGATCACTGCTGCAATCAGTTGCCCCAGCACCAGCATCACAAACGCGATAAAGAAAAACAGCAGCGTATGCAGCAGGTTGGGCCGCAGAGGCGGAGGCTTGGGAGCCCGAGCTGCTTCGGTTTCGCCCGGCGCGGGGAACGGGGAAGCCTGCGAAGCGAAAACATCTGAAAGCGCTGGGCCGGTCTCGATCCTCACCGTTCCGGCGTCAGGGGTGGGTTCCCCTGCCTGTGGTCTGTCCTGCTCGTGCGCATCATCTTCCGGCAAAAAATCGCTCATCCGCGGTCCGTCTTCCCTTTGGACTGGCGGCCACGCGCGGTTGCTGTCTTTTTCGGGGCACTCTTCGCAGCCTTTTTGGCGCGAGCAGTCTTTTTCTCTTTGGTTACGTATCCAGATGCGTTCTGGTTGCCTTCGGGTTCGCTGGCTCCTGAGTCTGCATGGTTGGCGACATTGCTCCGGGCCGCTTCGCTGCGCTCTTCCGGGTGCTCTTCGTAATAGCGCCGCAAAAAGTCGCCGGTGTGCGAGCCCGCCACGCGGGAAATGGCTTCCGGCGTGCCCTCGCCCATCAACTGGCCGCCGTCCTCGCCGCCCTCCGGACCAAGGTCGATGATCCAGTCGGCGTTGCGCACCACGTCCAGATTGTGCTCGATGATGATGATCGTGTTGCCCAGGTCCGTCAGTCGGTGCAGCACTTCGAGCAGCTTGCGCACATCGTCAAAATGCAGGCCGGTCGTCGGCTCGTCCAGCAGATAGAGCGTGCGGCCAGTCTGGCGCTTCGACAGTTCGCGCGCCAGCTTCATGCGCTGCGCCTCGCCGCCGGAGAGCGTCGTCGCCGCCTGCCCGAGGTGAATGTAACCCAGTCCCACATCCACCAGCGTCTGCAGCTTCTGCTTCACCTGCGGAATGTCGGCCAGCACGCCCAGCGCGTCTTCAATGGTCAGTTCCAGAACGTCGGCGATCGAGTAGCCGTTGAACTTTACCGCCAGCGTTTCCTGGTTGTAACGGCGTCCGTTACAGACCTCGCACTGCACGTAGACATCGGGCAAAAAGTTCATCTCAATGCGCCGTTGCCCGTCGCCCTGGCAGGCTTCGCAGCGGCCGCCGGCCACGTTGAAGGAGAACCGTCCTGGCTTGTAGCCGCGCTCGCGAGCCTCCGGCAGCATCGCAAACAGGTC
>JGI24721J26819_10003372_pt1 | contig 17107 bp, 18 predicted proteins | sample YelNatPaOPGAMG01_FD_26819 | JGI IMG/M metagenome (IMG submission 26819) | reverse complement strand
GAAAGGCTTCCAAATTCAGAGGGTTTAATTATCAAGGCATTCCCGGCTGCCAAAGAAGCAGCACAACTAAAACCAAATATCATTAAAGGGACATTATAAGGTAAAAATACTCCATTTATTCCAAAAGGTTGATACTCTATTATATCAATACCAAATTGTGTCTCATATTTTTTTGATGATATTGTCTCTAAAATAGAAGCNTAATAATTAAAACATTCTGCNCCTAAAGGGATATCAACAAATAAAGATTCTTTTAGGGGTTTTCCTATTTCTTTAGTTTCTAATTCTGCCAAAGTAGACAAATTTTCTAAGATTAGCTGATTTATCTGGCGCAAAATCTTTGCCCTTTCTAATAAAGATATTTCTTGCCAAATTTTTTGAGCCTCTTTTGCTTTTTCTAAAGCAAATTCTAAATCAGACAAATCTGTCTCAAAAAAATAAGAAAATTCTTCTTCAGTAGCAGGATTAATTACAGGTATTTTTATTAGACTTTTTTTAAATTCTCCACCCACATAATAAAGATATTCCTTCATTCTACCGGAGCCTCCTCCCAAAGTTTAAAAGTNCTTACCAAAACAGGGTACCATTTACTTAATTTACCAAAATCTCCTTTTGTTTTTACTTTTCCTTGCGCTGACGCAACAAATGGGTCAATCTCTCTATTGAAGACTTTTTTTAAAAGTTCCTCTTTTCCTATAATTAAAAAATCTGCATTTTCGTTTTCATCTACATTTATAATTTTTCCGCTTTTATAATGAAAACAAACTGTCTTTAGTGTATCTTGATTTTTTACAGCCAAACTACAGGTTAAATCATAGGTTTTTCCTAATTCTTGAGCCTCTTTATCGTTATTTACTAAATCTACTAATTTTTTAATATGTTCTTCTGAAAAAAGATGGTATTTCTTTTTTTCTTTTAAAATAGTTTCTTTTTCGTTTTCATTTTTTAAAATTGAAATTTGTTTATTTAGTAAAAGATTTATCTTGCTTTGCTCCTCTAACAGTTCAATTAAACCAAAAGAACTTTTAAAATCTTTTCCAATTGAGATTACACCATGATTTTTTAAAACAACAATATTGGAAACTTCTAAAGCCTCTAATATAGGTTTTGTATCTATAACAGTTGGCGTATCTTGCGGGATAACTTTTAAAGAGGCTAAATAAAACCTTGCCTCAAAAGAAAAAATATCCAAATTCTTAAAAAAATGAAAAAAGGCAACAGTTGCAGTTGGATGCGCATGTAAAACTACTCTTATATCCTTAAATTTATTATGAATATCCAGATGCAGAACTTTTTCTGATGTAATTTCTCCTTNNCCTTCTATTAAGTCTCCTTTTAAATTCACTAAAAGTATATCCTTTTCTTTTAANTGTCCTAAATAACAATTATGTGTGGTTATAAGGATTTTATCTTCATCTACTTTATAGGATATATTTCCTGAAGTTGCTGTTATAAAGCCTCTTTGATTTAAAAGTCCACCCCAATATATAATTTGTTGTTTTTCTTCTGAATAATTCATAATAAAAAATAACTAATTAATTCGTCTTTTGGTGATTTAAAAAATTTAGTATCCTCTTTTAAAATAAATTTTTTCCCGGCTAATGTAGTAGCAGAGTTATCTAAAAACTTTATATTTTTTAAATTTTTTTGTGGCATAATTTTAATAGCAACATTATGTAATTTGCTTAAAAGAGCAACATATAGACTGCCTGATATACATATTATACCTTTTTTTGTTAATTTTTTATAAAAAATAATAGTTTTTTTTATTTTATCTTTATAAAATAAAAAACCAAGCATATTATCCGTGCAATAAACAAAATTTATTTTTTGTTTTTTTAATAAAGGTGCATTATAAAGCAATCCCAATAAATACGGTCTTGTTTCAGGAACAATTACTATTTTTTCATTTTTAAGTATAGATAANCCATCATCTGAAACAATGCCCCATATAAGTATTGCNTCTTTAATTTTATCTAATTTCATAAGTTTTTTCTATAAATTCTGATTTTGTTATATCAAAAGAAGGATAAATTGCATCATAACCGGAAGTTTTAATATTTTCTAAAAACATAAAGACTTCGTTTTTGTTTCTTTCTTCAATTTTAACTAAATCTAAATCAATATCTTTTGGGTATTGAGTCAATACATAAAATGGTATTTTAAAATATTTTGCCAATCTTGCTATTGCATAGGTTCCGATTTTGTTTATTATATCGTTTTTTAGATTTGATCTGTCAGAACCAACAACTACACAATTTATCTCTTTTTTCTGCATTAAATATGCAACCTGGTTATCGCACAAAAGATATGCTTTAATATTATTTCTTCTTAACTCCCAAAATGTAAGTCGTGTCCCTTGTAGATATGGCCTTGTTTCTGAAACATAAAAAATTGCTCTTTTTTTTAATTTTTTTAATTCTTCATAAAGATATATCAACTCACCACTTACATTACAAATAGTTAAAATTTTGGAATTAAAGGGTAAAACTTCTGCTAATTTTTTTGTTCGTTCTCTTCTTTTTCTATCAAAAGATTCTATAAAATTTTTAACAACTTCTTTTAAACTTAAACCTGCTTTTGTCTGGTTTTCTAAAATATAAGATAAAGATTCAAAATCAAAAGTTGGTCTAATTTTTTTAAATCTTTTGGCTAATTCTTTTGGACTAATTTCTTTTTCAAATAAAATTGCTGAATATAAAAATAATAAAACCTGTCCAAAGGCGCGTGTTTTCATAGAAGATAAAACCCTAAGTGCTTGAGAAATTTTATTTACTTTTATATGGTATTCTTTAAATGGTAATTTTGTTTCATCTAAGACAAAAATAGAATTTCCCTTTAACTTTACAGGATATAATAAAGAGTGGTTATTCATTAAATAAAGATAAAAAATTATTTTTAATAATTTTTTCTTTTAAAGGAGAACCAAGCTTATTTAGGCTATCTATATTATTTTTTATATTTGTATTAGCAGGATAATCAGAGCCCCAAAGAACGTTGTTCTCTCCAAAAGTATCTAAAGCAATTTTTATATTATCCACATTTGAGCCTGATGTGTCTACATATATTTTTTTAAATATATTTGATGGCAGGTCTTTTAATTCTTTTACCATATTTTTTGCCCTTAACATAATATAAACCCTATCAAACCTGTCTTTTAAAAAAGGGATAACTCCTCCTAAAGAAGAGAATATAAATTTTATATTGAATTTATCAAAAACCTCCTCCATTAATAAAATTCCAAGACACATAGANAAATCAAAAGTATATTCTAAAACAGGCATAAGCAGCGGGTCATTTATTCTTTCAAAACCTATTGGATTGTTTGTCTGAGGATGAAAAAAGATAAAAAATCCAAAATTTTGGAAATCTTCGAAATATTTTATTATATCTTTTATTATAAATTTTCCTTTATAACTTGAAAAAAGATTTACAACCTTAAAACCCATATTTTTTAATTCTCTCAATTGTTCTTTTAAATTTTCTATATCTTCTAAATTTAGAATTCCTGCGGGTATTATGTTCTTGTTTTCTTCGGCAATTTTTATTATTGATTTATTGTATGTATAAAATAACCATTTGGCGTCAATATTTATATCAAAAGATGGAGAAACCAAAAGGGATTTTTTTATTTGATTTAAAGAAAGATATTCGTATAATTTTTCTTTATCAGACCAAATTCCTTTATAAAAAGCNCTTAAAGAAGATAGTTCTTTTGGTATAAAATGTATATGAGAATCGCATACCATAATAACTTATATGTGTTTTTCACCCTTTATTGCTCCTTTTTCCCATTTTGAGACTCCGTGCATAACATCCTGAAAACATAACTTTGCAAGTTCATCAAAATTACTTGTCATAATTCTTTCTATACGTCCGGGTTTGGAAAAAAATTCTCTCATACACCATGCACCAAGTCTACCTAAATCCTGAATACTTAAATAATTTGTTGGCATTACAGGATGTAAAAAATCCCATTTTACAAAATCAATATTCTCCGGNTCAANCCACTTGTTTTTTAAAGCAATCTTCCACATTGGAGAATTCGGAGCAGGGGTAACATAACCAATCCATAATATATCCGGATCGACTTCATCTGTAAATTCAAAACGTTGTTTTATAATCGCCTCGTTGTCATAATCAAAACCCATCATAATATCAGCAACAACGGCAATATTGTTTTTTCTTAAAATTTCAACAGTCTTTTTTATCTGGTCAATTGTAATCCCCTTTGCAATCTTTTTTAATTCCTCAGGTGTAGTTACCTCAATGCCATAGACACCTATAAATAAACCACTTTCCCTCATTAAAGGTAAAATATTTTCGCAATTCACCCAGTCTACTGCCCTTCCCAAAGAAACCCATTTAATTGGATTTTGTTTTTCTAATTTTAATTTACAAAACTTTTCTACTCTTTTTGGGTCAACATTAAAATTATCTTCCTGTAAGACTACCACTTTTACACCAAATTTTTTATGCAATAACTCTAATTCCTCAATAACCCTTTCAGGAGATTTTGCCCGCCACGTTAAAAAATCATTTGGAGAACGCGGGTCATACTGGTCCCATTCATAACAAAATGTGCAGGCAGAAGGACAACCCCTGCTTGAAACAACTTCAACAAATGGTTTCCAGTAGGTGTGTCCAACATATCTATCCATCGGAAATAAATCATAGGCAGGTAGTGGCAATTTATCCAAATCCTGCATTAATGGTTTATGTGGTCCCAAAACAATATCACCATTTATTCTTGACGCAACACCTGCAATATCTTTTAAATTTTTCTTTCGATCTATAGCCTCTAAAAGGTCATAAAAAGACTCCTCTTCTGCCATTACAACAAAATCTATTGCCGGATTTTTCTTNAAAGTCTCTATAGGGGTTGCTGAAAACCATAAGCCACCAACAATAATTTTTGTATTTTTTAATTTCTTTTTAATTAATTTTGCTGTTTGTAAAAAATAATGCACTATAGCATAACCGCCATAAGAATGCAGCATATCACCTAAAACTACAATATCAGGATTTATCTGTTTTATTCTTTCAATCATTTCCCTTTCTTCTATCTCCAATGCGCGGCAGTCTAAAACACTTACATCCTCATAACCTTTTTCCCTTACATAACTAGCCCAATGTGCATAAAGTTGATTAGGTGCGCGATGAATGCCGTGTGTTGCCCATGCTCCTACTTTTGGCATAACAAATAAAATTTTCATCTTTACCTCCTCCTTTTTTAGTCTTTTAACTAAGCATATGAAATCTAATTTATTTTTCCGGATGTTTTTGAGAATAAGGTATTACAGGAGCAATCCAAGGTGTCTGTTGATTTATTACGGCAATTTCAAGCGGACAGACATTTTGTGGAACAGTTAAAGCAAATCTTAAAGCATTTTCAATGGCTTCAGTTGTCATTAAACGATTTCTATCTGTAGTGATATTTTTTAATTTTCCTGTAAGATCAGTATCTGTCACGCCCGGAAATATAGAGGTTATTTTAATCCCATAATCCCTTATCTCCCAGAAAAGCCCTTTTAAAAAAGCCCTCAAACCAACCTTTAATGAACTGTATACAATAAAATTTTTTGGCAATGGATCGCATAATACAGAACCCGATACTATGTTAATAATTGAACCGGATTTATTTTTAATCATATCATTTATAACCAACCTTATAAGCCTTACATAACCTAAATAATTTGTATAGGCTAATTTCTCAAAATCTTCAATTGGCTGTTCATAAAAAGGATATTGACTTGAGACCCCGGCGTTATTTATAAGAATATCTATAAAAGAAAATTTTTCCTTTGTTTTATCTACTAAATTTTTTAAGTCTTCCAATTTTGTTACATCTGTTGGCACAGCAATAACCTCTATTTTATATTCTTTAATTAATTCCTCTTTTGTTTTTTCCAAATCTTCTTTATTTCTTGCAGCTATACTTAAATTTATACCTAAGCTCGCGCATACTCTTGCTAAGGCTTTTCCTATTCCTCTACTTGCTCCTGTTATAATTGCAGTTTTACCTTTTAAGTTTTCCATTTAAATCCTCCTTGAATTTAAATTTTAATCAATATATTTGTCAAAAATAATAANAACAATAAACCAAAACCTACAAATAAAAAACCAAAAGTAAAACTTTTTTCCATTAACAAACCTCCAAAAGTAACTCCTAAACCACCTGATATAAAACGGATACTGCTATTTAAACTCGCTGATTCATTTAAAAATTTTTCAGGTAATGTTGTGATTAATGTTGAAACTCCNGCATGATTAAATGTCCANCCAATTCCCCATATAATCATAATTACAATTAATATCCAGAATGGGAACTTAAATATTAACAAAAATATGCTTAAAATCATAAGAAATATTCCAAGATTTATAGTAGGTATCCTTCCAAATTTATCAGAAAAAATTCCTCCGATAAATTCACCAAATATTCCGCTTAAACTCGTTAAAGTAATTAATATNCTTATTAGAAATTGTTTAAAACCAAATTTTACAAAAAAATAAACACTAAGCCAATTTTGAATCGCATGATAAAACATACTTATAAAAAATATATATATAAATAAGAAAAGTATTGATTTATTTTTGAATATTTCAAGATAATTTATTTTAACAGAACTCTTTGTAAAAAACTTAGGTAAACAAAAATGCATAAAAACAGACAAAACAAAACCAAAAAAAGCAGGAATTAAAAATATAAATCTCCAATAAATAACACCACTTAAAAATAAACCTAAAAGCGAAGAGATAAAAGTTATACTAAAAAATAATCCTATAAATTTNCCACGATTTTTATTATCGACTTCCTTTGAGATTAATATTAAGGTAAGTGGTATAACAGAAGCNCCGAATACTCCGCTTAAAAATCTTGCTAAAAAAAGAGTATGTATATTTTTTGACAGTCCTGCTAAAAGATTTGAAAAAGAAAATAAAATTATACAAATCAATTCCACATATTTAGCCTCAAAAACTCTTATCAAGGGACCATAAAACAAAGCAAAAACCCCATAAGGAAGCATATATAACCATATTATTTTTGCAGTTATAAATAAAGGTGTTAATAATTCTTTTGAAACAGAAGGAACCAAGGCTGAAACCGCACTTACATTGAAAGAAAGTATTGCGCCTTCTAAACAGAGAATAAAAAAAACAAATTTTTTCATTTATTTGCTTCCTTTTCTATAACCTCTTTAAAAATTTTTAGATTCTCTTTTGAATGTTTATTAATAAANNCCTCAACTTGTTGGTCTGTAAATTTTGCTTTTTCATCCATTTTAAAATGTTGTATCCATGTTAGTTCTATACCTTCTTCTGTTGGTGTATAAAGCCATATTATCTTCATATATTTAAAAGGGAAAAGTGGATTTTCCCTTTCTGCGTATGTAAAATATTTATCTTTAAATAAAAGGCGCCAAGATTGCCAGGTTCTGCCTTCGTTATCTGTTAATCTAAATGTAATTTTGTTGCCTTCTTTTTTTATTACCTCTGATTTTGTATATTCTCCACCGAATAAATCTTTCCATCTATNTATATCATTTGATATATCAAAGACCTTATCATAAGGNGCATTTATTATAATTGAATTACAGGTATGCCCCATAAATACCCTCCTTTTTTTAATTTAATTTAAAATAGCCACAACTCTTGCCCAAGAGGCTCCGGTTTTCTTTATTTTTATCGGAAAACAAATCACCTTAAAACCATAATTTGGAAGTTTATCCAAATTAGCAAGCCTTTCAATATGTATAAACTCACGTTTTCTTCCATAAAAATGAGCCGGGTATAATTTTTTAGGATCTTTNGTCTCTAAAAATTCTTTTAACATAAATTTATAAGGACGATCTATGCCCATAGTATCTATTCCAAAAATTTTTATTCCATTATCCAAAAGAAAATCAATTGTTGTTATATCAACTGCAGGATAATCCGTAAAATATTTTTGTGTGCCATAAAATTTATCACTTCCTGTGTAAAAAAGAACTATATCTAAAGGTTTAAGACTATAATTTATTTTTTTTAAAGCCTCTTTAACATCGTAAGAAGATATAAGTTCATTTGGTTTTTTATAAGAAAAATCAAGTTTTATTCCATCCTGATAACACCATTCTAATGGAATTTCTTCTGCTGTTTTAGATGGTCTATCTTCTGATTTTGATCCATAATGAAAAGAATAATCCAAATGCGTNCCGATATGAACCGGAGAATGCACTATCTCTAAAGATAAAAATTCNNCATCCGGGAGATCTTGCTTTTTTAAAATTCTTTTTCCTAAAAGATATTTTATTTTACCTTTAAAGGTTTTTGACATAATTAANTTGTTAAACTTATTTATCCCTTCTTTATGCGAAACCCTTTCAATCTCTACTTTATGAACTTCAAACNTCTTGTCATCTATCGGAAGGGATAAATCGATTATCTTCATTTAAAATTTTTAATTAGGTTGTTAATGTAATTTATTGTTGTTTTTTCTTATTAATCAAATCAACTATTTCCAATGGGGTAGCAAATTTAGAAATTTCTTTTGTGTCTAATTTTACAGAAAATTGTTTGCTCAATGCAATAGTTAATTCAACCATTTCTGTTGAATCTACTCCTAAAGAATCGTATAATTTTTTATCTTCCTGAATTTCTTTTTTATCAACATCAAGGATTTTTGCTATTACGNTATAAACTTCATCCTTTGATACCATAATTACCCCCTTTCTATACCTAAAACNACATTTATTCCGCCTCTTCCTCTGCTTATAATTAAAGCCCTTTCTATTTTTCTTTGTATAGGTTTATTTGGTGTGCAATCTATATCGCAGTATGGATCTTTTTCTTCATAATTAATAGTTGGCAAAACTAAATCGTTCTGCATAGAAAGTAAAGTTATTATAAGATCAATCGCTGTTTGACTTCCCAATAAATTTCCAAACATACTTTTTGGCGCGCTTAAAGATATATTTTTTAGATATTTTCCAAAAACATTTTTAATTGCTTTTGCCTCTAACATATCAGAGACAATACTTCCTNCGCCATCTAAACATATATAATCTATTTTATCTTTGGAAAAATTACTATCTTCTAAAGCCTTTTCTATTGCATATTCCAATGCCTCTGTGTTAAGACTTGACCTTGAATAATGAAAACCATCGCAACTAAAACCAACCCCTTTTATAAAACCATATATAGGAATGTTTCTTTTTATTGCATCTTCTTCCCTCTCTAATATAGCAACNCCTGATCCTTCTGCTATAACCATACCGTCTCTATATAAATCATAAGGTCTGTAAGCAGTTTTTGGAGAGGAATTATTTTTAGATAACTCTCCATAAGTATTAGCGCACAATAAAGCATATGGGGTAACTGGAGCTTCCATACCGCCNCAAAGAATATAATCATTTTTTTTCTCTAATAAAACCTTTGCTCCATACCATATTGCCAAAGCGCTCGATGCTCTATCTGCCACTACTGTTTTNCTATAGCCTTTAAAACCATAATAAATTGTAATCTGACCTTGAGGCGCAGCAGGAAACCATGCAGAAGCCATATAAGGAGAAATACCCTCTCTTCCTTCTATATACATATCGCGTAACTCTGTTTCTGCAAATAGCCAACCACCTAATGCATTTCCCATAAAAACTCCAACTCTGTTTTTGTCTATACTGTTCAAATCTAACCTTGCATCCTCTATCGCCTGTTGACTTGCCACTAATGCCATATGTGAAAAAATATCTATTCTTTTAATTAAACGTTGTGAAAGATGAGTATATTTATCAATTTCATGTATCTGACCTGCAATACGTGAAGGGTATAATGAGGCATCGAAACGCGTTATTTTGTCAACAAAACTTCTTGCGTTTTTCAAATTAGCCCAGAAAGTTTCTTTTTTTAAACCAGCCGGACTTACTATACCTATTCCAGTTATTGCTACTCTATTCATTTATTCGCTTAAATATTAATGAAGAATGTATTCCTGAAAATCCGCTACTTGTTTTTAAAATATAATTTACTTTTTTTTCTCTTGCTTTATTTGGTACATAATCTAAATCGCATTTAGGATCCGGTTCCTCTAAATTAATCGTTGGTGGTAATATATTCCTTTCAAAAATAATAGAGCATAAACAAGATTCAATTGCATTTGCTGCTGCTAAAGGATGACCAATCATTGATTTTATAGAACTTATCGGTATCTTATAAGCATAATCTCCGAATACCAATTTATAAGCATTAGTTTCAAATATATCATTTTGAACAGTTGAACTACCATGTGTATTTATATAATCTATCTCTTCCTTTTTAATCCCTGCATCCATAAAGGTGCGCTCAATACACTCTACCATTGCAAGACCATCTTCGGGCAAATCTGTCATATGATAAGCATTACAACTTGTTCCATAGCCAATTATTTCACAATATATATGGGCGTTTCTTTTTAGTGCATGCTCTAACTCTTCCAAAACCAAAATCCCGGCACCTTCAGAAATTACAAAACCATCTCTTTTCTTATCAAAAGGACGACTTGCTTTTTGGGGCTCGCTATTATTTTTTGAAATAGCCCCAATCACATCAAACGCTCCAAAAGTAATTGGAGTAATTGGCGCTTCGCTGCCTCCGCTAATAATTATATCTTGTCTTCCTTCTCTAATTAATTCAAAAGCAAAACCTATAGCATCTGTCCCTGCTGTACAACCTGTAGAAATAGTGCAATTTATACCTTTACAACCATATAAAGCAGAAATTTCACTTGAAGGTGTATTAAACATTGCGGCATCATAAAGATAAGGCCTTGCTTTAGATGGGTCAATTGGTTTTTTGCCCCAGTCTGTAACTAAAAGAAATTCTTCTTCCATAAATCTGGTTCCACATATCGCATTTGCTAAAATTACTCCTGTTTTATATGAATTAAGGTAAGAATTACTAAGTCCGCTGTCTAAAACAGCCTGTTTTGCTGCTGCTATAGCAAATTGAACATACCTATCCATCCTTTTATAATCTTTTATTCCAAATTTTAAAGGATCAAAATCCAAGTCCTGAGCTGCTATTTTAGAGTTAAAAAGACTTACATCAAAATTTTCAACCCTTCTAATAAATGATTTTCCGGAAATCATATTATTATAAAAAGTATCCTTATCTTCTCCTGCAGGAGTAATAACACCTATTCCGGTAATTACAACTCGTCTTTTCATTCTTCCCTAATAACCTTAAAAACTACCTTACCACCATCAGGGCAGGTAACTGTATCTATACTGCTTGGATTATCCATAAAAAAGAATTTTGCTCCAAAGTTTAAAGCAAATAGTGCCGGAAAAATAGTATGAAAAGCTGCTCCGCAAAAACCTTCAGGGCAGCGTAAACCTTTTAACTTAATTCTATCTCCAACTTTATAACCATAAAAACAATTACCACTTGATTTAACTACCTCAATAATAAGATCTTTTGGTTTTGNTCCTTTATANTTNGGATCTTTTGGTATTACCTCTACTTCTCCTTCTTTATNAAATATCTCAACCTTAAAAGAAAGTTTTCCACCGTCAGGACAGGTAACCTCCAAAGAACGTTGATTTTCTGAAAACGGAAATTTTGCTCCAAAACTTAATGCATATATAATAGGGAAAAGCACATGTGCCAGTCCCAAACAAAAATATTTTGGTGGATGAGTAAAATCTTCCAATATAATTTCNTCCCCTTTTTTATAACCATGATAACAATCACCTTCAACCTTTATTACTGTAAGTTTTAGTTTTGGAAAAGGAGAATTTATTTTACTTTCAATAAACGCATATTGTGGCATAAATTTTTTTGTCTTTTCTATTAATTCAGTAATTGTCAAAAATTCTTTAGTCTCCTCTACTTTATGAACCAATTCAACTAATCTTTTATTTAGAGGTGTAAGAAAATTAATACTTCTACCGAGTTTTACAAAAGCACCATTTATATAATCTATCTCTGATGGTCTATTTCTTTTTATACTCTGCAATATAGAACCATATAAAGGCTCTTTACTTAAATTAACCATAATTAAAGAGAATGCTTTAGAAGCCTCTTTTAAAGGTAAAGATAATATTTTTTTAAGTTTCTCTACAGTAAAATTATCTAAATCTTTTAATTGTATATTAGCTTTTTCTATCACCTTTAANCCCTCATGCCAAATACCTATTGCTATTTCACAAACCTCTAAATTAGAAAAAGTTTCCTGTATTGTTTTATTGACCAAAGCAGGTAAACAATTATTTGCGTTTAGAAAAACTTTTAACCACTTTCGCGACAATATATCGCTAACCAACTCTACTTCAAAACCTTTGCTTAAAACATTTTTTATTTCTTCTAAATCTTTAGTTATATTGTTATAAGGACTACCTAAAAGCCACTTTCCTTCAAAATTGTGTATTATTTCATTCTCTTTTATATATGTTGCTCCAAACAAAACAATACTTGATATAATTCTTTCCTTCTCTATATATTTGGAAACTATATCTTCTGCTCCTATTCCATTTTGAGTAAGTAGAATAAAACCTTTTTTTAAATAATCTTTATTGTTTAATAAAGCAGTTTCTAAATCCTGCATTTTTGTTGCAAAAATAATTAAATCATAATTAGAATTCAATTTATCTAAAAGTTTTAAATCAACTAAAAAATCCCCTCTTACACCGGTTATCTTTAAATTTATTTTTCCTTTGGATTTTTTTCTTCCAACCAAAACAATATCAACTCCTTTAAGTTTAAGATAACCATAAATTAAACCACCAATTGCTCCTGCTCCAATTACTGCTATCTTCATAATATTTAATTTACTTTATTGCTTTGGTTTTGTTATACCTAATTGTTCAAATAATCTTTCCATCATACCTTTAAAAGCCGGTGGAACTTCTTTAAAAAAAGCCTCTATTAAATCTTCTTCTGTTACTTCTGTTTTGTTTTTTTCTTTGGCAATATTTTCTGCGCTTTCTTTTACCAATCTTTCTGCAATACTACGATGAAACTGGGGAAGGTGGTTTAATATTTTGTTAAATATCTCTTGCGCTTTTTGGTTCCAATTCATTATAATTCCTCCAATAATTCAAAAATAAACTTAATCATATTTTCCTGAGCAAAAAAATAATTAAAATCTGTAAAACCTAATTGGCCTGTAATTAAATTATCAGATACCGCTAAAACAACAGATACTTTCTTTTTATAGAGATTTGCAATTGTTACAAATGGACTACTTACCATATCAACACANATTGCACCTTTCTNTATGTAAGAATTAACTATTTCTTTTGTTTCCCGCAATAAAGCATCTGTAGTCCAAACTCCACCTTTATGAACTGGCNCTTTATTTGAGAAATGTTTAAATATTTTTTCAGTAAGTTCNTTGTCTACATAAGGAATAAANTTGTCATCTACATAATATCTTGTAGNGCCTTCTCCACGAATAATCTTGTCAGCCACAATAAAATCTCCAATATTTATATCTTTCCTTAATGCTCCNCANGAGCCGAGTCTTATTAAAACATCAACGCCACCTACACAAAGCATCTCAGTAATAAAAGCAGAATCCGGACTAAAAAAACCACCNTTTCCTACTGTAACTTTTNTACCTTTATAATAACCGGTCCAAAAGGTATAACCCAAAAAAGTAAANTTTTTAACAGGATTCTCTAAATATTTTAAACAGGCTTGAGCCCTTTGGATTTGGCCGCTAACTAAAGCGATTTTTCCAAAATCTCCTTCTTTAAACTGTAAAGAGTTAAGCAAATCTTCTGCTGTTATATGAGAATCTCTTTGCATTAAATCAGACATATCAACTCCTTTAATTTCTTTGCCTTAATAATTCTTTATTTATTTTGCCTACCCTATTTTTAGGCAATTCATTTACAAATTCAAAATAATGCGGAATCTTAAAATGCGCTAAATGTTTTCTGCAAAATTCTCTTAAATCCTCTTCTTTTAAANAAGAATTTTCTTTTAAAACANCATAAGCCTTCGGAACCTCACCCCTTAATTTATCTTTTACTCCAACNACAGCAACTTCTTTTATATCCGGATGTCTCATAATAACTGCTTCAACTTCCGGCTCAAAAACAATCTCTCCTGCAACTTTAATCATCTCTTTTTTTCTGCCTACAATATATAAATCTCCTTCTTTGTCAAACTTTCCTAAATCTCCTGTATAAAACCAACCATTTTTAAATGCTTTTTCTGTAGCCTCTTGATTTTTATAATAACCTTCTGAAACTACCCAACTTTTTACTATAATTTCTCCAATCTCACCAATAGGCAATTCATTATCCTTTTCATCTACTATTTTTACTTCAATCCAAGGCGCAGGTCTTCCAACTGACTCAATTTTGTTTGAACCCATTTTAATTACTGTTGTCGGAGCATTTGTTTCAGTTAAACCCCAACCATTTAATATATAGGCATTTGGACAAAACTTATGAAATCTTTTTAATGCATCAGGACTTGATGAAGCACCAAATGTTACAACCCAACGTAGACTCGATAAATCCAAAGTTTCAAATTCCTTTAAACTTAAAAAAGCATAATACATAGATGGAACAATCCAAAAACAGGTTATCTTATATTTAGATATATTTTTTAAAAACTCCAAAGGCATAAATCTTTCCATTAAGACTACAGTTATCCCAAACCAAAGCATTGCTTGGATATAAATTAATCCACCCAAATGCGAAAATGGGACAGCACATAACGTAATGTCTTTAAAATTTAAATCTACAAAATACTCCAAAGCCAAAGGCGGAGCGTTTAGTTGCTTATAATTTATCAAAACCCCCTTTGGAGTTCCTGTTGTTCCTGAAGTATAAAAAATAATTGCATAGTTTTTTTCGCGATAAGGCAAATCTAAAGAAGGTATATCATTTTTAGTTAATATATCATCAAAAAATATTAAATCTTCCTCTTTTTTTCTACAGGTGATTATATTTTTAACAGATNGACAATTCTTTTTTATTGATTCTTTTGTTATTCCGCCCTTAAAGGAACATATTAAAACTTTTGCTTTGCTGTGATTAATGAAATTAATTACCTCCTCTTCTGTAAGCATATAATCTAAAGGCACTGCAACTAAACCTGCAGACCAAATACCTAAATAACTATAAACATATTCTAAGGAATTTGGTAAATAAATTGCTACAGTATCAGTTGCCTTAAGACCTAAATCCAAAAGAAATTTAGCCAACTTAAAGGTATTATTTTTTAATTCAAAAAAACTAATAGATTTTTCTTGNAAAATTAAAGCAGATTTTTTAGGATATTCTTTACTATTGCGATTTAGGAGTTCTATTACGTTCATTTTTATATTTAATTTAAAATAGTAAAATTTTACTATTTAAATTTTATTAGATAAATTTTTCTTGTCAAGTTATTTTTAAAAAATTGGTTTAATTTTAAGACTTTTAAATAAAAAGAATTCTTGCAAAATTTAATGATTAGAGGTGATTTATTTTTATTTTCCAAACTATACTTTTAATCTACTTGTAGCAATAGATAATTTAAAAAGAGCCGGTTTCTTCTATATATCGGACATCACCTTATGTTTTTAATTCTCTTTGCATATCATCGAAAAACTTTTTTTGATACTTTATATTTATCTGCCATATTTCATCCCATAACTCCATTCCACGAATAAAATAATTATCCAATTCCTTTTTGCTTGGTAATTCCTCAAATAATCTATGTATAACAATATTCCTATATGTATTAAATTTCTTCAATTTAGTAAATAACTTTTCGCTGTAAATACCTATATCAAATAAAATGTTAGCTATTGTAAGAAATTTATAATTAGTAATCGGATAGAGTTGTAGTTTATTTTTTTTTTACCTTGAGTTATCATTCTATTTAAGATTCCTATATGAGAGGAATCAATAAATAAATTCACCACTGTAACAAAAGTCATATTCATATACACTCCAATCATATAGTGAGTAAGAACAATAGCTTCAACATAATGGCCTTCTTCATAACTTTTCTTTATGTAATTTTTACTAATTTCTATTTTTCGTTGTTTTTCATCTGATTTCTTTGTCGCCTCTTCCCATTAAGGAGATTTTCTATGTTAACCAAAATATTCTTATTGTCGCATTTATTTATTTTGTCTTTTACAAAATCGCAAATGTCTAATAATTTTTCATTAAACAATTCTACTGCTATTGCCAAACATTCTTTTCTGATAGAATTTATTCCATTTAGCCCGTAGATATTCCTATTATCTTGTTTTAGTTTATTTATAAAAACATCAAAATCTTCGTCCTTTAATTCTTTCTCATCATAGGCAGCAACGCCGTCTTTAGGCACAGTTACATGCGATAGATTATTGCGGTAATTATCCCAAAAATCTCTTGCATCTTCCTTATTTTTCAATCCCCATTTTATTAAAGAAGTTGTATCATTATACAATTCTACGAAACAATCTTTTTCATTTACTATCTTTTTTCCATTTAGAATTGAATTTATCTTAGCTAATAAGTTTAAGACTGAAAATATACCAAGTGCACATAAAAAATTACCTCCACCGATCTTATTAATATAACTCCGACTATCATTGGCTTTTTTTATCTTTGAATATGAAAAAGAACGAATATCATTAACAATAAGTTCTGTGCGTTTTTGAACTTCGTCAATTAATCCTCGCTGTGTTTGCTTTAAATCCTTACTCATATTTTAAATTTTTAGGCTCTACCCAACCTTTGCATAAAGTTAATATTTATATATCTCGTTCTTTCCTAAAATTTTCTATAATTTTTATCTCTTCTTCTGTTAAGCCATACAACTTATACACCATCTGGTCAATTTGGCACTCCAGTTCGCTTGTATCAGCTTGTGGATTTTGCTTTTTGGCTGAAAGGATTTGGTCAACAAGGGTAATAAAAGGTTGCTGTTCCTGAAGAGAGATTTTCTTAATTGGTAATTTTTTTAAATCATCAGGGTANAAACCAATCTGGCTTCGCCTAACGAAATTTAAAAATTTATAAGCAAATTTTGAATTNAAAANTGCCANAAGATATTTTAGATTAAATTGTTTTGAATTTTCCTCTAACTGATTTCTTAATGGATATACTGTTTTGACCTTAAAGTCCTTTTTTATACTTACCTCAATGCTTCTATTTTG
>JGI24721J26819_10003364_pt1 | contig 17139 bp, 13 predicted proteins | sample YelNatPaOPGAMG01_FD_26819 | JGI IMG/M metagenome (IMG submission 26819) | reverse complement strand
ATTGCCGGTCAGTTTCTGATCAACATCATGATGATAGTTGGTCTTTTTCCGATTGCCGGCATTCCTGTTCCTTTCATTAGCTACGGTGGTTCTTCGCTGCTGGCTAATTTTCTGGTGGTAGGACTGGTTCTGAACGTCAGGATGAGAAGGTTTGCTTTTATCTGAGAATTTTCTAAAGGTATACGATGATTACCTCAGGTTAAAATAACAAAAGAACAAAAGTGAAGGAAGATGAACATGGTGAGGTCAATCAAGCCCAGTGAACTGGAGCTGCTCTGGCGCCTGGTGCAGAAGCCTGGCCGCTACACCGGTGGGGAATGGAACGAACAGAAGAAAGACCCGGAAAAAGTGCGCTTTAAAATGGTTCTGGCATTTCCTGAAGTCTACGAAATCGGACTCTCTTACCTGGGACAAAAAATTCTTTATCATCTGGTCAACGAACAGCCCGATTTCCTGGCTGAAAGAGTCTATGCCCCCTGGGTGGATTTTGAGCAGGAATTAAGAAAAAGAAACATTCCACTTTATTCCCTGGAAAATAAAATTCCCCTGCACGAATTTGACCTTATCGGTTTTTCTCTTCTTTATGAATTAAATTACAGCAATGTTTTGACCATCCTGGAACTGGGGCAGATTCCTCTCCTGGCGGAAGAAAGAACGCTGCAGCATCCACTGGTGGTGGCTGGCGGTCCGGCGGCCATGAACCCGGAACCACTGGCTGATTTCATGGACCTGTTTGTTTTTGGAGACGGGGAAGAGGTTATTTTTAAAATCATAAGCCGATACCTGGAAACCAGAGGTCAGGTGAATTCCCGAGAGGAGCTCCTTCGCCGCTTTGCTGACCTCAGAGGAGTTTATGTGCCGCGCTTTTACCGTCCGGAAAAGACAGACAAGAGTCATCTTCTGATTCCGGTGCCGGCTCCGGGATTTCCAGACAAAATAGAAAAAAACGTCGTTTTTCCGCTGGAAAAAGCTGCGCCGCCAGAAAAAGTGATCGTTCCCAACATCCGCAGCGTCTTTGACCGCTTACAGCTGGAAGTGGCCCGTGGTTGCCCGCAGAATTGTCGTTTCTGCCAAGCTACGGTTCTTTACTTCCCCTACCGGGAAAGACCCCTGGCCCAGACGGTTAATTCTTCTTACCAGGGCTTGAAAAATACAGGTTATGAAGACCTGTCCTTTAACGCTCTCTCTGTGGGTGATTATGGCTTTCTGGAAAGTGCTATTGAAAACATCTTACCTTATCTTGAAGAGAACAGAATATCTGTTTCTCTCCCTTCCCTTCGTCCCGGAAAACTATCCAGAAAGATAGTGGAAGATATCGTCAAAATCAGAAAAACCGGGTTTACTCTGGTACCCGAAGCTGGCAGCGAAAGGTTGCGGGCTATCATCAACAAGAAAATAACTGACCAGGAGTTGCTGGAAGCAGCTCGTTATGCTTTTGAAAACGGCTGGAGACTGCTTAAACTTTATTTCATGATTGGCCTGCCCGGGGAAAAAGCTGAAGACCTCAAGGCCATAGTCCAGCTCATCGGCGAGCTAGTGGAATTGGGGAAAAAGGTGCTGGGTGCCCCACCGGGCATAAATTTAAGCATTTCCTCCTTTATTCCCAAACCGCACACGCCCTTTCAATGGGTGGCCATGAACGATGAAAAAATGCTGCTGGAGAAGCAGGCTTATCTCAAGAGCAACATCAGACGCTGGAAAAAGGTGGAGTTAAAAGAACATCCGGTCAAAATTTCTCTCCTGGAAGCAGTTTTTTCCCGCGGGGATAGAAGGTTAGGAGCCGTTTTAAGAGAAGCTCAGGCACAGGGAGCCAGGTTTGACGGCTGGCTGGATATGTTTCGCTTTGATTACTGGGATAGAGCCTTTGATAAGTTTGGGCTGGATTACCACCAGTATTTGCAGGCCATTAACCCCGAAGCTCCGCTGCCCTGGGACCTGGTAGAAACCGGCCTCAAGAAATCTTACCTGCTGGAAGAGCTTCAGGCCGCGGCTTCGGGACAAATGACAGCCGGTTGCCCGGAAAGGAGCTGTGGCCAGTGTTCAGCCTGTCTCTGGCCCCAGTACAAACTTTCCTTAAATAAAGAAATGAGCACCACGGCTTCTATTTTCCGACCGGAAAAAATCACCACTGGCCAGAAAAGCCAGGTTTTTCGTTACCGGGCTGCTTACCAGAAGGAAGACCTAGCCAGGTTTATTTCTCACAACGACCTGCTGGATCACCTGGAAAGAGCTTTCAGGCGGGCTGAAATTAAAATGGTTTATTCTCAGGGATACCATCCGAAGATGCTGATTTCTCACGGTCCGGCTCTTCCTCTGGGAGCCAGAGCCAAAGCGGAGATTCTGGAGTTTCAATCTTATGAGGAGTTAAAAGGGGAGGAGTTCCTGGAGCGCATCAACGCTTGCCTGCCACCGGGCATACGTTTTTCTGGCTTGAAAAAGTGTACCCAGCTTGACCGGCCCATTTTCCAGGATATTGAAGAAGTGGTTTATTCCCTGGATATGAAGGACCCGATTTTTTCCGGAAGAGCGCCAGAGCAGGACAGACCGGAAGAGACTCTTAAAGCAGTGCCTGAAGAGTACCAGGGGAAAGTGAGGATTAAGCGGGAAAACAATCAGCTCCTGTTTTTCGTAAAATTTGAGGCCCAGAAACCGGTCCGTATTCAGGAAGTGATTGAAAAAATGTTCGGGGTAAAGAATTCAGTTTATGCGCTGACCAGAGAATACCTGGTTTTTAAAGACGGGACTGATTCCCGTTCTCTTTAAGAAAGGTTTGTTTGTGCTGGATTTAATTTTCTGTTTTGGTTTTCAGTTGATATAGTTTTTTGTTTCTAATCAGCTTCTTGGATACGACAGCTTTTTTCTATGACTTTGATGCCAGCCGGGCCGCAACAAAGATAAAGGTCCAAAGCCGAGAGGTTGGGCTCAAAAGGGCCCCAGAACTGCGGATAAACTTTCTGTTGGTACCTGAGCAGCAGCACCTTAAAGCCAGCTTCTTTTATTTTTTTCAGATCCAGGTGTCTGGAGGCCAGGTGGGGAAGTAAGATTTCTTTCGCTTCTAACTTCTGAGCCAGGTCTAAGAGCAATTGTTCTTTGGTAGATTTAATACCAAGATCCGACTGAAAGATGAAAGGGGTGCTGACCTGAAATTTGGCTTTCAGCCAGGAACAGGACTCGAAGACCAGAGTCAGGAAATTATGGCCAGTTCTGGTACCAACCTCCTGGAAAGGCCAGGATGGTTTCCTCCAGGTAGAGAGAGGCTGAATAAAAATGGCGGAGAAGAGCCAGGAAATTTTTCAGCCATTTCTCCGGCTGGTAAAGGCTGAGCTGGTTTATAGTCTGCAGGCCAAGACCTTTTCTGATGACCGGCACAGTGATTTTAACCTCTCCGTTTGGTCCTTTTAGCCTGTTCCGGTTAACGTAGGTAAACCCGCGAGCAAACTGGGTGTGATCCAGAAGAACCATGGCCTCAGAATGAAGAAGCCGGCCGAAAAAACCGCCCCAGGGCAGGAAAGCCGGTTGATTAAAACTGATGCGCATCAAGCCAGACCCCATAATTATTTTAAGCGCCAAGGCGATTTTTGTAAAAAACAAAGTTTTAATTTATTTGAACAAATGGTTTAATCTGACGATTTAGCCAGTTTAATGAAAAGAAAATTGTTGACAGTAAAGTTAAGTGTGCTGATAATTGAGCTTGTTAGATGAGGAGGAGTTTATGAATTTCAACAAAACTTTTTCCGGGCTTAAAAAAGTAATATTTCTGGCCATTTTATCGGTTGTTTTAATTTCTGTTGCTTTCTCTGGTAACCCTGTTCAGAAAAAAGCCAGCAAGCTGGCTCTGGATGATGGCTCCGGTTGCACCAGCATCATGGTTGGGCGACTGGCTTCTACTGATGGTTCGGTCATTACCTGTCATACCTGTGACGGCAACTACCGCCAGTGGGTAAACATCGTGCCCAGAAGAAAGAATGCTCCCCAGGCGACCACCAAGCTGTACGAAGGCAGGTTACACACGGAAACTCCTGAGGACCAGCGTGGTCTGATAGTAAAAGGAGAAATTCCTGATGTCCCGGAAACCTATGCCTTTTTGAATACGGCCTATCCAGCCTTAAACGAACATGGTCTGGCCATAGGGGAAACTACCATCGGCGGTCGGGAAGAACTCTATAATCCAGAAGGCATGTTTATGATTGAAGAGCTGGAAAGAATAATGCTGGAAAGATGCAAAACAGCCCGGGAAGCTATTAAACTGGCTGGCCAGCTGGTCAAAGAATATGGATACGGAGATTATGGCGAATGTCTGACTATTGCTGATGGCAAGGAAGTCTGGCATTTTGAAATATTCGGAGCCGGACCTCTGGAAAAAGGTGCCGTCTGGGCGGCCGTCAGGATACCGGATGATCATGTAGGTATCTCGGCCAACATTCCGAGAATTTCAGAAATCAACCTGAAAGACCCGGATCACTATATGGCTTCGGATAATGTCTTTAAAGTGGCGGAAGAGATGGGCTGGTGGGACCCCAAAAAAGGTGAGCCTTTTAAGTTCTGGAAAGCCTACAGTGGTCGGAAGCCCTTTGCCATAAGAGAATTTTTTGTGTTCAGCCAGTTAGCGCCATCACTTAAGTTAAGCATGGAAGCCGAAGAATTACCTTTTTCCATAAAACCTGACAAAAAAGTCTCAGTTCAGGATGTGCTCAGGTTCTACCGGGAGACTTATGCCGGAACGCAGTATGACATGAGCAAAAACCTGCTGGTCAAAAAACGCAACTCTGAAGAAATGGTACCCAGTCCGATTGTCAGCAACTGGATGTCGCGCGATTTCATAAATTTGATAAACACTCTGAAACCCGGAACCATAGAGCCGCAGAGAACCATTGCCATAAATGCCTGTGCTTATGCTACGGTCATTCAATTAAGGAGCTGGCTGCCACCCGCCGTTGGTGCCGTCTGCTGGTTTACTTTTGACAACCCGGCCTTGAGTGCCAGGATTCCGATTTTTGCCGGAGTGACAGAATTACCCCCAAGCTTTGCCGTCTGTGCCCAGCATCGTTACCGGGAAGATTCCGCGGCCTGGATTTTCCGCCGGGCCAACCGGCTGGCTGTCCTGCGCTGGGGTGATAACCAGAAGATTATGGAAGAAGTGGTTAGAAATTTTGAAGAGAAAGCCCTGGCGGAACTTCCGCTGGTGGAAAAGAAAGTGCTGGAAATTATGAACAGTAAAAACCCGGAAAAAGAACCGTTGAGTGTAAACCAGTACCTGACCATGTACACCAACGATTTTGCCCGGGCAGTTTTAGGTAAATACCGTGAGCTTTATGAGCTCTTCTGGACAAAGTATGCTCGTGGTTTTTAATTCTCTTAATCAGCGTTTTTCTCTGGCCATCAGCTTGTAGACGTAAAGAAATACNGCAGCTGCCGCCAGCTGGGCCACGATAGAAAAGACGGCCAGGGCCGGAAGGGATTTATCGTAAAGGAAGCCCATCAGGGCGCTGCCCAAAAACCAGGCCAGACCAAAGATGGAATGGAAAAGGCCGTAGGCTGTACCGCGCCGTTCGCCCGGGATCATGTTGGCCACCACTGCTTTGAGGATTGATTCCAGGGCTCCCATGCCAATTCCCCAGAGGCCCACTCCCAGCAGTATCAATGGCTTTTGCTGGGATAGAAAAGCCAGCGGAGCAAAAAAGGCCGAAAGAAATGTGGAAATCATCAGGGCTTTAATCCCCAGGCGGTCAAAAAGTTTTCCAAAAATCAGGGCAGAAATAGCGTCTATACCCATAGCCAGAGTGTAAAGAAGGGGAATGGTGGCTCCGACGAAAAACAGCCTTTTCTGAAAGTGGAAAGCCAGCAGTGGAAAATCAGCAAAACCGGCAGCCAGCAGTGCTGCTCCTCCAAGATAGAACCAGAATGGTCTGGGGAAGCCGGTTTTCGGGGCTGATTCTTTTTTGGTTTCAAAATCCTGGGGCACCGGGAATTTCAGCCGACTGGCGGTCAGGACCAACATGGCGGCAAGAGCCGGTAAGAGCAGGAAAGCAAAGCCACGACGGTAGCTGTCTAAAGTTCCCAGGTTTTTATTTAGCAGAATAACCAGTGATAGAAACAGCGGGCCGAGCATGGCGCCGACCTGGTCCAGAAGTTCTTCCAGAGCAAAACCGAAACCAGTGCCTACCTGTCGGGCAGCATAGGAAACCATGGTGTCGCGGGCTGGTTTGCGTATGGCTTTGCCTATTCTTTCTGCCAGAATAAGCCCAGCAGCTAATTCCCACCGGCCAGTTAGAGCCAGAAGTGGTACAGCCAACAGGTTAAGACCATAACCCAGAAAAGTTAATAACCAGTAATTTCTGGTGCGGTCAGCCAGGATACCTGTAAGTAACCTGAGCGCATAGCCAATGAATTCTCCTAGGCCAGAAACCAGTCCCACGACAAAAGCAGAAGCGCCGAGAAGGCCAAGATAAGGACCGGTTAGGCTTCGGGCGCCTTCGTAGGTCATGTCGCTGAACAGGCTGACTACACCCATCAGGACTATAAATTGCAGAGCTCTTTTGGCTAATTGGTTGTTCTTTTCTTTTTCCATTTATTTCACCGCCGATAATTAAAAAATAAGAAGTTTAATTATAAATCAAACGAGAATTTTAGCCAATTGGTCTTGACCGATGGGCCGGGAATGAGATATGTAATACATTAATCAAACGCAGGAGATAACATGATTGACAGACGCCATTTTCTAAAGGTAAGCGGTGCTAGCTTAATTTCGCTGGCTGGCTACGGGAAATTAAAAGGTCTGGAAAATTCGGACCAGGAGACAATCAAAGATATAAAACTGGCCAGGCTCCTTAAAGAAATCAAACCCGTTGGAGCCGAAGATTATGCGGAAAGGATAAACAAAGCCTTTCGCTTGCTTAAAGAAAACAAATTAGCTGCTCTGTTTGTGGAGCCCGGTCCAACCATGCAGTATTTTACCGGTGTTAACTGGTGGCGAAGTGAAAGGACCTTTGGATTTCTTTTGTTTCCAGAGCGGCTGCCAGTCTGGATTTGCTCTGCGTTTGAGCTTGACCGGGCCAGAGAGATGATATCCTCTGAACAGGAAATCAGAACCTGGGAAGAAAACGAAAGTCCGTTTGCTTTAATAGGTCTGACAGTCAAAGATTACGGTCAGGATAAAAAGCTGGCTGTGGAGCCTTCCACCCGCTCTTTTATAATCTACGGACTGAAAAAAGAAGCCAGCTACTTAGAAATAGTGGATGGCAGTGTGGTCTCGGATGGTTGCCGGGGGATAAAAACAGAAAAGGAAATCAGATACCTGGAGGCCGCTAACCGGATCACCAAACTGGCTTACCGGGAAGCCTTTAAAAAAATTAAAGAAGGTATGACCGCCGAGGAACTGGCCAATTTTATCAGAGAAGAGCATGCCCGCTTGGGAGTGAGTGGCTCTGGTGGTCCGTCGTTTGGTCCGGCCTCTTCCTTTCCCCACGGTTCCAGACAGCGCAAGAATTTAAGCCCGGGGGATGTGGTTCTGGTTGACGGCGGTTGTAAGGTTGAGGGATACAGTTCAGATGTGACCAGGACCATTGTTTTCGGCCGCCCGACTGAGGAACAGAAAAAAATCTGGGAAATCGTCAGAAAAGCTCAAAAAGCAGCTCTTAAAGCCTGCCGGCCCGGGGCCGCCTGTGAAGACGTGGACCGGGCAGCCAGGAAAGTTATTGAAGAAGCCGGCTACGGCCCGGGGTATAAATTTTTCAGTCATCGTCTTGGCCACGGAATTGGTCTTGAGGGTCATGAATATCCCTACCTGGTCCAGGGAAACAAATTAAAGATTCAGCCCGGCATGACCTTTTCTAACGAGCCTGGCATTTATCTAAAAGGCAGATATGGTATACGCATAGAGGATTGTATGGTGGTCACAGAAGATGGTGCCAGAATCCTTGGTGGCCTGGAAGCCCAGTCGTTAGAAGAACCTTTTGCCGCTGATTGAAGGTTTTTCAGACAATATCCTTGCCTGTGGTGGACATGACCAGGCGACCGTGCTTAACCCGGCGCAGGCTGAGAAGTTTATTAGCTGCTTTCTTTATCTGTCCAGCCTTGCCTTTCATGATGATGGCTTCCAGGCAGTTATGCTTATCCAGATGGATGTGGGTGGAACTGATAATTAGGTGGTAATGTTCGTGCTGGACAGCCGTCAGAACTTCAGGCAATTCGTGGCTTTCATGGTCATAGACCAGGCTTAAAACAGCCACCACTTCTTTCTGCTCATCCTTCCATTCTTCTTCCACCAGTTTATCGCGGATAAGGTCACGAATAGCCTCCGAGCGGTTCTGGTATCCGTTTTTCTTCATCCACTGGTCAAATTGTTTGGATAAGTCTAATTCCAGAGAAATGCTGAAACGAATTGTTTTTTCCATGCTTTTAGGTTAAAACAAGGGAAACTCTAAGTCAACTGTTTTCAGGCCATCCATAAAAAATGGTAACGGAAGAAGTTTTTTTGCTTGCCTCAATTGGTCTTTTTTCCGTCTTCATCTGTCCTTCATCGGGAAAAGCACCATTTTTTCTGACTTTTTCTGGTTTTTTAAAAGCAGGAAGAAAACGCATGTTTTTAGTTCTGGAATTGGCTGGTAGCTTATCCAGAATCTTTTTATTTATTTTATTTATTCATTGAACTAAAAAAAATGCCGGCCTTATCCTCCTAATTCATAACCACGCTTTTTAAAAACAGGCGGGAAAATAATTGACAACTGTAATTGTTTATGTTATATAAAATACCAAATGATTAAAAGAGAAGGCTTTATGGCTGACATAAAAAAAAACGGTGGCCAGAGCTTCCTTTTTCTCTTTTTGCCAGGTTCGTTGATTTCTTTTATTAACCCTGCCTGCTATTTAGCCCTCAACAATAACGTCCCCTTTTAAGGGGACGAGACTGCCTGCCTGATTAAACTCTTAGATTAAGAACGTTTTTTCTGTTTTTTTCAAAAAATTATTCAGGAGGTAAAACAAGATGGATACTTCTATCATTTTGGCCAGTCTGGAATCACCAAAAATAAAGCTGGCTGTTTCTGTACAAACAAAATTAATTTCTCTTATCAGAGATTTTCTTATCAGCCAGGGTTTTCAAGAGCTTTTGCCGGTCATTATTTCGCCCATCACTGACCCGCTGGCTGATTATAGAGTCCGGGGCGAGGTGGAATGCTATGGCTTTAGATACCAGATTACCAAAAGCATGATTTTTCACAAACAGCTGTCCTTAAAACTTTTTGACCGGATATTTTGTCTTTCGCCGAACGTCCGGATAGAAGCTGAAGAAAGAAAAAACAGCGGCCGGCATCTGATTGAGTTTGTTCAGGTGGACCTGGAAGTAAAAGAAGCTACCAGGGAGAAAATTATTCAATTTGGAGAAGAGCTGTTTTCCACCGTCATGAAGAAAATAAAATTAGAAGCAGTTGAGGAACTGAAACAACTTGGCCGGGAACTGCCGGCCTTTGAACCTCCTTTTCTTCGTTTGACTTATCGGGAAGCTACCAGAATGTACGGTGATGATTTTGAGTTAAAACTTTCGGCCGAACTTAAGGAACCGGCCTGGGTAGTAGATTTCCCGGTAGAAGTGAGAGAATTTTATGACCGGGAAAATGACCAGGAACCTGGCTGGCTGGTGGACATGGATTTAATTTACCCAGAAGGCTATGGAGAGGCTCTTTCCGGGGGAGAACGGGAATATCAGCCGGAAAAAATAAAAAATAGAATTATCAGAAAAGGAATAGACCTCCAAGTCTACCGACTTTACCTGGAACTGGCAGAAAAAGGGCTTTTCCCCTCGGCTGGTTTTGGCTTTGGCCTGGAGCGGATGACCAGGTATGTCTGCGGATTAGATGACATAGCTGAAGCCCGACTTTTTGCCAAAAAACCGGGAATGTTCACTCTGTAAGTGCGAATAGTTAGGGGCTCGGGCTAAAAGAAAAAAATCTACCAATTAAGGCAGCTACTCTTGTTTTTAAGCCGAGTAGCTGCCTTTTTTGAATTATTTTTAGTGGTTGATTGCTTCGGCGGAAGTTCTAAGGGGCCGAGTTTGCCTGTAAAGCGCTCAGGTCAAATTTTTTAACCCAAGTGTCAGGAAATAATTTTCCTTTAAGCAAAAAATTTAGCCGGACGATTCTTATGGCCAAGTTCAGCGAATGATAATCAACTCTTTTTGTGGATGAGAGAGAAATTCGGCTCCTTTCTCTGTAACCACGACCATTTCTTCTATGGTTACCACTCCGCGGCCGGGCACCGTCAGCCTTGGTTCAAGGGTAAAAACCATGCCCGCTTCCAGCTTATGGAAAGGTTTGTCAGCATATTTTTCCCAGGCCGGACCCAGCAGCGCAGTCCCGTCATGAGCAAACCTGCCTACCTGATGGCCGAGGGCATGAGGAAACTCCTGGTAGCCGGCTTCAGTAACAATTTTTCTAGCCACGGCATCAACTTCCAGCCCCTGGACGCCAGGTTTCATGGCCTGCCTGGCTTCTTCAATGGCGCGCACAATAGTTTCAAAACCCTTTTTTACTTCATCCGGAACCTGGGTTTCCTCTGTATCTAGGATGTAAAATGTGCGCTGCATGTCGGAACAATACCCATCTACCTTGACCCCGAAGTCCATGTTAAGAATGTGGCCAGGCTCCACTTTTCTGTCAGTTGGTGAGTAGTGAGCCTGGGCTGTGTCTGGACCAGTGAAAACAGCCGGACAGGTACTCTGTCCCCAGGCCGTGGTCAAACCCCTTTTCTTGACTTCGTCCAGCATAAACTCTGCTATCTGTTTTTCCGTTTTACCCACGGCGATGAAGCTTTTTACCAGGTCAAANATTTCTTCGGTGATGGCTATAGCTTTACGGATGGCTTGAATTTCTACCGGTGATTTTCTTTCCCGCAGGGCCGAGATAATTTTTTCGGCTGACCTCAGGCGTCCTTCCAGGCCGATTTCTTTAAGAAGGTCATAAAGGGTCAGGTAAAGGCCATGAGTTAAACCATCACAGATTTCACTCGTGCGTGAGAAGTTGATGGCTATCTGAGCCGGGTTCAATTCTTGGAGGTAATCCTGTAAAGGCTGTTTGATGCCTGTGATAAATCCTTCTACTGAGTCGTAAGCGCCCACATCTTCTATGGCTTTTTTATCATACAACCCGACAATGGCCTTTTTCCGGCCGTCAGCACTGATGATGAAGGCTGAATGCCAGGTCACATGTCCTGGTGCCAGAAAGACCAGGTTCGGGTCGCCGCAGATTTCGCTTTCCCGGGTAAAGGTAATCCAGCAATCAACGCCGAATTCCTGCAAAATTTTGACCGCCTGGCTGGTTTTTTCTTTTATCAGAGTGGTCTGCATCGGCTTTCCTCCTGTTTATAAATTAAGGCCTTTTTTAATTCAAGTTTTTAATTCAAACGGCATATTTTTCCAGCTTAGGAATAGCCAGAGCTACTAACCCGGCGGCCAGCAACAGCAGAGCCGTTAAGATCAGGAAATACTGGTGGTGGGGGAACCGGCTGTAAAGTTTACCCAGAAGGCCGCTGCCGTAGCTGCCAATGGCCGTGGCCAGGTACCAGCTGCCCATCATCAGGCCGCGAATTTTTTCTGGAGCCACCTTAGAAACATAAGATAAGCCCATGGGTGAGATGAGAATCTCGGCCATGGTCACCACGAAGTAGCTGGTTATCAGCCACAGAGGAGACATGATGTTCTGGTCTCGGTTTCCGCCGCGCAGACAGGCCAGAATCATGATGAACATGGCCGCGGCCATGAAAAGCATGCCCAGAAAGATTTTGCGCGGGGTAGATGGTTCTTTCCCTCTGGCTCTCAGCTGGCTGAAATAACCGAGCAGGAGAGGCGTCAGCACCAGGATGAAGAAAGGCTCAAAGAACTGGTAGGTTTCTGGCCGGAGCCAGCTGAGCCTGATAGTGGAACGGTCAGCAAATAAAGTCATAGCAAAACCGTTCTGGTAGAAAGCCACCCAGAAAAGGATGACGATGGAAATTAGGATGAATAAAGCCAGCAGACGTCCACGGTTATCTTCTGCAGATAAATTATCAGTAAGAGCGGGCTGAAGGTTGCTGGTTTCAGAGGTGAAAACCTGGTTCTCTTTGGTTTGGGCTTTTAATTTTCTTTCCAGAAGGTCATCAGCTGGAAGAAGTTGTTTTTTCCCGGCCTGAAAAATGACCAGAGCCAGAATCAGGCCACAGGCTGAAACCCAGAAAGAGAGGTGATAGCTGTGGAAAACAGCGTTATTCAAGGTGGCAATCAAAGGAGCAATCATCGCCCCCAGGTTCACGCCCATGTAGTAGATGTTGAACCCGGCATCCTTAAGGTGGGGCTTGTTCTGGTAGATGTTTCCGACCAGCACGGACATGTTAACTTTGAAAATGCCTGTACCCACGGCAATGAGCATAAGGCCAATGATAAAGGAAGTGGTCTGAGTGGGTGAGGAAAGGGCCAGGCCCACATAACCAGCGGCCATGAGTATAGCTCCGATTCTTACCGTCTGCCACCGGCCCAGAAGACGGTCTCCCAGCCAGCCACCAACCAGGGGGAACAAATAGCACATGGCCAGAAAAACGCCGTACCAGTCGCCTTTTTTACTATCAGACCAGGCCAGCACATTGTCCATGTACAGGACCAGAATGGCCATCAGGGTGTAGAAACCGACTCTTTCCCACATTTCGGTAAAAAATATGAATTTAAGAGCCGGCGGATGTTCTTTTAAAAATTGTCTGCCCATCATTGGTTCTTTCTCAACCTGGCTAATCTTCGTGGGTGAAGTTTCTTTTTTATTCTATTTCGTACCGGAAAACTTTAAGTTCGGGTAAAGCGGGAACCAGCCCTTTGTAAACGTTCCAGTAATATTCCCTGGCTTCTCTCAATTTCTGGAAAAGGGGATGATTCTTGTCTGGCAGGTGTTCGCCTATCAGGTTTAATTTTTCATCCACCAGAACGAGTCGTTCGCAGCGGTTCAAAATGCCGGCCGTACCCACGCTGGCCACAGTCACCAGCTCATTCTTTTTCACTCTTTCCACTAATTCTCCGTACTTAAACGGTCTTTCTTCCACCTTAATACCAAAATGACGCAGAATAGCCACCATACCCTGGATGGTCACAGAAGGCAGAATCAGGTTGCTTTCCGGTATCTTGACCACCGTGCCATCCCTCAGAGCAAAAAGACAGCAGGAAGAATCCCATTCAGTAATTTCTCTTTCGGCTATTGGCAGATAAGGCTTATCATCCAGAAACAGCACGGCTGCCGCTTGAGGCACCAGCCTCTTGGCTTCATCTATGGCCTTTATGCTCATCAGGTAATTTATGCCGAGCTTCAGGCAGCCAGTGCCGTTTACTCCCAGGGCCCTGACGATATGGGGGATGACCACCCCAACAAACGGTTCGCCCAGGTACTGAGTATAAAGGCAGGTCACAGCTCTGATGGCCGGAAAGTTGGGGAAAGTCACGCCCATGGAATGCTCTTCATCCAGAGTGAACGGACGCAGGTATCCCTGGGAACCTTTTTCGGCCATCTCTTCCAGGAAAGGTCTCAGGTTCGGATGGGAAAAATATTTTCTGATGAACAGCTCTTCCAGTTCTTCTATGGTGGGCACNATGGCTTGCTGTTCACGGCTGAGGTTAAAGGCCATGCTCCGGCGGAATCTTTCCAGGTTCTTATCCCAGTTGACAAAAACCAGTTCCAGCTTGCCTTTTTCGTTGCGCCGGCAATAGTACCTTATACCTTCAAAGCAGAGGAAACTGGCGTAATAAGTTGAGCGCGTGGCCGCATAGGTCTTGGCCTCGGCCTCAAACATGGTGAAAGACTTATCATAGAGAAAATAGCGCATCTGTCCGGGTGCCCATTTAACGTTTTCAAACTTGGCCATTTTAAACTCCTTATTAAGACGTTAGTTTAATTATGTTTAATTATTTTCTCCAGGGTTTCAAAAAACAGGTCCAGGCTGGACAGGTCATCATAGTGGGCCAGNCTGACCCGGTTGATGGCCGGCTTTCCCAGATGTCTGACAACGGCTGCAGAATAGTGGTTGCCGTCAGCGATGATGATTCTTCCTTTTTCCCAGAAAAGTTTCTTGGCCTCGGACGGTGATTTGGAGGCCAGTTCAAAAGCAAAAGTTGGTACACGCCCGGTTATTTTAGCCTGGTCAGTAGGACCGTAGACCTTCATCACTTCAGCAAAATCTTTTTTCCATCTTTCCAGAAAATAGCCGGAAAGCTGCTGCTCAAAGCTTTTAATCAATTCCAGAGAAAGCCGGAATTTTTTTCTGCGCGACAGGTTCCCGCTTACTGACTGGGTCGGAAAGTCAGAGCCCAGTTCTGCTAAATACTCCAGAGCTCCTTTTAGACCGGCCAGGGCCAGGTTAGGCAACATGCCCTGTTCCAAAAAGTAGGGAGCCTTTGGTTTATTGGTCTCTACCCGGTAGGGACGAAGAAGATGTTCGTGTTCTTTTCTGGCATAAAGAATGCCTATCATTGGCCCAAAAATTTTATACCCGGAAAAGGCCAGAAAATCACAGCCAAATTCCATAACATCCAGTGGGGCATGAGGCGCTAAATGAACGGCATCTACCACCACCAGAGCCCGGGAGCGGGCTTTTATTTCCTGGATGATGTCGGCCAGAGGCACGATGCTGCCCAGAGCGTTGGAAGCGGCGGTCAGAGCCACCACCACCGTTTTTTCGTCAAGTTTTTTCCGCAAGTCTTCTCTGGAGAGTGCGTAATCAGGTCCAATTTTTACCCGGCGGATTTCTGTCCCTCTTTCTGCAGCCACTGTTTCCCAAGGAGAGATGTTAGCAAAATGGTCCAGGTCTGTGACCAGACAGTTTTTTCCGTCCTGGAAAAGATGCCTCAGAGCGTAGGCCAGGTTAAACAGGGCAGCCGTGGTGGAAAAATGGAAGCTGATTTCTTCCGGGCTGAGAGCCCCCACAAAATCGGCCGCCAGTTCCCGGACCTGCTGCTGCAGGCTGGCTGTTTCCTGTTCAGGGGCGGTAAGCTGGCCAGGCATGGGAACAAGAGAAAAGCTGACCCTTTCTATCTGCTGGTAATAATTATCCACGTTGAGACTGCCAGCTCCGCTGTTTAAGTAAAGACGCGGTCCCAGGTTTGGGTCCTGTCTTAAATAGGGAAATCGGGCCTGGTTTTTTTTAAAGTATTGATAAATTATATCCGGGTCTGGCATTGGCTTATTAAGGAATATTAATAACTAAATTAAACATAAAATTCAACTAAAATGTTTTTTTTGAGAAACGCCCAAAATGAACCAAGAAAAAGCCAGGACACTAAAAACGTTTAGTTTTTATTAACACACTTTATCCCTCTGGGATTAAAACATTTATTACAGGACAGGCAGGGAGATTTTTTCAGCTCACCAGACTTAAATTTTTTGACCAGTGCCGGTTCGTTGATAAAAGGTCGGCTCAGGGAAATAAGGTCTACCTGGCCCTGGCGGAGAAAGCTTTCTGCCACCCTGAGGGTTCTAATCCCACCAAGGCCTGAAACAGGTATGGCAACTTTCTTTTTAATTTCAGCCGCCAGGGGCACAAAATAGCCTTCTTCCTCTTCTTTTCTCAGTCCGGGCCAGACCGAGCCCAGCCCGGCTTCATTCATGCCGCCGCTTACTTCCAGGCCATCAAGCCCGACCTCCTCCAGAGAAACGGCAATTTTTATGGCTTCCTCCAGGGTAATTCCGGTAGGTAGATGGTCTGTGGCGTTCATCTTGATGATGACTGGAAACTGGGGACCNCAGGNCTTTTTTATGCCCTGGAGAATTTCCCTGATTATTCTTGACCTTTTTTCCCAATCTCCGCCCCAGTCGTCCTGTCGGNGGTTGGTATGGGGNGATATGAAGCTGCTTAAAAGATANCCATGGGCNGCATGCAGCTGCACGCCATCAAAGCCAGCCTCCTGAGCCCGACGGGCGGCCTGGACAAACCAGTCTATTATCTGAGGTATTTCTTCTCTTCTTAATTCTCTGGGAAGAATTCGGGAGACCGGGTCATACACAGCGGAAGGAGCTACCGGCTGAAGTCCACCAGTCAGGCCCGGTTTAGTCTGCCTTCCGGCATGAGCCAGCTGCAGAAAAACTACTGAGCCGCTTCCTGTCTCGTGGACAGCCGAGGCCAGGCGTTTCAAGCCCGGGATTTTTTCATCTTCATCCACGGCCAGCTGTCTGGGACTGGCTTTACCCGAAAGGTGGACGTAAGCGTGTCCGCTGATAATCAGCCCAATTTCACCCTCGGCTAATTTCCGGTAAAGAGAAAGCTGCCGGTCAGAAACCCGGCCGTTACGGTCGTCAGCCAGGTAATCATGGGTGGCGGAGCGAACAAAACGGTTAATTAGCTGAAGGCTTCCCAGTTTTAAAGGTGTAAAAATAATGTTTTCGGCCATTTTTCCTTTCCTTGTTAAATTTTTATCATTATAAGGAAAGTTAAAAAACCTTTAAAGTTTTCTTTTTTTGAGTAAAATAACAACCGATGGAAAGAAACCTTGAGGATGAAGAAAAGAGAGTGCTGGAAGTTCTCTCCAGCCTGGACATAAGCTGGGAAAGAACAGAACACCCACCAGTTTATAACATTGAAGAGGCCAGGGCCTACTGGCAAGAGGCCGGGGGAGCGCATGTTAAAAACCTCTTTTTAAGAAATTATAAGGGTCAGCATCATTATCTGGTCCTGGTGCTGGCTGATAAGAAAGTTGACCTCAAAAAGCTTACCGCTGAGCTTCAGGAAGACCGTCTGAGTTTTGCCTCTCCCGAACGTCTGCAAAAATACCTGGGCCTAAAACCAGGAGCTGTTTCGCCTTTCGGGCTGATTAATGATAAAGAACGGGCGGTGACCGTGGTCGTAGACCAGGACCTTTGGAAATTTGACCGCCTGAATTTTCATCCCAACGTGAACACCGCTACTATTACCATCAGGACAGATGATTTTCAGAAATTTTTAACCTGGAGTGGTCATAAGATAGTCTACCTCAGGTTGGAGAATGCCACCTGAATCAATATTATCTGGAGTCAAGGTGACAGGAGGTTGGCAGATGGAAAATAGATGGATGCCGCTCAGCCTTTTATTTCTGTCTTTTTTATTAATCTCCCTGGTTTATGCTTTTAACCTTTACCCGGTGCCTGAACCCAATTCCCCTCCAGCGGA
>JGI24721J26819_10003358_pt1 | contig 17161 bp, 19 predicted proteins | sample YelNatPaOPGAMG01_FD_26819 | JGI IMG/M metagenome (IMG submission 26819) | reverse complement strand
ATTCAGCTTTTAATTGTTCTAGGATTCCGAAGTACTAAGTAGTATAGCTGCGAGGGGGTATATGAGAGGGGCTGATCTATATTGTAGAGTATCTCAATGTTCTATCTATATACACTTTCAGACTGAGCTTTGCGCATGTTTCAAAAAATGAGACTTGCAAGTCACGAAAGCCAGATGAGATATAGCAAGTAACTACGCTAAAATATTTAGAGATAAGATTTTAGGGATTCCATTTTAATAATTGCAAAATCACAAAGAATGCCAAGAAAAGTAGCAATTAATCCTGAATAAAAAATATTTTTGTATAAGAACCCCATAAATTCTATTATGGATATATTAGAGATTGCCGATGACAATGTTCATGGCTCTGAAACATTAACAATTGAACTTTTAAATGCATGTTATGAAAGTTTTTTAAAAAATGAAAATATATCAGATAAAATAGAATACCTGAAAATGAAAAAATACGAAATGGTTCAACTGATGAACATTTTGGATATTATTAAAAAATTCAGACATGATTATGAATTCAAGAAACTAATTGATGAACTGAATAAATCCTTCAGTCTTTCTGTAAAAAATTCATTCCATATATTTGATAGAAGAAAAATAGTAACCATAAGCTGGAGCAAACTGGTGGAGGAGGCTATAAAGGAAAACAGAGACAAGATAGATGAAATAAACATACTTGAATCAAGGCCAATGAACGAGGGTGCAAAATTTGCAGAAAAACTATCCAATGAGGGCTTCAAGGTTAAAATGTATTTTGATGCTGCAGTTTACCATGCATTGGATGAAGAATCCATTGTTCTTGTTGGAATGGATGCAATTCTTCCAAATCTTGAGCTTGTAAATAAAGTTGGAACATATTCACTTGCCATTGCATCAAGGGAGAAGAATTCAAAATTCTATGCAATCGGAACAAAATTCAAGATTTCAAGGGGTTACTATGAATTCATAAACCACCCATTCAATGATTATAAAAACAAGGGATTCAGTCTCATAAACTACTACTTTGACATAACGCATCCAGATTTTATAGATGGCTACATATTCGATTTTGGTTTTTTCCAAAGGTCATCATATAGGGATCTTAAAATTGCCATTGATGCAATTAAGGCAAATATTTTTCAATGAAAATTAATTAATACACATAGTTTTAAAAAAGATCTTGAGCGCCGCGGGGGAGATTTGAACTCCCGCTCCCTTTCGGGAACCAGCTCTCAAGGCTGGCGCCGTAGTCCACTTGGCTACCGCGGCTAAAAAAAGAATATAAAAAAGTAATATAATACCTTTTTTAGATTAGGTCCTCAAATTCCTTTACAAGCTCTGGATATTTTTTCTGAACAGCGTCTAGAAGGCTTTTTACTGAGATTGATGTTAGCTCCACAGATGAAATTGCATCAACGAGCTTGTTAAGTGTTTCATCAGAGAGCACTGATAGTTTCTCCTTTGCAAACCAGTTCCTAAGGTGCTTCCTTTCAAGCTTCTCCCTTACCTTTTTTTCGTATATCTCCTTCAGGAATTCCTTGCTTGTATTTTTGGACCTAATTGCCTCGTATGCTGCCTCTCCTGCAAGCCTTCCGGATATGCATGCGTTTGCCACACCGCCCCCAGTTATTGGATCAATGAGCCTTGCAGCATCACCAACGAGCATTACATTGTCAGTAACTATGCTTTGTGGTACAGGGCATGTTGAAACTGCACCAGTTATTATCTCTATTGTCTTTCCCTTTTTCAGGCCAGGGTGCCTTTCTATGAAATCGTCAAGGTATTTCTTTACCTCTCCACTTCTCTTTAGCTTGTTTAATGCAACGCCTATGCCAACGTTTGCCTCATCCTTCCCCTTAGGGAATACCCACACATAGCCTCCCGGGGCACAGCTTCCTAGATAGAAATCTGTGAAATTTTTATCAATGTCAATGCCCACCATTCTATATTCTATGCATGATACTATGTCCCTGTCCTTTACCATTGTGTTTATCTTTGCCCATCTTCCCACCTGGCTCTCAAAACCGTCTGCGCCTATGATTATCTTTGCAAAAACATCAACAACCTCCCCCTGCCTCCTTATCCTTGCCCCCACCACCTTTTTATCCTCAAATATGAGGGATATTGCAGGGCTCTTTACCCATATATCAGCACCCTCTCTTGCGGCTAGTGCTGCCAAGTATTTATCAAACTTATCCCTCTCTATTATGTAACCGACCTCATTCCCAGCCTTGTTTGCTGAGAGCTTTATGAATGTTTTCTCATCTGGTGGGAATATCCTCGCACCCTCTACCTCGTTTGAAACCCAGATTGGCTGTGGCTCCAACTCCACCTCAGGTAGCCAGCTCTTTGATATCCCCTCACCGCACCTCACTGGAGATCCAATGTCGGGCCTTTTCTCCACCATCAGCACCTTCAGTCCCTTCCTTGCTGCATACCTTGCAGCCATGCTGCCGCCTGGTCCGGCGCCTATCACAAGAACATCATATTCATATCTCATTTAAACCACTCCGCACTTATTGCCCCCATTGGGCATACCCTTATGCAGAAGCCACATTTTGTNCATGAATTCTCATCAATAACTATCCTTGTCTCATCCAGNAATATGCAATTAACCGGGCATGATCCAACGCATGCNCCGCAGTAATTGCACTTNGATGTATCCACCTTCATTAATTCACGCCCCTTCNGTTCCTACTGCATTTCCATACCTTTTCCTGTACTCCTCAAGGGACATTGAAAACTTCTTCTCCACCTCAGTCCTATATACAGGTCCTGAGTTGTATGCACAGAAAGGGATTACCCTTCCATCTGGAGTAGCATAATGTATCACGCACCTCTTAAGTCTTTCAAGATCGTAGTTGTATTCATCCTGGAAATGCATTGCTCCAATGAATAGTGAATCCCAGTGAAGTTTTCCAAGGGAATCCTTTGTACCCTCCTTGAATACGTCTAGGATCTCCTTTATCTTGAAATGGGATGGTGCCTGGGTTTCATCATAATATTTCTTGAATACCCTGTAAAGGTATGGTACAGTGAATATCTTTGACCTGTTGTCAAACTTTGCCTCAAGTATCTTTGGCCTGAGTTCCTCCAGTAGACCCTCAACATCAATAAATCTTGTAATTGGTATTACCTTATTCCTATCATAGTCCTTGAATACATATGTTGCAGTTCCACAATGTGGATGTGATGTGAATGCAACATAGGGTTGTTTGAATATCTGGGATGCAAGCTCTGAAAATAGTGCAGCTACTGGTATAGGGAAAAAGTCCCTCTTTTCAAAATAGTTTGTCTGTTTTATAAGGTCATTAATAAGATCACCCTGAGTATATCTTCCCACTATGAGCTCATCCTGTGGTATCCTTCCAGCAAAGGATACTGGCTGGAAGTTTACAGATCTTACAACATCCAGGTTCTCTAGACCAAAGTCTATTAGCTTCCCCACCTCATCATCGTTTACTCCCTTTACTATCACAGGCACAAGAACAGTTGCAAGTGGTTTTGGCTTTGTATGCCTCAGGTATTCGAGTGCCTGTAGCTTCTCCTTAAGGAACCCGGTCTCCCCCTAGTCTTAACATATGTGCTTTCCTTGAAACCATCAAATTGAAGATAGACAGTGTGCAGTCCTGCATCTAGCATCTTTTGTGCAAAATCGGGCTCGTGTGCTATCCTTACCCCGTTTGTTGCCACCTGTATCTGTGCAAATCCTAGCTCCTTTGCCTTTTTAACCACCTCAAGGAAGTATGGATATATTGTTGGCTCGCCACCTGCAAACTGTACAGCAGGTGTCGGTACGGGCTTTTCATTTCTTAGTGTTTCCATCATCTTTACTACCTGTTCAAATGTTGGCTCATAAACATAGCCAGCAGCATTAGCGTTTGCAAAGCATATTGGGCACTTCAGGTTGCACCTGTTTGTAAGGTCAATGTTTGCAAGGGATGTATGGCTATAGTGCAGGGCACAAAGACCGCAGTCAAGAGGGCAGTTTGTTCCATTTATCTGTGGATTCTTTACACCAACACCGTCAAATGCCCATTTCTCAAACCTTAGATATGTTTCAACATCCCCAAAATATATGTCCTTGAACTCACCATGTTCAGGACAGGTTTTTTTATACATTACCTTTCCATTCTCCTCATATATTGTAGCAGGGATAACCTTTTTACAAACAGGGCAAATAGATTGTGTCTCCTTTGGCAATCCCTTTTTTAATTTAGATTCCTGGATTACATACATTGTATTTTCACCTTTTTCTCTTATATTTTAAAATTTAATATAAGTATTTTGTCAATTTTTATGCTACATAATTTGAAGAGGGGCATATATCCCTGAGGGGGCATTCATTACACCTTGGATTGACCGGCCTGCATATTTTTTTACCGAATTCTACAAGCAGTGAATTCAATTCCTTCCAGTATTTTTTATCTACTATCTTCATCAGTTCCTTTTCTGTCTCCTCTGGGCTCCTTGTATTAACAAGACCAAGCCTGTTTGATATCCTATGAACATGCGTGTCAACAGCTATGTAGTCTTTTCCGAAGCAAACAGACAAAACAATGTTCGCTGTTTTTGTTCCCACCCCTGGAAGCTTCATAAGCTCCTCCTTATTTTCAGGTACAATTCCATTGTAATCCCTTATCAATATTCTTGCAATATCCCTAATCCTTTTTGCCTTCTCCCTATAAAATCCAATAGGCCTTAATATATTTTCAAGGTCCTTTAATTCTGCCTTCGACAATTTTTCAAGGTCAGGGTATTTCTGAAAAAGTCTTTTTGATACCTCACCCGTGGTTTCATCCCTTGTCCTCTGTGAAAGCACTGTTGAGATTAGTACCTTCCATGGATCATCAAATGGTATTCTATGTGGCTCCACTGTCTTCTTAATCCTTTTTATAATATCATCCATGTCCATTGGAATCACCTGAAGACATAAGCTGGGCATGGCCCTAGACATTTTGTACACCTTATGCATTTATCCTCATCCACCCAAACCCTTCCTTCATTGATATAAAGGGCATTGTAGTTGCACCTTCCTGTACAAATACCACATCCCACACACTCCTCAGATTGATAAATCACCTGCATTGCCTTGTCAATAAAGTTCCTGTGCACCTCAAGATCCTCATTCAATGCAGCCCTAGGAAGAATGTGCATCATGTTTTTGAGCCTATTCATATCTATGTTTTTATTCGGTACTATTTTTAATTTATTCCCCTCATCTTTTATGTAAAGCTTTAGTGATTCCCTCACCTTGTCATTAACATTATATTTTTTCTTCAGGTAATCTGGTATTTTATTCCATCTCCAGAGCGCATACCTCACCCATTTCTCCCCTAGATTGTTCTTTTTTGAATATTCATCAATAAAGGATCTCCATTTATCATATACAGGGAATTTTGAAACAATCTCAAGGTCAGCAAGATCCTGGGAAGGGCACATAAAACATCCAATTCTCCATAGGCCCCTATCATACCACTTGTTGTATTCAAGATCATGTCTGAATATGTAGAGCCAAACCATTAGAGAATTCCATTTTTGAATAGCACTTATACCTATCTGATTCGGTACCCACTCATTTTCCCATATGTTTCCTGATAATGCCCTTGACCTGCTCTCATAGGCCCTCTGACCTATTATCATGTATATCTTCTCATTTCCCAAGGATTTTATGTACCTTGTTGTTGGACCTAGCTTACAAACCTTGCAGCACCACCTATAATCCCTGCCAGGGGGACCAAAGTGTTCAAGGTGCTTAAAGAATGCATCACCAGCATCAATTATGTCAAGGTCTAGGGAATAATGGTCTGAGATTCTTTTTACATATTCTATCGTCTCATCAAACTCAAGGCCCGTGTTTAGAAAAACAGTTTTGAATTTCAATCCTGCCCTCATTGAAAGGTGCAATGAGACAAGGCTATCCTTTCCACCGCTAAATGAAACGAGCAAATTTTTTTCCCTGAACCTCTTAAGGAATTCAATTGCCCTATTCTCCTCTCTTTCCATATAACTTCTATTTGCCTCAATTGCCTCCCTTAAGCTTGAATGTTTTTTATTAACATTATCCCCAGAAAATATGAATTTAATTTTAACAGCCATGCCCCTCTCAAAAAAATTGTTTAGATCTATCCTTGAAATGCCTATGGCAATTGGTTTTCCCTCCTCATCCATTATTATTACGTCGTTGCCCTTTTTAACTTCCCTACCTATACTTTTAACCCCAGGGGCCATCAAATTGCTTCCATTTATTATTGATCTTGCTGCAAGGTTGTCAGCAACAATGAATATGTCCTTGAGATATTCCGATGCATAATAATAAAACTCTGGCCTGAGCGAAACCCTCACCGAAAGATCCTCGTGCAATACAGTTGCAATCACATTTCCCCCCACTATCACCTCCTCTGTTCTGTCCGGGCCAGGGATCCTGTTGAGAAGAACAAGATAATTTGAAAATACATCAGAAAATCTACTTTTCAAAACATCAGAAAAAGCAATATCAAGGATATTCCAGTCACCCTGAAGTGGGAATTTAAACTCCCCTGGTGGTGTTACACTCACTTTCCTGGGTGAAGATCCGCACCTATCGCATCTTTCCCCTAGTATAGGTACATTGCATTCATCGCACCAGCCTATGTTAACCCTACCAAGGTATACAGGATTTGACACAGACTATGGTAGATGAAATAGAATAAAAATATTTTCGAAAATGAAAATATTTTATACAAAATTCTATTTACTTAAAATAATGCTCAAAAACATATTTCACTGGGAGAAAATTTTTCTTATTTGTAGGGGTGAAATATAAAAATGGTTTATGAATTATCTGAAGAAAAAAGGCTAATACTTTCAAACATAGAGGAATTTGCAAAAAGAAAAGTTGAGCCAATATCAAAAAAGGTGGATGAAGAGGATCATATACCTGAGGAGCTTTATGTGGAAATGAAGGACCATGGTCTTCTTTCATTGATTATACCGCAGGAATATGGAGGTCTAGGTCTTGATACAATAACATATTCCAAGGTTTTGGAGATATTTGGCAGATACTCAGGTGGAATTGCACTTAGCTTGGAGGCACACAACAGCCTTGGCCTTAACCATGTCTTTCTCTTTGGAAGCGAACATATGAAAAAAATGGTAATAGATTATACACTAAAAAACTCAAGACCAGTTGCATGGGCACTTACAGAGCCCTCCTCTGGCACAGATGCAAAAAATATGTCAACAACATACAGAAAGGAGGGAAATAGATATTTTATCAATGGATCAAAGATATTCATTACACATGGTGCAAGTGCAAAATATATAGTGGTTATGGCAAAGGGTGAAAATGGAATAAATGCATTTCTTGTTGATGGTGATTCCCTTGGCCTTGAAAGGAATAAAATAATGAACAAGATGGGTGTGAGGGGTAGTGATACTGCAGAGATTGTTTTCAATAATGTTGAGGTACCTTCTGAGAATCTTATAGGTAATGAGGGTGAAGGCTTTAAACAGGCATTGAAGATATTAGAAGGCGGAAGGATAGCAATAGCAGGAATTGCCTTAGGTCTTGCAGAGGCAGCATTAAACCTAAGCATTGATTATGCGAAACAAAGAAAGGCCTTTGGAACAACATTATCACAGTTTCAGGGAATACAGTTTTACCTTGCAGATATTGCAACAAATGTTCAGGCCGCAAGGCTCTTGATAGAGCATGCGGCAGAGCTATACGATAGGGGAATGAATGCAAGAAAGGAGATATCTATGGCAAAATACTTTGCAAGCCAGGTGGCAATGGATGCTTCAAGGATGGCAATACAGATCTACGGCGGATATGGATATTTCAGGGATTTTGGCATTGAAAGATACCTAAGGGATTCAAAACTGATGGAGATTGGTGAGGGGACCAACGAGGTGCAAAAGATGATAATTTCGAGGGAGCTTTTGAAATAATTTGGAGGTGATAAAAATATGGGTAGAGTGGCAATGATTGCTGGAGGAATGACGCAGTTTGCAAAGGCAAGGAGGGATTCTACACAGGAAGAGCTAATTATGGAAGCCACAAGGATGGCACTCTTTGAAAATGATCTAAAGATGGATCCTCTGGACGTAAAAAGGATGATAGACGGTACAATAGTGAGCTATTTCTCTGACCATTTTGAGAGACAGCTTCTATTTGGTGCAATTGTGAGGGACTATCTTGGTTTAAACCCAATTCAGAGTGCAAGGATTGAGGGTGGTGGTGCAACAGGAGGTCTTGGCCTTAAGGCAGGTTATGAGATGATTAAATCGGGTGATGCCAGCCTTGTTCTTGTTATAGGTTTCGAAAAGATGTCAGAGGTATCCACAGCTAAGGGGAACGAGTTCATAGCAATGGCAAGCGATACCGATTTTGATTTCCCTGTGGGGGGATACTACACCGCATACTATGCAGCAATGGCAACTAGATACATGTATGAATTTGGAATCACAGAGAAACAGATGGCAAAGGTGGCAGTAAAGAATAGAAACAATGCACAGTATAACTTTTTTGCACAAACTAACGCAAAGAATCCATATGCAACAAAGAGCACATCCGGTTTTATTACAATTTACGATGTTCTTAAGTCAGAAAAGATAGCAACACCACTTAAAAGGCTTGACTGCTGTCTTATGAGCGATGGTGCAGCGGTTGCATTGCTTGCGGATGAATCAATAGCCAGGGAATTAACAGATAAACCAGTCATCATAGAGGGTGTTGGCAATGGAACAGATACAATGAGGCCATCAGACAGGCCTACTACAGTTGGAGGCCTAATAAAGGAGGATTTATTACTTCCCCATGAAAAACCTGAATGGTATGAGGACATGGTATACCCAGGATTGCATTCATTCAGGGCTGGAAGAAAGGCAGCAAAGATGGCATATAAAATGGCAGGAATAACAAACCCTCTCGAGCAAATAGATGTTGTTGAACTTCACGATGCATATACATCAAGCGAGCTTCAAACCTATGAGGACCTTGGCCTTGCCAGATATGGTGAAGGTGGGAAGCTAATAGATTCAGCACCATTTGATGATGAAAAGGGTGTATTTAAGGAGATAAATCCTAAGCTTGCAAACAGGATACATGTGAATCCATCAGGTGGACTGATTGGATGCATGCATGCGGTGGGTGCCACAGGAATTATGCAGGCAGTGAGTGTTATGTGGCAGATCCAGGGAAAGATTGAAAAATTCTATGGCAGTGATAAACTTCAGGTGAAAAATGCAAGAAGGGGTCTGGCACATAGCCATGCAGGGACTGGAAGCGATGTTACAGTTTTTGTTTTAGGAAGGGGGTGGTAGTTTTGTCCGTTGGAGAAAAGTATGTTTCAAAGAATAGGCAGCCTCTGGTAAACGAAATACCTTACTCAATTCTTTACAAGCATTCTTATGGAGAGGTATCACCATTCTTTGTTGGACTGAGCAAGAAAAAACTATTGGGAACGGTATGCAGAAATAGGGAAAAGCATAGAAATGGGAAGGATCTTCTATTTCTTCCACCTAGGGCCGACTGCCCAGAATGCTGGCAGAGGTAACGGAGTGGGTGGATCTTACGGATGCTGATATTAGGATATACACATTCACTACCGCATACTTTGCAGGAGAGACATTCCTTAACAAGGTACCCTTTACACTTATTAACATAGACGTTCAGGGTTACGATAACTCATATTCAAAGTTGACAAGCATTCTTGTTGTGGATGAACCAGGGGAGATAAATATAAGCAGGGATGAAATAAAGATAGGAATGAAAATAAAGCCGAAGTTTAGAGATGTTCCACTTGAAAAGATAGATGCATCCGCTCTATACTTCGTACCCGCTGAAAAACCATAAAAAAGCTTAAAAATATAAAGTGATTTAGGTGATCAACCGGAAGGTGCAGTAAAATGGTAAGGAAACCTGGGAGAATGTACAGGAGAATTACGGGACCCGCATATACGAGAAAGGAGTTCATAGCAGGAATACCACAGCCTAGGATACATGAGTTTGAGCATGGTGATCTGAGCAACAAGGATAGGTTTGGATATGTATTGCACCTTGTTGCTGAGGAGGACTGCCAGATAAGGCATACTGCCCTAGAGGCAGCAAGGGTGGCCGCAAACAAGTATTTAATGGGAGTACTGGGAGGAAACAACTATTACCTTAAAATAAGGGTTTATCCTCACCATGTCTTAAGGGAGCATAAGATGGCAACAGGTGCAGGTGCAGATAGAATATCAAGTGGCATGAGCATGGCCTTCGGCAAGCCTGTGGGCACTGCAGCAAGGGTGAAGGCGGGGAAACAATAATAATAGTTGCAGTGGATCAACAGAACATAGATAAGGCAAAGGAGGCACTAAAAAAGGCAAAGATGAAGCTTCCCACACCAGCAAGGATAGATGTATTTCCTAAGTCCGGGCAGGAACCTGTATCAGGTTAAATTCCCTCAAAAGGAAATTCTTTTCCTCTTCTTTTAATGTCTTCAAATTTATCGATATTATCATAATACCCTTGTTTATTCTTATATTATCCTTTATGGTTGTTAGTGACTTTGCTATGTTATCAAAACCGTTGTTTGTAATCAATAGTTCAATGCCATCGAAAAGAACTATACCCTTTTGCCCCTCCCTTAGAAATGAGTTGATTGCATTGGTAATCAAACTTAGATCATTGGGTTGAATACTTGAAACCCTTCCACTCATATAAGTTACACTGGTCAGCCAGATGAACTTTACATTCTCAGCAGATTTATAGAATGAAATACTTTCTGGATGCGACCTTGTAATGCATATACCCCCCCTACCCCTATCTAGTGCCTGCTTGAAAATAAAGAAACCCATTGAGGGCTTTTCTTCATCAACCATATAGGATTCACCAAAATTTAAAAGTAGATCGGGTTTCTTATCCATTCTTGGTTTTGTAATCTGACCCAATTTCTTTTCATAGGTCCTTAATAATGAATAAATCTCATCCCTATTTATTTCATCCTCGTTTAGCTTACTTTTCAATTCGCCTATCATCTCCTTAAAAAGTGCAATGATAAGCTCACTCTTATCCTCCATATTAATTTTAAAAAGGATAATCGTTAATAAATCTTTTTAAGATTAAAAAATGGATTGCACTATATTGAATGTGTAAAGAAGTCCTGCCTTCCACCATCGACTACTATTATCTGACCAGTTATGAAATCTGAATCCTCAGAGGCAAGAAATAATGCTACATTTGCAATATCCTCAGGCTTACCTATCCTTCCCAGGGCTGTCTTGGAGGAGATCTCCTTAACAATACTCCTCCATTCCTCTTCACTTTTTCCTGATCTGGTAAGGTCTGTTTCTATGTATCCGGGAGCTATTGCATTTACATTTACCCTATACCTCCCAAGATCAAAGGCGTACCTCCTTGTCAGCGTGATCACTGCCCCCTTGGTAATTGAATAGTATGTAGTTCCAACGAGTGATGTGACAATACCAGCAACACTTGCAATGTTAATTATCTTCCCACCATTTTTGATGAAATTTTCCCTCAAGGCCTCTATTGTATAGACCATGGAATAAAGATTCACTCGCATCATTTTTTCAAGGTCTGCGGGATTGTTTGTCCCAGTGACCATAATTCCTGCATTGTTAACAAGAATGTCCACCCTATTAAAAACTTCAAGTGATTTTTTAACCATTTGATCAACATCATTTATTTTTGAGACATCAGCCTTGAATTGAAGGCACTCTACACCAATTTCCCTGATTTTCCTACATATCTCCCCAGCTCTTTCATCACTTTTATTGTAGTTCAATATTATGTTTGAGCCCTCAGAAGAAAATTTCATTGCTATCTTTTCTCCTATTCCCCTAGATGCACCCGTTATCAAAGAAACCTTATTTTTAAGTTTCATAATTGAAATAATCAACAAAATGATTTAATATTTTCCCTTTAAATTTTTTTAAAATTTAATCACAAACTACAGTAATAACAAATTTCCCAGTATAACTCTCTTCAGGAACCTTTATATTCAATGAAAGGTTCACCCACTCCCTATAATATAATTTTATTGGAAGTTTTGGAGAGACAGATACTATGGTGAATGGGGAAGGTACCTCTATGGATTTTATTGTTAAGCTAAGAAGGTGAAGGTTATCCGTGTTCTTCACAAAAATTTCAACTGTAGCAATGTCTCCTGAACGGTAGAAACCACTGGATGGGTTTTTGATTTTCACAAAAGTTCCTACGTTTGTTCTCAATCCTGGATAAAAATCGAGATAAGAGACCCATGCCGATGGCTTTGGGATTTCTTGTGCATAATATTTATTCCCATGATAGTAGTAATAAAGAGCTAAAATCTCTGTATCATTTTGTACCTTGAAGGATATTTCACCGCTAGCTGTTTGGTCTGGAGATAGATAAACACCCTCAAAACCATTTATTATATGGCCTGATGGTCTCGATGAAACTGTGCCATTGGATGTTGCAAGATAAAAACTATATGGGTCTATATATATCTCTTCACCCAGGTAATTTCCCTGTTCCGCATCCAAAACGAGGCTGTTAATCCCAAGACTTCTTAATAAATTTTCTTCTGAATCATTAATCTCAATTTGCATTTCACCCACTATGTAATATTTTAATGTGACATCAAAAATATAGTATGTATGGCCCTCATCACCATCTACAAAGGTTGTTGCCTTATCAACTATCACCTTATTCACTTTAAGTTCAATTCCCCCTAATATTCTATTAATTGTTCCCATGTTAGATATAAAATTAATAGAGAAGTAAATAAAACTTTTTATTATGTCACATTGATTTTATAAACATTAAAAGTGACGTGATGACGAGCATATCGTTTATATCGAAAATATTTTAGAAAAATTTAAATATATATAATGTATTAATAAATGTGGGTGTTTAACATGGCAATTGTGGAAATAAATAAGGATGAACTTAAGAAGGGAAGAGTCCCTATTTTATACCTTTTATTCAGTGATAAAGGAGAAGAGGATGACCTTGAAATTTTTGTAGAACCAGATGAAAAACTTTTTAGGGAAATTCAAGGGAAGAAAGGGATTTAAGAAATCTATTTATTGTCAAGGGAAGAAGTGGACCCTGTTATTTAGAAAAGGGGGAGAGTGGTTTTGTACTTTATGGATATAACAGTCTATCCTCACCTGAGGAAAGGCTATTTTATTTAAAGGATGCAAATCTAAGGGATTTAAAGAAATATCTTTGGCATCATTATAAAATAAAATTGATTTTAAATTAATAATTAAAAAATTTTTTTCCCTTTGCAAAAAATTTCTAGAATCATAATTTCCTTAGGATCATTTTTTAAGGGATCCCTGTCCAGAATTAAAAAGTTTGCATCCATTCCAGGCAAAAGCGTACCCCCTTTTATTCCCAAAGCCATTGCCGATCCTGCCGTATAGCAATGGTATGCCTCTTCATATGTCAAGGCCTGGTCCATTGTATATTTAGAAAGCTCGATTCCCTCATTTTTACCCCTGTTTATTGCAGCGTCAATTGTCAAAAGAGGGTCAACAGGCTCAACAGGTGCATCTGTGGAAAATGCAACGTTTGTTTCCTTCATCAAATCCTTAAATCTATAAACATACCTGGCCCTTTTTATACCTACCCTCTTAACCGCCCAGAAATCTGATATTATGAAATGAGGCTGAACCACAGCATGTATCCCCTTAAATTTTTTTAATTGATCATCCCTTACCACGGATGCGTGCTCTATTCTTTTTCCATTCTCTGCATATCTCAAAGCATCCAATGCAATATCTATTGCCCTATCACCTATTGCATGTATTGCCACATCAAGTCCAAGCTTATTTGCCCTATCTATTATTTCCCTTAATTTCTCAAAGGAGGTTACCTGTTCACCATATGTATCATTATCTTCATATTTTTCTGATAAAAGGGCAGTCCTTGCCCCTAGTGACCCATCTACAAAAAGCTTTACACCCTTAACAATTCTATTTCCTTTATCATAATTCTCAATATCTTCCGCATTTATGTAAACATTCACATCCAGGGGATATTTTTTTGAAGAAATTAAATTTTCAACTATCTTTAGATTCTCAAGGCTGCATGAAACATAACCTACAGTGCATATACCCTTTGATAACACATATCTTATTGCATCCTCCATGTACTTTAACTTTAATTCATTGGGTATTAGAGAGATCAATTTTCTCCTAAATATCTCAAATTCGTTCTCAAATACTAATCCATCACCATTTTTTCCCATTATCTCCAGGAATCTTGAATTAACGAGAGCAGCGTGGAGGCATACCCTGCTAAGGAATAATGGCCTTTCCCCTACAATATCATCAACATCCTCCTTTTTTGGCCATCTTTTTTCCCTGAAAAGCTCCTGATCCCAGCCGTGTCCTATTATAGGCCCCTTTGTTTTAGATGCAAAATCTCTTAATTTTTCCCTCAATTCATCTATTGATCTGACACCCCTGAGATCAAGGGAATTCAGATAAAGGCCTATTTCATCAAGGTGGAGGTGAGAGTCTATAAAAGCTGGTATGATATATTTCCCATTCAGATCTATGGCGTCACTCTCCTCATTGAAGGAGATTATTTTACCATTCTCTATAACAATTGAGTGTTGAACCACCTTGGGAATAAAGCTTGAATAAACATTACAATTTTTGAATGCAATTTTCATATAAAATAAAATGCATCAGTGGTAAATGAATTTTTATAATTGTTTTTACTTGCTTAAAATATGGAAGATATCCTTTTGACTGATGAAGAGAAAAAAATAAAGTATGAGGTAAGGAGAGTGGTAAAGGAAATACCCCATGAGATGATCAGAGATATAGAAAATGAGAGAATATCATTCCCCAGGGAGTTTATAAAAATAATTACTGAGAATAGGATAGCGGGTTTAAGGTTCCCGGCGGAATATGGTGGGAGAAAAAGTACTTGGGTGGGTGAGATGGCTGCAGTGGAGGAGATGGGCTATCTTGGTTTTACTTTAAGTTGTATGTATTCACTTGGATCTATAGTTGGTGAACCAATAAACAAGTTTGGTAATAGGGAACAGAAGGAAAAATACCTCAGGGGAATAACATCAGGGGAGAGGTATGGTGCCGAGGCAATAACAGAGCCCACAGGTGGCTCTGACCTTTTTGGAATGATGCGTACAACAGCAAGGAGGGAAGGTTCGAAATTTATACTAAACGGTCAGAAGAGGTTTGTTGTTGGTGGAAATGGTGCCGATTTTTTTGTTACTTATGCAATAACCGATCCTAATGCAAAGCCTATAACAAAGGGGGTTACTGCCTTTGTTGTTGATAGGGACACGCCGGGAATTAAGGTGGAAACTGTATACGGTCTTATGGGTAATAGGGGTGGAGGAACAGCAAGGATAGTCTTCAGGGAAGTAGAGTTAAAGGAAGATAATGTTATAGGAACAGTTAACGGTGGTTACGATGTTTTCAACATTATGATGGTCCCAGAAAGGCTTACCACTGCATCAGGTGCAATTGGAGTAGGAATGGCTGCCCTTGAGGTAGCCACGCAATATGCAATGAAAAGAGAGGCCTTTGGTAAAAAACTTGTTGAGCACGAGGCAATGAATTTTAAGATAGCAGAATCAATAACACTACTCACCCAGGCATCTTCCCTTGTTTATATGGCAAGCAGGGCTGCAGACCTTCTTGAGAATAATAAGGTATCGCTTTCTTATGCAAGAAAGCTAATATCCATGGCAAAAATGAACTCCACGGAGGCCATGTGGACTGTTGTAAACAATGCAATGCAGATGATGGGTGGTATAGGGTATACAACAATATACCCAGTTGAGAGACTTTTGAGGGATTCAAGGCTAGGCATGATATGGACGGGTACAAATGAGGTAATGAAGATGATAGTTCAGCATGAATTTCTAAAAGAGCTAAGGGATCCAAAATACTGGGAAACAAAGAGAAAGGTAGAACTTGACGCACTCGATTTTCATCTTGAGGAGGAGAAGGTATTTAAATAGGTATGGTAAAAATTTTGCTCATTGTCCAGGATTTGAGATATTTGGAAAGCATCTCAATAATAGCGGATAAAATTTTAAATGAGGCTGGTATTGCAATATTCATAGTAAGTGAAATTAAGAATATTGATTCTAACCAAAAGGCATTTAATACCATGGAGTATCTTATATCCAAGGGCATAGAGATATTCTCAATTTCAGTGGATGAAAAAATTGATCGTTATCTCAGATCTAAAGGTGTAAAGATTTTAAAGTCCGATATTTCAATCCTGGAACTTTCAAGGATGGGTTATGTACCAATGAAAATTTAAATAAGAAAAGATTATAAACTTAAACAAGTTTTCCCATTTCACAGGTGTTAGGATGAAGAGAAGCTCCAGGGTATGGAAAAAGAGAGGACAGATGCGATGGAAATGGAGAAAGAAGAGGATGAGAAGATTAATGAGGCAAAGAAGGGCCAATAGGAAGTAATGGGGGCATGGGGTAATCAGGTATCCTAGCGGGCTCCAGTTATGGAAATGATTCTCCAGAGGGTCAACTGAAAAAATGATGATTAACTGGAGCAATGATCCAGTAGGAGTGACCCGCGGATCTGGGTTCAAATCCCAGTGCCCCCATCTCTAACAGATGATATGGATAATACAGAAAAATTTTACAATTTTAATGTTTTTATGTAAATGGTAATATTTTATTTTTTAACAAATCTATANCTAATCCCGGATTTTAANAACAAGGAAATCTATTTTCAAATTTAATACCACAAAAATATCTCTTTTTTCTATTTTCATTTNAATGAATCTATCAAAGCCCCTATATTGTTTATCTATTATAGAGATCGCATCTGAATATTCCATGTCATTTATCTTTGATTCCATATCAATCAATCTTATCATTTTTAATCCTTGAGTATGCAATTAACGTAACCTTTAATGGTTTAGCTACCTTTACTTTAAAATCTTTAGATTCAATTGTATCATATATTGTTTCGTAAAATCCGTTTGATTCCATTACAAATAAATCTTTATCTTCAAAGTTCCTAAGAGATTCTAATAATTCATCAGCGTTTTTCAATATTTTTCCTCTCATTTTTCTTTTCCTACCTCAGATAATACAGTATATATAATATTATCTGTATGTATATCTAAACCCATATAATTCATTCTCTCAACTAAATATAATATTAAAACATAAAT
>JGI24721J26819_10003356_pt1 | contig 17166 bp, 17 predicted proteins | sample YelNatPaOPGAMG01_FD_26819 | JGI IMG/M metagenome (IMG submission 26819) | reverse complement strand
TTTTTTACGCGTGCACAATATTTAAGTTTTAACAGGGCAGTTGCACCCGGCGAAGCACGCTGCAACGCGAATTAGAGCCGCAAGCAGAGGCCTTTCAGCTTAATTGTTTGCCTATGCCTATTGAGGTACATGAACAACGGTGAAGACGCTTGAAAAACTGGCGGCAGCCACGTTTCTTCTCAGCCGCGGCGAAGCACGTTAGCTGCTGGTTGCAGGCGGGAAAATCTTAAATGAGTATGCTCGTTCATGTACGTGTTAAGTCGGCGTGTTTCATGCTTAAGCCACGTGAAACCGTGGAAAAGTGAAGCCTGCCGGAAACTTCATGCGGGTGATCAGGGTGGATAGAAAACGTCGTGTGGTGCTTGCGTCAGGAGTGTTCGACCTTCTGCATTTGGGTCACGTTCGGTTTCTAGAGGAGGCGAAACGCGCCGGCGGCGAGAAGGCGGAGCTCATAGTGATTATTGCCCGGGACAAGACTGTGGAGAAAACGAAGGGAAAGAAGCCTATCATGCCTGAAGAGCAGCGTCGTGCACTGGTGGAATCGCTTAAAGTCGTGGACGCAGCGGTTCTGGGGGCTGAAGACTTCGACGTAGGCAAAGTCATAGAGAGAATCAAGCCTGACGTGGTCGCGTTAGGCTATGACCAAGAAAGGATGGAACAGCGCGTGCGCGAATACGTTGAAAAGCACGGTTTANCCGTCAGCGTGGTTCGCATTCCCAAGTTCGGCGAAGACGAGTTAAGCAGCTCGTCGAAAATCAAACAGCGGATCATTGAAAACTACAGCAGGTGAACATGAACGAGCCGTCAACCGTCGTTTCCGCTGACCTACTTCCTCATCGCCGTTAACCTTTTGGTCTACGCGTACACGTCTATTGCAGGCGGAAGCTTCGCCGAGACAAGCCAGCGAATGCTAATCCTCTACGGGCAAGTCAACGGGCTTGTGCTGTACGCAGGCTGGTACTGGCAACTTCTAACCTCAATGTTCGTCCACGTCAGCATCGTCCACCTTGCTGGAAACATGCTTTTCCTCCTCATCTTCGGACTGAGAGCTGAAGACATGTTCACCACGACTGAATACGCAAGCGTGTACCTCCTCAGCGGATTAATGGGCAACCTGCTCTCACTTGTTTTCCTACCGTTAAACGTGCCCTCCGCAGGCGCTTCAGGCGCCATCTTCGGCGTATTCGGCGCATGCATCATCTATTCCAGACGCACACTCAGGCAATCCATCATGGGCGCCTTGATCTACGCGTTCTTCCTACTGATGCTTAGCTCAGGCCCAAACGTGAACATCCTTGCGCACATGGGCGGCTTGGGCATGGGGCTGCTAATCGGCTACCTAATCGCCGCCAAACGTCCACCAACAATTGAATATCAATGGCGCTACACACTTTGACCGCGGCGTCACAAACAACGCGTGCAAGCAGCGTTGAAGATGCAGGCTTCAGCTGGCACAGTTCCATTTTTTGCAGCAGCCTGTTTTGTTCAACGGCGGCTTCGCCCAGGTTGACGCCTGTGTCAACGGGCGAAACAGCGTTTTTCATGGGTTCTTAGCGTTGCAGGCTGGTAAAGCTTTTTATAGCGCATTCCCATGTGTGCTGGTGTCACAGTAACTCATGTAACAATAAAGCTGTTGTAGCTTTTGAGTTGAATGCATGTAGAGTTCTTGTGGCAGGAGAAACAGGTAAAATGGAATATGAATCATTCAGAGACCTGCCGCTTAGCGGTGAGGTTTTAAAAAGCATCGAGGAGCTTGGGTTTACAAGGCTTTTCCCAATTCAGGCTCGGGCAATCGGGCCGCTTCTTGAAGGAAAAGACGTTATTGGGCAGGCGCAGACGGGCACAGGTAAAACCGCAGCCTTCGGCGTTCCATTGGTTGAACGCGTGGACCCCGCGGTTAAACGTGTTCAGGGGCTTGTGCTTGTTCCAACCAGAGAACTNGCCGTTCAGGTTGCAGCAAACCTGAAGCTTTTTGCGAAGTACTCGNGCGTGAAAGTTCTCGCTGTTTACGGCGGGGAATCGCTTGAGAAGCAGATGCGCGAGCTCGAGAATGGAGTACACATCGTTGTCGGAACGCCTGGACGCGTCATCGACCTGATCAGAAGGCGCGTGTTAGACCTGCAGTCAGTCAGGGCGGTGGTGCTCGACGAAGCAGACCGCATGCTGGACATGGGGTTCATAGAGGACATCGAGTACATTCTTTCGAAGGCGCCGTCGAACAGGCAGACAAGTCTTTTCTCAGCAACCATAGACGAAACAGTCATGAAAGTTTGCAACAGGTACATGAGGAGCCCGATGAAGATACTTGTCAGCAAAGACGAAATCGCCCTGACGCAGATGAGACAGTACTACACGGTTGTTAACCCATACAGCAAATTCGAAACCCTATGCGAGATTCTTAGCCAAAACAGCGTGCACAAAGCCATAGTCTTCTGTAGAACACGCAGAGAAACAAACACCGTTGCAGGCAAGCTTGTGAAGAAAGGCTACAGGGTTCAAGCGCTCCANGCAGGCTTCACGCAGCCGCAGCGAGACCGCGCCATAAACGCGTTCAAGACTGGACGCGTCAACCTGCTCGTAGCCACAGACGTGGCTGCGCGTGGGCTGGACATTCAAGGCATCACACACATAATAAACTACGATGTGCCCTCCGAAGCGCTTGTATACTTCCACAGAATAGGCAGAACTGCCCGTGTCGGCGGCGAAGGAACCGCCATTACACTCGTAGGCTACGGGGAAATGACTGATTTCGAGAATATAAAAGCCCTAACCAAAACCACAATTCAAGAAATAGCTTAGCCACGAAGCTTCCACGCTGGCCAGCTTCAGCCAGCGTTTTTCCTTAAACCACTAACCATAAATGAGTCGACGCCCATTCAAGTGTGAGGTTAAGACTAAGTTAATGTACAGAGACCCTGTGTGTGGCGCAGTTCTCGACGAGAATACGGCTAAGTTCAAAATAACGTACGAAGGCGAAACCATACACTTCTGCAGTTTAGCCTGCAAGAAAAAATTCAAGAGACACCCGCAGAAATTCCTGAAATAGACATGTCTTTAAAGAATGGAAACAGGCTTGCGCGGTGAACAACGCCGCGACGCAACTGCGCATACGCTCAGCTGGACGCTGCATGTTCCTGCAGAATTCAGACCAACTCTCGTTTTAACATTTACATGCGGCTTTAACACTGTGCACATCAGGGGGCGAAGCTGGCGCAAGCTGATTTTAAGTGTGAACCTACGTTACGTTTCAAGTTTAAGCATTGAGCACGCCTAACAACGCGAGCAGTTGTCATCTTGGCTGGAAAAGCTATGGCAAGATGCCCTGTTAAAAATAAGCAGGTATATTCAGGTTACGTCGTTCCAGCTGTTTATGCTGCAGCGTTTTTTCTTTTGGGCGCTTACAGTTTTTCTTCGGGTGAAATGTCCATGATCAGTAGTCCCGAGGCGGTTTTCGGGTAGAAGTCTGTAGATTTCTCTGGCAGTCTTTCGTGTTTCTGAGCGATGCGCCAGACGGTTTCCGGGCCTATGGGGTTGAGTAGGAAGGCAACGTTTGCGTCGCCGCTNTCCACGCGGTTCACAGCGTCTTTTGTCCAGCGTTCGTAAAGTATGTCTTCATCCAAGTTGAGTACGCCCGTGTTCAGTACGTGGTTGAAGATAACGTCTCGGAGTATTACAACATCGAGTTTCCTGGTTTCTTCAGAAGTGTTTGAAGTGTGAAGCGGTGCAATCTGCGCGTGGCTTTTCAGCGTTAGCCCGTACGCTTTTCCACGCGTGTAGACGGCGAAGGCGTTTCTGCCCCTGTTGGCTGCAAGGTAGGCTTCGATGGCGGATACGCTGGGCTCAAGAGGCAGGATGTTGAAGAACATGTGCAGCCTGCTTAAATGCTCCGTTGTAAGTGTTACGCGTCTAAGCAGCCTGTGCGTAGGTAACACGACGAGCCCAGGTTCCTGGCACGAGACGAGGTAGCTCATGTGGAAGTTGAAGGCTGAGTCCCATGTCCAGTTCGTTGACGCACGCATTTCGTCTCGGTATTTCAGGGCGCTTTCGTACCTGTGATGCCCGTCGGTTATTACAAGCGTTTTGTCCTGCATGATTTTCTGGAGGCTGGAAACCACGTTCATGTCGGCTACTTGCAAGACAGTGTGTTTTACGCCGAACGAGTCTTGCACGGTTATGATAGGCGCAGCGCTTGCGGCTTCGCTGAGAACGCGGCGTGTTTTGCCTTCAGGGTCAGAGTACATGAAGGAGATGGGTTCAAGGTTTTTCTTTACAGCGCGCATCATGTTCAGCCTGTCCTGCTTCGGCATGTTGTACGTGACTTCATGCGGAAAAACGGTGTTTTCGCTGAAGTCGTACAGGCGGCAGGCTGCGACCACTCCTGTACGCGTGTAGGTTTCCCCGTTCACGGTGAAGGCTTGTGTGTAAACGTAGACTGCGGCTGCCTCGTCCTTTGCAAGTATGCCTTCCAGCAGCCAGTTTCGGACGCGCTGCTGCGCCGCTTCATACCTGTTTTTTTCGGTTGGCAGGATGACGCGGCAGTAGTTGTACGGTGACCGCGCGTAGTATTCCCGCTGCATCTGCGGCGTAATTTTGTCGTATGGCTGCGTTATCAGGTTTTCAAGTTCTCCTGCCTTTGCAGTGTACCGTATCGCCCTGAACGGTCTTATGTCCACCATAAGTGTCAGCTCTCGTGTGCCTCAAGGGCTTCGATTACTTTTTCGGCAACTTCAATGCTTGTCCGCTGCTGTGCTTCATACGTCTGGGCGCCTACATGCGGCGTCGCGATGACATTCTCAAGCCTGAACAGTTTGCTCACGCCCGGAGGCTCCTGCTCAAAAACGTCCAGTGCAGCGGCTTTAACTTTGCCTTGGACAAGCGCTTGGTAAAGCGCTTCATGGTCAACCACGCCTCCACGTGAAGTGTCGACGAGCATGACGCCTTCCTTCATCAAGTTGAATTCGCGTGTGGAAATCATGCGCCATGTCTGCGGCGTTAAGGGTACGTGTATGGAGATGAAGTCGGCTCTTGGAAGCATTTCTTCGAGGGGAACGAACTTTCCGTCGGCGCATGCGTCGACGGCGAGCACGTTCATGCCGAAGGCGAGGGCTAAACGCTCAACCGTTTTGCCGATGCTTCCGCAGCCGACTATGCCAAGCGTTTTGCCTTTCAACTCGATGCCCATAAGCGCGTCTTTAACCCATTTTCCCTCGCGCAGCGTGTTCGTTCCATCCACGATTTTCCTCGCAAGCGCAAGCATATGCGCCATGGTTAGCTCAGCCACGCTGACGGAAGCTACGTGAGGCGTGTTCACCACACGGATGCCTCTCGCGCGGGCTTCTTCAAGGTTAACGTTGTCCAAGCCCTCGCCTGCTCTGCCAACAACTTTAAGCTTCACCGCTTTCGAAAGCAGTTCGGCAGTTACGCGTGTTGCGGAGCGAACAATTATCGCGTCGTACGCGGCGATGACGCTGAGCAACTGCGCTTTAGGAAGCTGCCACCCACATGTGACCGTGTAGCCCTTGTTTTCCAATAGCTTGATGCCTTCTTCAGCTATTGGGTCGCACACGAGAATACGCGTCATGTTCAGGAGAGCTCCCAGGCCTCGTCGATGCATGCGAGAAGCGCCTGTATGCCTTCAAGCGTCCACTCGCCCATGTGCCCGATGCGGAAGGTTTTCTCTGCAAGTTTTCCATACCCGTTCGAGATAAGGTAGCCTTTCTCAGCCAGTTTCTCGTTGAGTCCCTTAACGCTTTTGCCAAGCGTGTTCCGGATGCAGGAAACGGTTATCGACTCATAGCCAGGTTCAGGAAAAAGCTCAAAGTGTTTCCGCGCCCATTTCTGCGTGTACTCAGCCATATCCCTGTGCCGCTGGTACACACGGTCGTATGTTTCCTCGAGAAGCATATCCATACGTTTGTCCAAGGCGTAAAGCAACGAAATGTTCGGTGTGAAAGGCGTCTGATGCTTAGCTTCAAACTCGAAGATTTCCACTAGGTCCGTGTATGTACCGCGGCACGGCACGGTTTTAGCACGTTCTACAGCGCGGTCGTTTACAAGCGCCACGGTTAAGCCTGGCGGAAGCGCGAAGCACTTCTGCGTCGACGCAAAAATAATGTCGCAGCCAATCTCTGACGGCAAAGTCCTGTCGCCCGCCATTGCGGAGACACTGTCAACCGCGTAGATAACGTCAGGATAGTCCCGCCTGACTAGCTTGCCGATTTCCACGATTGGGCTACGCACGCCCGTCGACGACTCGTTGTGGCAGACAGTCAACGTGTCATACTGGCCTGAGCCAAGCTTCTCGGCGACCATACTGGGCTTAACAGCTTTACCCCATTCAACCTCAACGAAGTCCACATCTTTACCGCACGCCTTAATCGTTCGGGCGAACCGTTCCGAGAAAGCACCGTTGACGCAGGCCAACGCTTTCCGCTTGACAACGCTGCGAGCGACAATGTCAAACCACAACGTGCCTGACGACGTCGTCACAGTAGGCTTACAGTCATCGGGTAACTCGAAGAAACGACTTATCTTCGCCGTTAAGCCGCCGTAAAACTCCTGAAAAGCCTTCTCCCTGTGCCCGATAAGCGGCCGAGCCTGCTCATACAGCACTTCGAAGCTTACTTCAGTCGGACCTGGAATCAACAGCCTACGGTGAAAACCGTTGACTTCAGGCTTAACGAACAAGCTTTTTTCACCCGCAGACGGTTTACCTGAGTTGCACATGCTCATTCACACCACACACCCAACACACGGGTCAACAAGGCAGCACCACCGCACACAAGCAACCTGTAACTTGTTAACGGTTAACTGCGGCTCACTGCTGTCCGCTTCCAAAATTGCTGGAAGCCCCGCCACAAGCAGCCAACGCGTGGAGGCATGAAAAGCCATGAAACGTAGGTGCATGCACAGTTAACCACAAGAGCATGTAGTTTCAGCCCATAAAAATATAAAGCTTATGTTGCCACATCAGTCTATGCATTGTCTCGTCATGGCGAACAAGTCCATAGGCTGGGCGAAGCCACTACTTTGCGTTTAAGCTTTTTGTATTAAGTTGCATTCTCAATCATTTTGACNGCTGTTTTGAGATATACATGACGGCGAAAAGCGCCGTAGTTACTGTTCGCCTTTCAAAGCATGAAAATGAAAACGTATCAATGCCAGATGACGAAACGCTCCTTTTGTCGAGGAGTCTCTTATTCCTAAAAGAGAAGACTCCATGGTGCGGCCGCCGGGATTTGAACCCGGGTCGTCAACGTGGCAGGCTGATGTCCTAAACCAGGCTAGACTACGGCCGCGCAAGGTTTGAGCCACCGTATTCTTCAGCGTAATCCATTAAAAAGTGTTATGTTTCGGTGTGCAAGGTTTTTCTGGTTCCGGCGTGAAGCAGTAGCTGGCGTCGTTGTCTTGCGCTTGCAGTTTCATGAGTTTAGGCAGCTGGCGCCTACTGCTGCCTTTCACTTCGTTTTTTGGGTACACCAGCAAAGTTATGCAGATGATTGCTGCTGCCGCGGCAAACATTGTTAAAAGTAATGTTGCTGAGCCNGGTTCAGGCTGAAGTACCNGAGGCGGCGTGTTTTCATGTGTCTGAGTTTGTTGCTGTGCAGGTGTTGTCGTGGCTTCTGGTGTTGTGTAGTGGTTTGTTCTGGGCGGATGCAACGTATTTTCTATGTTTTGGGTCCAAGGATTATTTAAGCGAGGCTGACGGTTTGCATGGGAGATAACGTTTTGTTCGCGTGCAGCTTTCGTTATCTCCTGGTTTACAGTCGTCTTCAGCTTCTTTTTCCCTGCGTGTTTTTCTGTTTCGTGTTAGGCTGAGGCTTCGAGCATACGTATATGTTTGGATGCAGTTTCTGTGAAAGCCCAAGTTTTTAAGTGCTTAGGGTTTGGATGTTGGCTACTTCGCCTGTGTCGGCCCATATGCCTATGGCTATGCGGTTGACGTTTCCAGGGTACACCTTGTCCAGGTAGAGCGTGACGTACCAGTAGGGTATGAGCGCGAGCGGTTCTTCTCTTGGATGCGGGATGAAGGCGGCGTCTACAGGCGTGTCCAGCACTGTGACGCTGGTGACTACGGTGCCGTTGGCGTTCCAAGTGAAGTTTTTGGCATGTGCACGCGCGATTTCAATGGCTTTTTCGCGTGAGATGTTGACGGTTGTGCTTCCAACTTTGAGGAGGCTCCAGCCGTCGCTGAGTTCTTTCAGCACGCCGTTTTCGAATATGAGCCTGACACTTTTGGCGGAGAAGTCTATGCCGTTCACGGTGTACATGAGCTGAACCTCGATTGTGCTGCCTGACGCTGAGGCTTTGAGTTTCACGTTGCCCGCGGCGGTTTCCTTGGGCACTGTGTGGTTTGCTTCCGCCAGGAGGTTTCGCATGGGTTCAACATACGGCGCTCCTGTGTAGGCTTCGTATCTTTCAAGGATTTTCTCTGCAGCGTCTATGGCGTTTGTTAGTTGTGGCTGTGCGTAAGCCGGCGTTTCTTCAAGGATGAAAAGCTGGTACCTTGAGAACGTAGCATTTCGGAAGCGCAGGACAACGTCGACTTTGCTTTCATTGCTTGTAAGCGAATACTTCAAGATTTCCTCTTGGACTCCGCCTAGGTCAGCGCGGTATTCTAGGGTGTCGCTGAGCAACGTTGCACGGTACTTCTGAAGGTCAACCTGCACTACGTCTCTGAGGAAAGCTACGGCTTTATCTGCGCCAGCGGTCCATGAGAGAAGCTGCTGGTTGGCAGCGTCAAGCCTTGCGTTTTCAACCTTAAGCCTGTCGTAGTCTAAGCTAAGTCTGTTCAATGTGGTGTACTGCCATGCGGCGGCTGCAGCTAGAAGAAGACTCACTGCGGCAAGCACGGCAACAAGCATTTTCACGCTTAACGGGAGCCGCGTGAAGCTTACGCGTCTAAGTGCCGGAGCTTCCTCAACGTTTTTCATCGTGGCCACGGCAGCTTCGCCGAAGCTTGAAAGCCTGTACTTTCCGTCAGGTGTCTTTGACAAGAGTTCGCCGAGGCTTTCAAGGTGATACGTCAAATGCGGGCTTGAGGTTCCAAGCGCCTCAAGCAGCTGCGAAAAAGTCATGGGTTTCTCTGCGAGCATCCTGAGGATTCTCCGCCGCGCTGGATGCTTCAGCGAACGGAACATGATTGAGTAGGTTTCCTCTTCCTTCCTGGACATTGCCAAACACTCGGCACTGTATTAAGCGTTAACCGCTACATATGGTTTGTCAACTTTTCTTGACGTGCCGCGAAGCTGCTGGTTAAATAACCCTTACAAAAACTCTTATTACGTTAATAAGGCAAATAAATCCTGTATCTTTATCCAGGAGGCTTACACAACGCCGTTTCCTTCGATGCAGCAGAGTAGGCATGCTGCCACATGGGCGTTGCTGACGCTTTTCGCTTTTGCAGCCGCAGCTGGCGTGCTGCAGCTTAAGCTGGCTGAAGCGAATTTTCTGCCTCCGCCGCCCGAGCTTCTCCATGCCGTTATAAGAAGCGACGGCACGGTTGAGCCTGCAATTCTGCCCATCAAGCGGGCAGGCGAGGTTTACACTTTGACTGCGAACATCGCGAACTTCACGTTGGAGGTGCAACGCAGCGGCATAGTCCTGGACGGTGCAGGCTACGTGCTGCAGGGAAACAGCAGCGGTAAAGGCGTGGTTCTCAACGGGACACGCGGCGTCACGGTTAAGAACTTCAAGGTCCGCGGCTTCGCCACAGGAATACTGCTTGAAAACGCTTCGGGCAGCACGGTTTCCGACTGCGAAGTCAACGACTGCACGTTGGGGGTTCATCTTCTTTACGGTGCACGGGACAACAATGTAGTGCGCAACCGGATAAGCCAGACAAACACGGCGGTTCTGCTCTACTCAGCGTGCCGCCGCAACCTCTTCGAGGAAAACGTCCTTGCCGGAAACGGTGACGGCGTGTGGGTTGAATTCAACAGTTACGAGGAAACGAACGACTACAACCGCTTCGTCCGAAACAACATGACTGGCAACACGGGCTTCGCCATGATTCTCCGCGGCTGCGGCGGCACGCTTATCGAAGGCAACACCGTGGCGTACAACGGTGAAGGCATAAGTCTAAGCGGGTCCTCATGCAACTATAACACGATACGCGCCAACACTTTCGTCGGTAATGGTAAAGCCGTAAGCCTCGCTGCAGACTCGAAATGGAACACGGTTACCATGAACATGCTGGCCGCCAACAGCGTCGGCGTGTATTTTTTCAACGCGAACGGCAGCGAAATCTACTGCAACGATTTCCTGTACAACACGCGGCAAGTGGAAAACGCCTACGTTAACGACAGCGGACGCCTCTTTGGACTCTCTGTGAACGCGTGGAGCCGAAACGCCATGGGTAACTACTGGAGCGACTACGCTAGAAACGACGTTAATGGCGACGACATAGGCGACGCGGCCTACGTCATCGACGAGTTGAACGTGGACAGGTACCCGCTTATGAAGCCCTGCACTAGCCAAGCGCTGCAGATGCCCAGTTTAAGCATGCCCTTGGAATACGTAAACTACACCGTCACACGGGTCAACGGCACGCTTTACGCCGTGGTCGACGGCGTCTACCCGATGAAGCTGCTTTCNTGGCAGCCTGGAAAGCCACTTGCGCTGCTGTACCCCACACCGCTTGGAACGACAGACATAACAATAAAGCTTGACGGCCAAACCATAAGCTGGAGCAACTACACAGAAGCACACCCAGAAGCATGGCACTACACCGCGCTAGGCGAATGGCCCATGATCCAGACCGTGGTCGAACCTCCCTCCGCCACGTTCCAGCTGTCAATCCACTATATGCACCCAGTAGCCTACGTCAACGGAAGCTACACTGTGCTTTACGACCTGAACATTGCGCCTTACCTTTCACCAGCGTCGCCGNGTTCAACCGCGTGTTTCCGCGTACGCCTGGAAACAGCCTACGCGGACTTCAAAGTCTACTGCACTGGAACCGAACAAGCGTGGACACCGCTGGAGCACACACTGACACACGAGAACAGCGCAGACGTGTTCACGTTCAACCTCACATCAGCCTACGACGCAGCTTTACCCGGTGACGTCGTCTTCACGTTCACCGAAAACTCAGCCGTACCTGNAAACCCAACAGCATTCATCTTAGCCGCGCTCTTCGCCGTTACAGCCGCAGCGGCATACGGTAGCCGAAAGCTCAAACATTACAGCAAAATTTCACCGTCGAGCAGCAGATGACGAATGAAACCCCAACAGAACAGCTCTTGACGCCCACAGTAAGAGCGAGGCTAAGCAGCTTCTCGAGTTTCCGCTTTCACTTTGCCAAGCTGAGNTGAAACGTCATAAACGTTTTTCGCTTTTCTTTCGATTGCTCTGACGAAAAACCAGTAAAAAAGCGAGAAAACTCTTAGATATCCCTTGAAGTATGTTTTCATTATTTCTTTTGCCCAGTACAGGTCGTGCCTTAAACATTTTACCAATAACGCCTTTTGCAGATCGCTCATCTGCTCAATTGTAAACCAGTCTTTATCCTTCAGTCGTCCAAGCGGAACGAAAAACAGGGGCACAATTAGACTTTTGAAGTCTTTCAAGTCGTCCATCAACTCTATGGTCTTTACCACGTCGTCGTCGGTTTCTTGGGGCAAACCAGTTATCAGGGTGCATGCTGGAACAAGATTGTTATCTGTCATTATGCCGGCAGCAGTTTTGACAACTTCAGGCCACTGTTCCGGCTGGAACGGGCGAACTTTAGCGGGCATAACCTTCTTTGCAAGTTCAGGTGAGCCTGTTTCTATTCCTATTTCGGCTCCCCACCATTCCTGCTTGTCATTTATTATTAGTTCTGCAACTTCCTTCACAAGTTCTGGGGCAGCCGCAACAGCAGCCATTGATGTGTGACTCCAGCTTAATGTTTCAACATAACGCTTGCATAGTTCATGCAGTTTCAGCACTTTTTCTCTGTCTGGCATCACGGTTTTTGAGCCGTAAAGCAGCACATCTTCAGCGTGTATTACGGCATATTTTATTCCTGCATCCACGTTTACTTGGAGTTCTCTTTCTATCTTTTCGTAGGGATACCAGCGTAAAGGTCTCAACGTGACGCTGCAGAATTGACATCCACGGCAGCAGCCACGCCCTATCTCGATTAAACCATTTATTGATGGCTGCCTTATTTCTGGAATTTCATCCAAGCTTGGGGTTTCTTCCACTCTGGCTTCGCAGAATTTTGGCAGTACTCTGCCTTCAACCGCTGCCTTAAATATTTTTCCTGCAACTCTCTCTGCTTCCCCGTCGATTACGCAGTCTATTCCATGCTTGTCCACAAAATCAGGTCTAAGCTTAAGTTGCCAAGCACCAGGCCCGCCGACAATTATCTTTAAACCATGCTTCTTCGCCTTCACAACCTCTGGCTTCTCCAGCAGCACCCTGAAATACTTCGCAACATAGGGCTCTCCAGTTTTCAATATTCTGGCAAACGTAGATGAGGAAGGCCCTATTCCGAACGGATCCATGACATGGATTCCTAGTGCCCTTGCGTCACCGATGTATCCTCGTAAATGGTCTGGGTCAACTGTTAAAACTTTAAAGCCTTCACTCATAAGTTGCGCCTCAACTTTTCTAAGTCCATACGGCGCTTGGATAGGCATTCCGTCTACAGTTTTTATGGATGGAAAGAACAGCAGTTTAAAGGTCCATTCGGGAACAACGTTCGGAGGCGCAGTTGTTCCGAAACCCAAAAACTCGTCATTACGATAATTGCTCATCAGTGTTCGATCAGCTGTCAACAAAATTTTTGCGTCCATCAACCTTCCTTCAAAAATTCAATTTTCACACTTTGAGATCACGTTGTAAAGTTGATCTCAATTTTTCGCTATTTGCAATGCGCGCGCGCATAGGAATGTTACGGAGCCGAAGGCTTTGGCGTGTACTGCGAATGAGGATATAGCCGAATAAAGTACGGGAACAATCTCGTTTAGAAGCTTATCTGCTTCGGCGGCGACCTGAAGCTTTCTTGGCTTAAGAAGGCACCGAGCCCTTTCACTGATACTGATTTTGGTGAAATCTTTCATCAAACTTTTCCTTCTTGAGATGCCATGTAAGCCTTGTACACGCGTTTTTCTCTAACCGCTGGCATAGCTTTTTTTGATAGGTATTCAAGGGATTCAACAATTTCTGGTATGAGCTTTGCTGGAATCCCCATGAACATGTGTTCGGGCGAAGTGTCTGTGGCTTCTCTGCATCCGTAACAGCCTGGGCTTATGTTTACCTCACCTGTTATGTGAGGGACTACTGTCACGTCCACGCAGCAGCACTGGAAAATTGAAGAGCTGAAATTAAGCCTTCCACCATGCTTGCAGTTTCTTGCTAAGCACAACCACATTATTTGCTCCGGAAGCCCCTCAACCACAACAACGTCTGGTGCTAAAGGGAAATCCTTGAGGGGGCCTGCGACAACAGCCCTTGCTGATCCAAGCCTTATACGCGGTATCATGCTCATAGTTTTTGCCGCTGCCTCCTTGTTCATGAAAAGACCTATGGAACAAAGCATCTCTCCACCTGCAAGTTTCTCTGGTAGTGGAGCAAAGCCTAATGCTGCTTTTGCCGCCGGGCATGCTAAATCTTCAGCCGTTAACATTAGGGTTTGCCCTTTTCTAGCCAGCATCAAAAGCTGGCAATAACGGGATTTCTGCGGTGGAGACTTTAAGTTTGGTAATGTCTCCCCCATTTTGACGATTTTAACGGCTATAAGTGGTGTGTCTAACCCCAAAATCTGTTCAATTTTTTGGTCGGCCGCCTCTCTTTCCATCCTTAAAACTTCAGGCTTCGTCATAGTTTAGCCTCTTCGATGATTATTTTCGCTATTTTATTGACATCCGCCGCGTATATGTCGAGTGTGGGCACCTTCTGCAAGTACTTGGATATNTCGATTTCATAGTCTATTCTTTTTCCGGCTTTCTCCAAAACCTTCGAGGCACATCTGTTGCCGCANCCGTTAATGACAATGTTCTTTTTCGCTTTTTCCGCTATTTCTAAATGCGGCTTTGAGNCTGCAGCNACAGCGGNTGTACAGCACATCCTAGCCTTGTCCGTGTTGGTTAGCAAAACGCCTACGGCATGTCCGATTTGACCGACGTTTGCAGCGCCATCGCAGACCCAAACAACGTTTTCATGCTCTGCAACTTTATAGCAGAGGGGAAGAATTTTGGGCTGGTTATCAGCCTCTTTTGATGCATACAATAGTTATTTCTCCGAAATTGCTTTTATGATGAGCTCTTTGGCTCTCCTTATGTCTTCTTGGAAAATGTAGTTTTCAATGCCTAAACCCTTGCCTATGTCTGTGTGCAAGGCTACTTTATTCATGCCTATATCCCTTGCAAGCACAATGCTTTTGGCTATTTTGAAGCCTGCGGCCTCTATGGTTTTTCTGGCGCATTCGGATGGGCAGCCGTCCACCGTTATTATTTTCTTTGNAGCCTTCGTTTTGCCTAAAACGGGTTTGACGCCTAAAGGCACGGATGGTAAACAGCCAATAGCGATCTTTTCCAATCCAAGTTCCTTAACTACTTCGAGACATGCCAGCGCGCTGGTTATCCCTGTGTTTGATAAACCACCGAAACACGAAAAGATTATGTTTTCGTGTGTTGGCATGCCTTCACGCCATTCGCCACTTTCAGTCATTCTGTTTCACCTCTTTTGGTTGTTATGCAATAGGCTTTTAGAGCTGTTGTTTTCGAGTTTGTTTGTGTTTTCATTTTTGAACACTCTTTTAGTTATATGGTAACATCAATATTTAAATATTGCTATAAGTTTTCTATCCGACCAAGGTGTTAAAAATCTCCAAAGCAACATACGCAGGGATCCCAAGAGACAAAATACCANNGTACCCCATAATTGACTATGCCAAATGCGACCTATGCAGCAGAAGCCCAAAATGCATGGAGTTCTGTGCACACAACGTCTTCGAAGTCGTTGAAGAACAAGGGAAAAAGAAACTCCTTGTCAAAAACCCCAACAATTGCGTAGTCTTCTGCACTTCCTGCGGAAAAGTGTGCCCGATCCCAGAGGCCCTCACATTCCCGTCCAAGCAGGAAGTCACGCNGATAATTAACAAGATGCGAGAAGAAATGAAGAAAGGGAGGTGAATGAATGAGCGAAAGCAAGTTAGGGCTAATCTTCTGTGTTTGCACAGGCAAGTGCTCAGGCTTCGCGAAAATGGACATACGGGACTTCATAAACATTTTTAGGAAAAACGAGAAACTTCAATATGCGATGANCCATCCCATGCTATGTGACGAAGACGGCAAGATTTCTGGCGGAGTTTCTAAAAAAAGGCTGGAAATACATCGTCGCGGGATGCGCGCCCATAATGCAGAAAAAACTGTTCAAAGAAGCCTTCGCAAAAGCCGGATGAATCTCGACATAGACCATATTCCACTTGACGTGAGAAATATGATTACGGAAGAAGCTGTAGCGCTTGTAGAAAAAACAATCGACGAGCACACCCAATGAGTGCGGGCTAATGACTAAGGGCGGACAAGACCTCATCTTACACTGTGACTNCGAAAAATGCACAGGATACGGCATCTGCGAATATGCATGCAATTTCNGACGAGAAGGCGTATTCAACCCCTTGAGGGNTAGGATACAAGTTGTAAGAACAGGATTATACACAAACATGGCAATAGTTTGTCGCAAATGCGAGGACCTCCCTGCGTCAAAGCATGTCCCCAAGATGCTTTAATCCGAAGACAAGATTGACTCATAGTGGTTGACGATGAAAAATGCAACAGTTGCGGCTGGTGCATCGAAGCCTGCGACTTCGGCGCAATTAACATTCACCAAGTGAAAAATATCGCGTTCATATGCGACAGATGCAAAGGAAGAGGAATACTACAGTGCGTGATATGGTGTCCAGAAGGCGCCTTAACGTTGGTGACAAGCGACGTGCGGTCGCAGAAAGCAAGAATTACCGCGGTAAACAAACTCTTCTGAGAATTAAGCCTAAAACCGTGCACGAAAGCATCATGCACTCCGCCATATCGCGTTTTGCTGTAAGCTTGTCCAGAAGCATTTAAGCATCTTCTAAGACTGCGAGTTAACTGAAAATCCAGGAGAGTGAGTACGCGCCAACGCTTTTGAAGTTTGTTAGGCTAGCTTAGCCGTTTTGCAAGGGTTTTCTCATGCAGCTTTATAGCTGCAAAGGTTAATGCTACGGTAAAAGCTGAGAGCGACAGAAAGTCAAGTGTCAAAGAGTAGAATCCCTTGTTTATGAAAAGCTGCCTAACCATGTCTGTGAAGTATGTCAACGGAGAAAGGGAGGCTACGAGTGTTCCCCATGTGGGAAGCTGGTCTACAGGTATGAAGACGCCGCTTATGAAGACGAGGGGGAATTTAACGAGAGACGAAAGCATCATCGACGTGGCAGGCGTGTCGGTCGGCGGGTAAGCTGATAGGAGAACGCTTAAGGCTGAAAAACACAGGTTTGCAATGACCATGCCAGAAAGCAAGAGGGCAAAGTTCAACAATTCAATGTTGAACGCTAAAAGAAGCGCCAGCGGAATCATGGATATGAGAAAACCGAAAAGGAATGAGGAAAGCATGTCTCCCACGATAATCGTCCATAGGGCAATGGGACAGCATAAGAGTCTCTCAAGGGTTTTTGAGCGGGTTTCCCATGGAACAATCGATGGCCCAACAGAAGTGGCTGTGAAAAACGTTGTCATGCCGATTAGGCCAGGCAGTACTTCCCTCAGTGGCACGTTTCTTCCTACAACATACGCTAAAGCGAGAAAAAGCGGGAAAACCAGCCCAAAAATGATGACGGGCCCCTTCAAGTAGTAGATTTTGACGTCTTTTTTCGCTATGACAAGCGAACGCTTAAACTGTTCTGTAAACTGACTCATTGCNAAACCGCCTTTTCTTTTATGAGTTTTAGGAAAACGTCTTCCAGTGAAGGCATCATTGTGGTCAAACTTGAAATTCGCAGGTTTCGTTTCTTGACAAATTCAACGATGAATTCAATTACTGAAGATGGGTCAGCGGTGTAAATCCTCACTTTGTTTCCTGCGAACGAAGCTTTACTGACGAGTGGGTTCTCCAAGATTTCCTTTAGGTCGACAGGTTTGTCAAAGACTACTTCGAGATACTGAAGCTCCATGCTTTGAGCCCTAAGGTTTTCAGGCGTGT